>Ga0315316_10001217_pt1 | contig 17807 bp, 43 predicted proteins | sample M160m3416metaG_FD_203702 | JGI IMG/M metagenome (GOLD analysis project Ga0315316, IMG submission 203702) | Ammonia-oxidizing marine archaeal communities from Monterey Bay, California, United States - M1 60m 3416 | ecosystem: Environmental > Aquatic > Marine > Intertidal zone | place: USA... | reverse complement strand
ATAGGGATAGAAAATATTTCAAAATCCGCCGCCTGTCCTTTGGCGTGCTGTGATTTTAAACTTGATCCTATCTTAACACATAACTCTGGAGACCTGTACCCACTTGATACTGATACTACTTTGCCATAGTGATCTCTAATTGGTTGTAGTATTTTCTCGCATAGTTTTTTGAGATTATCCTGATGATCCTCACTAGGATTATTTGTCAAACCGTGCCTTTCGGCGGTCTGACTTTTGGTCATCTCCTTAAGCGAAAAGTTTTTGCTTAGTTGCATTTAATTTATCCTTTGCTTTTAATTTTAATTTCTTCAAGGTTCTTAATTCTGCCCAACTCTTTGGACCTCGGTTTGTTTTTCTAACTGTATTTGCTTCATTTACTTCTTTCTTTAGTTCTTTATGATTCGCCTTAAGCGACATAAATCACCCCCTTGTAAGTTTTAATATTTTCTCTATTTGTGCCTTAATAATTGGTCCTCTATTCGGCCAATGTATATATGGTTCATCTGATTTAGATAAATTGTATAAAAACGGCAATACAATCTTTTCAATATCTTTAAATCTTGCTTTTACATCTTCATCTGATATATCTTTTGTAATGGTATCTTTTTCAGCGACTATCTGCATAATCTCATTCATCATTGATTTTATATCACCAACATCTGATTTAACTTTAGATAGTTCAATGTTTGTTCCTTCTACTACTTTAGGATCAATGCTCGGTGTGTCTGATGGTTTAGATGTAACTGGAGTAAAACCCCAATCTTCCGAAGTATCAAACTCTCGCATATAATCTGGTATATCTTTTGCCATTACTTTTTCCTTCTACTTGCTATTCTTTGTTTGTTCTTCTTTAATGCTTGTTGTGTTTTAATTTGTTTGATTGATTTCTTGCCATACCTATCGGCAAGTGGACTTGTAGGATGTGCTTCTGCAATCCTAGATAGATTATCTTTCCAACCTGAATCAGTTTTGATACCTCCTGTACCACTAACTATATTTATTGGTTGCAATACCTGTGTAATATGCTTATTCTTACGCAAATATGATTCCATATCTGATATGGACATCATATCGTCATATTCTTTCTTGGTTTTCTTATTGAAAAATGTATATATTGGCATTTATATTAATATCCAAATAACTACTGCTACAATTAATACCCAAGCAGGTATTTGTTTATATAATATCCAATCAATTACTTTTTTTATTTTAAATGTCATCTAAAGTTTCAATAATCTCTTTGTTATCTGCAATGACTTTTAATTCTTTGACAACTGTTTCAACTGAATCCATATGCGTTGCAACACCAACTGGATTATTTAAAAATACATCCAAGTTTGCTTTTGCTTTTGCAATATTACCTTCAGCGTTTTTTCTTACTGCGTCTATTATTTTCTGTTTCATTTTTCACTCCTTTTTCAATTGAGGAATCTTGCCCTTCAATATTCTACCGTAGTTCGGCCAACCAAATTTATCTGGCGACTCGTCTGTATATCTCCAACGAATAACTCCTGTATCAGGATTTCTTTCGTATATTTTTCCTCGTTCTTGTTTCTTTTTTCTTTTTAAAGATTTCATCATAATTCTTTTTGTACTGGTCAGTAGGTATTCTACTTTTGCCATCCCATTTAGGTTTTACTCCAGTGTTTCCAACACCGCTGTACTGCACCATATTTTCAGTTGTTTTAGTTGACATCCTTTAATCCTGCTCTTAATATCTGTTCTTCTAATTTAGTATATGGTCTAATTTGTTTACCACTTTCTTCCAATTTTTTCCATTGTTCTCTTGCTTTTCTTTCATCCCTTTGTCTAAATGATTCTTTCATTGACTCCTCCAATTCTTTTTGTTCCTTATCAGCGTGTTCTTTAAAGTCTTCGTCCGTAGGAACACCGTACTTATCATTTATTGCATCCACGGATTATATCCTTGTTCTTTTGCTGTTTCGTCATCTTCACTTTCAATTGTGTGTACCTCTGGTACATAATGTTTCATCATTCTTTCCACACCTTGTACAAGTGTCTGTTTAGACATAGCACAACCTGAACAACTACCTGCCATTAATAATTTCAATACACCTTCATTATAAGAAATAAATTCTATCTTACCACTATGTTGAGCAACAGCAGGAGCAACTTTATCTTTTAAAACCCATTTAATATTTTCTTCAATATTATCTTTTGGTTTTTCTTCTGTCTTTTGCATTGTTACCTGGTCTTCAGGTGAATAGATATTGGTAAGTTTATTATCTTCTAATATCTTAATTGTTTCTTTTGATAAATTTTTAATCATTTAATTTACTCTATTAAATTTAATACACAACTGTTTCCAAACACCTGTCCAGAACATAGTTGCCCATTTTGATTGTGCCTTACTCATCATTGATTCAGCATTTTTAATCAATTGGTCTTGTCTTTGCTTTGTATAAAGCATTTTACTTCTTGTCTATTAATTCACAAGTTATTTCATCTGCTACTAATCCAGCATTTTTATCATATATCCATACATAAGAATAGTGAACCTGGTCACCTTTTTCTACGCATTTTTTACCAAATGATAATTTTGGATTTGTAACTGAACAACCCATAAGAATAATACTTGTTAATACTATTAATATTTTATTCATTGTTTCCTCTATTTGATTCTACTTCTATATATACTATCACTTTTTGTCCTGTTTGTCAATGTTAGTTTCTTCTGGTGGGAACACCTTTATGTTCTCACAAATCGCCTCTAATTTCTTCTCATCCAATACTCTACTAATCCTACAATCATAACCTGTAATTTTAGACAATACAAAGTCATTGGTTGTAGGCAAATCTGCCGCCGATAAAGAAAGGTCTACACCTGCTTTACTAAATGTTATTACTTTATATTCTGAATACGCACCTGTACCTGTTGCTAACCACGCTGGTGCTGTACCACAACCAGTTAATAGCATAATTACTATACCGATTATAACACCTTTGATAAATGTATACCAAAGTAATCCATAATCAGATACGCCAGTTTTTCTTTTAAACCAAGCAACTCTTCCTTTATGCCATTCTATTATTTTCATATTAGTAAACTATTTATTAGGATTATTATTCGGGTCATTCCACTCCATTATCTGATCTAGTTTAAGTCTTATCTCATCTGGATCCAAACCTAGACCTTTAAGTTCTTCTGATCCCATTTTGTTAAAAAATTGTTCATAATCTCTATTCGTTAATTCTCTTTTACCTAGTTTTGCAAAAAAGTCTTTATAAATTTTTTGCTTATCTCGGTAGTTTTTCGCTCTAGCTTTTGCGTTAATAGATTCCGTCTGCCAATCTTTTTGTTTCTTCTTCGCTTTATCTTCATCTTCTTTAATTTTTTTCTTTTCATTTCGCTTATCTCTCCATTGTTTCAATGATATATTAGCAGCAATCAATAGTAATACTGCAAGTGGATCAAATACAAATATTAATACTAATATTACAATCCTAACTGCCTTATCAAAATGATCTTTTGCATTTTCACCATATATTAATTCTGCAACATATTTAAGTGGTCCTACATCTGCCTCTATTTTTAATTGTTCTATTTCAATATCACTTTTCTCATTTATAAGTCTAGCAATTTCATCCATTGCAACTCTTATCTCATTATTTAAAAATTCTCTTTCTTCTTTCTGCTTTTTTCTTTCTTTAAGTCCTCTACTAACATATTCTTTTGCTATATAAACATCTAAAGCAGCGTCTAATCTATCAAGTGTATTTTCTGCTCTATCTATAATAATATTCTGTTGCGTTATTTGTTTATCTATTAATGATATTTGTACTGCATTATTACCTGTTGGTCTAACTTGATCTAGGTGTGCCTTTGATAGAAAACCAAAGATACCCATTGATGTTATGAATACTAATACTATTATTGATGTAAATAAATATGTCTTTAAAAGTCTAGGTACATCTGATCGCCAATTATGATACAACCAAGTGGCAGCAACTAACTTACCTACCTCTAGTGCGGAACCCATTGCAATAATAGGTATAGCAGCACCAGCAAATAATGTTGCCAGTCCTATAATAGAATATCCAGCAGCAATTAAAGATATGCTTATCGCCGATATAAAAGTTAATATAGTTAAAACCATTTGATTATTTATTGTCTTCTTCTAATTTTCTTATTCTTTTAATCATTCTTATGACTCTCTGGTCATAATCTGGTGTTGTTGAAAACTTATCTAAAGTTTTGATTAAAACGATAGAATCTAATTGTCTATTTTGATCTATCATTGATTGTCTTAATTCTCTAAATTCTTTATAAGCAGGATGTGTATTTAAAATTCTAATATATTCTTTTACACTATCACATTTACTAGCAAATATTCTTACTCCCCAACCTGGCCACTTTTCTACACCCATTAGTAATAGATGTGGTTCTGTTTCTGTCCAAGTTCTAATACCGAATAAATTATTTCCTTCGGTAGCAAATCTACTCTTACCCCAACCAGACTCTAGTGCGGCCTGACCTATAATCATTTCATAAGGTACTCTAAACTTTTTAGGTGTTGTGAAATTTACATAGTCAATACATTTGTGCATTGCTCTTACAAATTGAATATCATTGATATATGAAAATTCAGGTTCTCTTAAATCTAAATCTTGTATTTTTTGTAAATAAAATTCTTCTGTTTGTTGAGTTACATTTTTAATAGCAATGTTATTAGGTTTAAATGTACCATATCCAAACGCAATAGCAGATATAATCATTAGACCAAATAATATTTTGGTATAAAACCAAGACTTGTCTATAATTTTTTTAGTATTAATTTTTTGTGGCATAATAATCGTATCCTGTCCACTCTTTACCTTCGTGGTCTTTAAATGATTCTAGTTTTGATTGATAAAAAGTTAATTGTGGTTTAAGTTTTTCTACTTTCTTAAATATAACTTCTGCTTGTTTAAATGTATAATTATCGTAAATATCTTTTGCCCATTGACCTGTATAATATAATTTACTTGTGCCTGATAAATTAGATGGTTTTATAAGTTGACCTAATTGTATCAATGCCTCACCTACTCTACCTTTAATATAAGGATCCAATTCTTTCACTTTTCTACCCATAATATAACTTTCTTTTATTATATATCTATACCGATTCTATTTAACTTCGGTCTAAAACTATAAAATAATCTGTTATGGTTACCTGTATCACCTGCATAATTCATTTGATAAAGATGTACCATTTCGTGTGCTAATGTGTCCACAAATTCTTTTTTATTTCTGTAATATGGCAACATTTCTAAATGAAATTGACAAGTACCCTTGCCTTTCCATTCCCATTGTACAACTTGACCAAAACATTTTTGCCATTTTAATTCTTTTAACTGTATATCATTAAAAGGCATAAGTATGTTTTTAAATATAGATTTATTAATCAACTTAAAATATTTCTTAATATCTTTATAAGTTGTTTTGTATTTTCTATTGCTCACCAACTCTCGCTTGAGAACCTTCTTAATTCTCATATTTTTTCTGTTTGGTTTTCTCTTTGTGGTCATTGTAATGTTGTATAACTCCTATTGTTATGCACCCAAGGATTAATGTTCTTAATTCAATAGGTGCCGACCAAAATATTTCAAATATTTCAATCATATTAACTACAATCTTTGTCTTTAATTTTAGAGTCTTTAAGCAATAAACATTTGTGTTGTTTATCTAATTCTAATCTCAAATCTGTCATAACTCTATCCATAATTAAAGGTAATGCTGCTTCTAAAAGTGGTATCACTTCTAAAGCAAGATTCTTCATAATATGCTCAAGTTCAGATTCTATAATCTTCATCTGGTCTATATCAGTTCCTTTTACAGTTTCAACTATAATGTGACCAGTTGTAGTAGTTATCCTATCATCTGCATTCACGGCATTAAATATTGCCCACGACCAAATATAGGTAAATACTATAAATATTATTAAAAATTGTTTTCTCATAATGTATAATGTTATCCTTTCAATTCAATTTTCTATACTATTTATAGTAACACATTTGACTAGTAAAGTCAAGCGTTAATAAGTGTTGATTTTAAAGGGTTTTTAGGGTGTTCTAATGAGAACAAAGCGTGAACACCCTTAAAATATATGCGTATTATTTGTTGATTCTAACAAAATCGTCATTCCAACCAAAGGTTTCTTTAACCATTTGTGCGGTTAAACCTTTGTAAATGTTATTAAGATTTTTATTCTTAATTGCCATTAGGACTTCAGCGTCCTTCTCGTGTAATCCTTCTAACATCTGAATAAACATAGTTTCTTTTTTCAACTTGTTTATTGTGTTATTGCCACCCACGATAAAGTGATATAATTTTCTTGCTTCCATAGCAAGACTATTATGTTCCGTGCCAACAGGTGCCTCATTTTTAATATAAGGTGGATTACCTTCTGGTAAATCAAATTTGATTTTAGGATCAAAGGCAGCTTTTAGTAATTGCCTCATTGGTTTGTTATCGTATCTTTTTAAAATAGCGATCTTTTTAGGTTTGTCTTTAGCATTATTAATCTGTGTAAAGATTTCATCTGCTGTAGGAGCACCTGATCCTTCGGTACTCATCTGTATATCTCTTGCGGTTGTTATAGCCATAATTTACTCCATTTCAAAAGTCATTAATTTTATCTATCAAAGACTTCAATTTTTTATCTATAAAATAAGGTAACAGGAGCGACCTGTCTTTTACTTTATAGTTCTTATATGTATTTATAATATTAGTTTCTATCGTTTTTGGTATCTGCGATAAATCTATTAGTTTCTTATTTCTATTGTAGTGTTTTCTTGTTTCTGACCCTAAAGGTATGTTATCTACATTACACCATTCCTCTAGTTGTTTTGCTTTTATAGGTTTCTGTCTTTCACCTCTAACAAATACCTCATCATCACTTAATATATTAGGAACACCGTCTGATCTATCACCTTTGATAATCTGTTCTTTTAAAAATCTAACTGCATCCTCTTGCTCACCTATAAAACCTTTTAATAATGGCGACCATTGGTAGACATCACCATAATGTTGTAATTGAATAAAATCTTTGTCACCAGATATGATTAAATACTTTTCTTCTTCTCTTAAACTTACAATCGTAGCAATTAGATCATCTGCCTCAGCATTTTCTACATATATTACTTTATATGGAAAGTTATCTCTAACTTCATTTCTAATTTCTGTTAGTATTTTAAATATGTTTTCCCAATCAAATGGACCATCTTGTCTTTGTAATTTTCTATTGTGTTTATATCTAGGAAAGAAGTCTTTACGCCAAGGATCCTTTGCGTCAGCACATAAAACCATATCACCCCATTCGTGTGAGTGTTTTACATTGAAACCTCTTAATGAGTTTAGTACCATATACCTAATCATTTCTCTATTAGGTTTAACATCACCTTTGCCTCTAACTTGTGCCATAAGGTTTGATATTAACACCTGATTGAGGTCAACTAGGATCATAGGTACTTCTTTTTATACCATTTGTAAAATGCTTTGTCTGTAAATATTTCTGCGATCTCTGGAGCAGATACTTGTTCCATTCTTATGCAATCAGCAAGGTCTTGGTACTCGTCTTTATCAACCTTACGAGTCATCTTCTCACTTCTATTCTCTGCTAAAGTTTTTATTGTTCTCTTATGATTTTCTCTTATTTGTTCCATAAATCTTTTAATGATTGTTGTACTGTTGTTAATTTTTCTTTTGGTTTATTTGCTCTACTTCCTATATGTAAAGCAATACCAAATCCAATTACGGTTAATAAACATCCAATAATTCCTAATCCTATTAAAGAGTGATCCATATTAATTAATCGTTGGTTTCGTAAACGGTTCAACTTTATCCTTACTTGTGTACATAGTTTCCATAAGTGCTTCAAATTCAGCAGGTGGCATTGTAGTTTTCATTATTTTTATTGTCTGACCTAATATAGTCATCAATACTAATACTGGTTTATACTCTAACATCTGTGCCATTGTCCATTCGTGGAAATCATTACAGATTAATTGTTGTTTTGAATCGTCATCAACTATTTTTTTTGTACTTTTTTTTGTCATAAATTTTGTTAACGGCAAGGGCGGAACTACCCGCCCTATACCTAGTTTTATTATGCTGAATAAGCGACTTGCTTACCAAACACTTTGTTCATACCAGCGATCAAAATTGCTTTTGAAGGTGTACCAACTCTATAAGAAACTCCGTGTGCTGATCTATTTTCATAAATCATTACGCCTTCGTTTCTTAATTTTCCAACCATAGCGGCTGGAGATTTAAGATCAAATCTGTTTCTTAGCGTTTGCCAAGTAACATCAACACCTGTATTGAACAGGTTTCTGATCTTAATAGTTTTTGAAGTTTTAGCATTTGCCATATCTTCATCTCCTTTATTATTATTTAAAAAATTAAACATCTGTGTTTAATCCTCTCTTTCCGTCAATTTTACAACCAGACACGGCGATTGCTTGTGTGCAATTCTTTTTAGTCATCTAAATCTCCATCGGGTTCAAAAAACCCTGCTGTATCATTTAGATCCTTTAATTCTTTTTTAACATCTCCAGAAATAGGTTTTGTTTTTTTAGGTTTATCAACTACATCTGAATAATCTATTTTTGCTGACATTGTACCTGCTCTATTGGTTGTCACCTTAACCATTTTATCTGATAATTTTTGAGCAGGATGGTTTACTCCAAAATCTCTATAAATCAAACCACGCAACATATCTACTAATAATGCTAAATCTTTTGTGAAATTTGGTAATTGTGTTTTCATTGATAAATTTACAAATTGTTTTAATAATCCCATACTAATATCATCAACGGCAGTTTCAACAAATCTTTTAGTTTGTTGATCTTGGAATGCTTTTGCAACCTTCTCACCCATTTTCCTTTTCTGTTCATTAAGTTCTTTAGTTCTTTGATGTATAATTCTATTTGTTGGAAATTGGATAATTTTATCTTTGTCTTTATCTTTTGCCATACTACTACTGGACTTCACCTTTGTAATTCACTTTCCCTTGTAGTTCAAAATGTTCTACAAGTTGATTATATCCACCAATTAACTTATCATCTATTTTAATTTGTGGCATTTGTCTAACATTTTTTCCAATGTCTTCTAACATCTTCTCAACTGATTCAAATTCTTCTAATTTTTTTTCTGTGTAGTCAAGGCGAAGTTTATTTAATAAACCTTTCGCCTTGGTACAATATTGACAGTTATTTTTACTGTATATTACTATTGTCATTGTCATTACCTACAAGTTTTTCATAGGCGATATTCGCCTTTGTCTTTAGATTATAGGCGTCAACCGCTTCTGCAATAGTGAAATTGTACATTTTATTGTACTCACCCATTGGAAGTCTTAACCCGATCCAAGCACGATAATATCCATTCTTTGTTAAGGTTACATCCTGTTCAAAGATTTCATATCCTCTTACTACGGTATCTTTTATGACATTAACCAGAACAGATTCTACTTCTGATACAATAGTTTTCGTTTCCGTCTTACCAAGTTCAGTTATAAATTGTTTTGATTCTTTGTTCATTTCACCTTTAATAATGTCGGCAAGTTCCGCTTTTGCAAGCATTTTTGCCTTCTCTATTGCAAGGTTTAAGTCTGGCGATACTGCTGTTGCTACTCCGTAGATACAGACTTTATCTTTGTCTTTTCCAAAGATTTTTCTATCACACGCCTTTGATTCATTAATGTCTGCCATATACCAACTTGGTACTTTGTCAACAACATTACTTGATTCTGACTTTATCTTATAATTACCAGCACAATTAGTCAGCAATACTGACATTGCTAAAACTGATAATAGTTTTATATGTTTCTTCATATACTTTTACACACTCCTTCTCATAGTATATACCATCTGTTGTAATTTGTCAAGCGCCACTTCAACATAGTCAAGCATATCAGCAAGACCTATATTGGTTTGAGTTACAATAATGGCAAAGAGTCCTATTATGATTATAGTTTTAATCATTAATTTACCTCCCATTCACCGTTCTTATTCATACACACTTTTCCGAACGACTTAAAAGCGTGATTTGGCCGACTATAATATCGGCAGTATTCAGGAGTGTAAATATCTCGGTAGTAAAATTCAGCAAATAGTTCCCAATAACTTGGTCCATCAAACTTCTTTCTACCATCGGCACACTCCAAAATTTCTTCTTTAACAATAGTATTACCTTTTTGTTTAATAACAATTTTAATATAACAATATTGTCCATCAACTTTTTCAGGTTCTATTGTTTTAATCTTATCGTAATAAACTCCATTGTCAGTTTTTTCTAATTTTTCTAATATCTCGGTTACTTTATCATAATTAATTGTATCAATATCACCTTCAACTGATACTACTTTTATATTTTTTTCAAATGCCTTTTTATTTAAATCACAATCTACACAACCCCACGCCATTTCCATACATAATAGTACAGTAATCATTATTAAAGTAGCATACATTATTACTCTATATTTCGGATCCATCATTACGGTTTCTCTATCCATCTTCCATCTGGCAACTGACAAGCAGTTCCAAACACAACTTTTCTATTAACTCCACCTACACCAATGAGCGGCCATTGATTTGTTATATCAATCGTAGCGTCATAGTCTTTACATTTAAATGGACCTTCAAGGTATGATCTGGTCACTTTAATTATGCCAGAGTTACCTGTTTCTGAATTATACCAATTTGTATAACTTTGTGTAGTTGGACCATTGTTTAAATGATCTACAAATATTGCATTGTGTACATCATAATCTGACTTGTACATAATCTCGGCACCAGCAAATGCACCTGCAACAGCACACCCAGCAATTATATAAGGATCGGTTACTCCGTTTTCCACACACATTGCTGTAGTAGTCACCGTACCTAATGTTGCACCGACTTCAGATCGGTTTATATTAGCACAATTTGTTAGTGTTAAACTAACTAGTAAACTCAAAATTATTTTTTCTAATCTCATCACAAATTTTCTGACTATCTACACTTTTAACAATGTAAAAGTCCTCATTATTATCTATTACAAATCTATTAAAGTTTTGTTCCTGCCAGAGTGTTTGTGCTCTAGCAGTTACAGGTCTAAAATATGTTGTGCCATCATTAGCACTTGTACATACAAAATCACCAAACATTATTTTATCCAACTCGTTAACTTGAACCAAGTATTTTGCAACTGCAATTTACCATCTGCCCAAGATTTCTTTTGATATTCAATGGTCTTTTCCTTCTCATTGATTATCCAAGTTTGTGTAGACTCAACTACACTATTAACTTTAGCGACTACTATATTTTCATCTGCCATAGTTGTTGTTTCTTCTGCGATTGATTCAGCATATTTTTGAAAACTGAAAACAAACACGAAGAAAATTACTAATAATAGTTTCTTCATTATATACTCCTTATTATTGATTGTAATTTCATATAATTTTTACCAATATAATTACCTGTAATATTATTATTACAACTGGAAGGATTGTTCTAATCAATTCCATAGTATGATTATATTCATCTAATTTTTGTTCTAACTTTGTTCTCTTGTTATTACTTTTTAAATATTCTGTATAAAAATCACTCATTAATCGTTAACACTCATTGGAACTGATTCTGCTGTTTTCTCAGCATAAGATTTCCCAAAAACTTTCATATAGAAAGTATCTCTAGGACTTGTTGTTAAATATGTTGAAAGAAGATTATCAAAATTAATCTTCAAATCTGAATAATATTCTGGATGTTCTTGTTTAAGAGCAATATGTTCTTTAAAAAATTGTATTCTATTTTTGTAAATATCGTCTTCTTTATCTTCTTGTTCTGTTTTCTTGGATAGTTTGATGTCTTTTTGTTTTGCAACTTCAAACTCTTTAAATAAATTCTCTTTATCGTATTTAAATGTCATAATATAGTATTTCTCCCTTATTTTGTTAGTTTATTCATTAATAGTATCATAAATCGTTGCTTTTGTCAAGCATTAAAAAAGTGAGTAAAATCAACGATTTTATAGGTATTAGTCTTCCGAGGATGACCGAGGATTGACGATTCAGGTCGTCCACGAGTAGTACATCACCCATTATTTGCAACTTTCAGTTGTATTAATAATGTCTTTAAAACATCATTAGCATCCGCTATTGTACTCTTATCTGAATAGTTATTTGCACCATCCAATTTATCTATAGCAGTTTTTACTTGTTCTATTATCTCTTTTATGTCCATTACTTACCTAATTTTGAATCGTTTTCTAAATTGATTGCAATATCAATATCTGATTCTGCCTTTTCTTTAACATAATCGTTTAATGCTTTTTCTGGAACAGTAGTTTCTGGTAAAACATTACCATCTTTATCTCTTACTATACCAGCATTTTTATCTTCTTCTTCAGGTGTCATTGGTTCTTTTAAGTCACCATAGTCAACTTTTGTGTCTGGTAATACTAATTTAATTTTAGTTAACTGTAAAGGTTCATCTTCATCAGCATAAGTATCAATATAAACATCTTCATTTTCAACTGCCTCTTCCAAGGTTTGAGTAAAAGTATCATCATCATATTTTACTTTACCAATAAATTCAGTTTTACCTGAATCTGTATAGTTAGCGTCAACCATATAAGTTTCAACTCCATTTTTAGCGTCTGTTATATCTTTACCAATTTTGGAATGATCTATTCCTCCATTATCTGAAAACAGGTTATCTGCCTCATCTTGGTTTTTTGCCAGAACATCTTGTTCTATGCAAAGTGTATAATATGTTTTATTTCTATATAAGTTTTTACCTATATCTTCTTTATTTACATATACATCTGTATCTATTTTTGCCATTAGTCCTCCTTTTTGTTTAAGAAACCGTCAACTGACCATTTCTCTTTTTTTTCTTCACTACTCAATAGCAATATGATATAGTGAATTGCTTTTAATAAATCTTTTCTGTTTCTGCCGTTCTTCTTACCGAATCTTGCCAAATACTTAATTGCATTTGCCTGGCAGAAATCTTTATCAATACCTAAATGTCTTAACATATCTTGTACTTGAAAACCGTCTTTCGTTGTACTATAATGTTCAGTATAGGTTGATTTTATATAATCTGTTAATTCTTTTATAATTTTGTCTTCGTTATATTTCATTAGTTTACTTTTTTATTACTCCAAGCATACTTGGTAAATTTAATTTTCTTTTTAGTTAATTTTGGATTAAAATCTTTTCTTAATGATGATCTAGCATATCCTTGTCCATAATCGTTAAACATATCTTTATTGTCTGTAGCAACATCACCAAATACATCTTCATAAGTTTGATAGTATTTGTTTTCAGGAATTAATTCAATTCTAGTTGTGTTAGCAAAGTTCTTTGCCATTTCTTTATAATTCCAATCACAAAATTTAAGAATTTTCATCTTCATTTTGTCTGTTAAAAATTTGTTTTTAAACTTGTTAGGTACATTTCTATATACAGTTTCATAAGCATAGAAAAAATCACCTTCGTTTTCAGGATCCATATATTCTCTTAAATAACATACATTAAAAGTTTCACCGTTAACATATTCGTTTAATGGTTTACCTTCAACAAAGATATTTGAATCTGTTTTTGTAAATTTATCTGTACTCATATTATTATGCAATCTCCTGTATTACTTCGTCAACATTATCTTCATCAATTCCTGTCATATTAACATTATCAACTTTTAAAATATCTGTTTTAGCAGTATCTAGGTCAATTTGACCATCTTTTAATTTATCAATTATAGTATCAACTGCTTTTTCAGCATTGTCCATTGCCATTTGTTTCACTTGTCCCATATTATTTGTCCTCTTTGTTAGTGTTAAATTGTTTTAAATACTCTTTAGAAACTAATACATATCCTTTATTAAAAGGTGATTTTATCCATTTGTGAGTTTTTAAATTAATTTCTTTTGTGATTGTTTTGTTTTTCATATACTGTATATCTTATCATACTGGTCAAGGAAGTCAAGCACTAATAAGTGTTGATTTTAAAGGGTTTTTTGATGTATGGAAAAGAACAAAAGGAGAACACCCTTTATTTCCAATGGTTTTTGACCCATTCTATCGTTTTTGGGTCATATGATTCGTATGGGTGTGGATTAGCGAGTTGGTTAGGATCAGGTTTACCGTGAAATACTGCGACTTTAGCATCTGGAAACCTTTGAAAGGTCCATCTGGACTTTTGAAACCTAGGATTTTCTCTATCATACCATTTAGCAGAGAAAGTCCACTCATTTGGAAAACACTTAAATTTATCAGGTGTTTGTTTGATACAATCTGATATAACATTTTGGTCACCTTGTAATTTACTAAATCTTTTCTTTTCTTTTAAGTAAGGTAACCATACATTTGGCGTCATCACTTCGTTATTAAATCTCATTACACTTGAATTAAACCCTTGTGTTGTTAAATTGAAATCTCTCATTAATACAACTTGTGATTGTTTTTCGTGTGTGAAAAAGCAATCTATATTTTCTAAAATAACTACATCTAAATCAAAGTATAAACAATCACCTTCTAGGTTTGCTTCAGGACTAAACAAAGTAAGTTTATTCCACCAACCTTCGTAGTCGTGGAATGGTAATTTTCTTACTATTACATTATCACCTTTTACCAATTTTTGCATTTTGGTGTGATCTGTATAGATAATAAAATTATGAGGTATGGTTAAATGTCTTTGTGTCATATTGTATAACACTTGGACATATTCCCATTTATACTTGTTTCCCCAATATAAACAAACTATATTAACCATCTATCAGATACTTACTGCAAATTGGAAAATGGTCTTCCATATGTTTTGTTATTTGATGTGTCACCATTCTCGTTTCTGATTGAGCATTGCTCTTATTTCTTTGATTACATACTCTACTAAAAGCATATACACTACCTGACCATATCCACTCGGTCATCATACATTGTGGTAATACCATTCTGGCCATTTCAGGTGCTATGCCATCTTCTAACATATCACTATAAGTTTCTTTAGCAACATTGATTAGGTGCATAATATCATATTCAACTTCTTCATCACTTGAACCTTGTTTAATACTCTTGTCTGGTCTCTTACGCCACATAAATGGTATATAAAATTCTGGTTTATCATCTACATATCTTCTACTCACTTCGTTCCAACTTAAACCAACTTGATGTTTAACTAATTGTCTTGCAACAAATATTGGTGCCTTAATTCTAAATGATAGAAAGGCGTGAGCAAATGGTGACCAATGTCCAAATTTTGCTAGGTATTTAATTAACTTCTCATCTTTTTCATCAAGTACATCTTTAACTTTAGCAAATGATACTCTAGCAGCATTTACTACTGATAGGTCTGTTCCTAATTTATCTATTATATTAACTTTCATTTTGATACCTCAAAATTTCGTATGCTTCTCCACTTGCTATTTCTTTAAGTGTAAATTGATTTTCTGCAACAAACTTTAACCACTCTTCCATAGTTTTACCACCTGGTTTTAATGGTTTCTCTATCTTCTTAATATCTCTACTAGTTACAGGACCCATTACACTATTACCTTCTGCGAATACTGGTACATAATTAAATAAGGCGTCAAAAGCAGATAAACTATAATTGGTAACTAATGCGTGGCAACCTTTTAAATCATTTTTTATATCTGTATTCCACCATTCATTACCTGGTCTAGGTTTGTTTCTAAATCTAATCTCTCTATCTGTATATTTGCTTATCTCTTGTCTTGCTGTTGCAACCCATTCGTCTTGTGATATACCATTAAGGTGATAGGTAACTGTTTGTGATGATGGACATACTAATATATGTTTACCTCTATCGTCAGCACGCCAACCTTTAAATTCAGCGTCTATACCTAATTTTCTTAATTTCTCTATTCTAGCAGGTGTATTTACTCTACCAATATTTGTATGAAAACTACCTTTACATATTCTAAAGTAAGTTCTTTTCTCGTCTAATATTTTAGGTTCAGGATATCTTGTTATAGGTTTTGATATATAACCTGTATCTATAAACCACCATTCTTCTTTTTTCTCCATACATTTTCTAATGTCAGCAATATTACTACCTGCTAATCCCCAAAAAAAGTGTATAGGTTTATCTTCATCTTTCCAACCTTTTTCTATAAGTGGAAAAATTTGATGTGATAAACATTTACTCCATCTTAATTTATGTGTTATAATCATAATTTTCAAATACTGTATTCAATGGTTGGTTACATCTAACAAAACTAGCACATTTAGGAATATCTTTCAATCGTCTTGCACCAATATATGTACAACTTGACCTAACACCTCCTAATATATCTTCTATTGTTTCTTTAACAGGTCCTCTATCAGGTAATATAACTGCTCTACCTTCATTACCTCTATAACCGTCTTTTCGTTTTCCGTGTACTTCTCTTGCTCTATCGGAACTCATACCGTAAAATTCTCTTTTACCATTTTTACTTTCTACTTCACTTTCATTATGTCCTGCTAACATACCACCTAACATAACAAAATGAGCACCTGCTCCAAATGCTTTCGCAATATCTCCTGGCATATTACATCCACCGTCTGCCATTATATGTCCACCAACTCCATTGGCAGCGTCAGCACATTCCATTACTGCTGAAAATTGTGGTACACCCACACCTGCCATTGTTCTTGTTGTACATACACTACCTGGTCCAATACCTACTTTAACTACATCTGCACCTTGTATAATTAATTCTTCAGTCATTTCTGCTGTCACCACATTGCCTGCAATAATAGTTTTATCTGGATACTCATTTCTAACTACACTAATAAAATCTGAAAAGTTTGTATGATATCCATTTGCAACATCTATTGTAATAAATTTAATGTCTGGAAAACTCTTTAATACTTCTTGCATTGTAGTATAATCTTCAGCATTATCATCCCATAACTTACCTGTACCAGTACATACTGATACATACTTTAATTTAATACCTTCACCTACTGCTTTTCTCCATTGGTCTATTGTTGTTGTCTTCGTAATCGTGGTCATCATCTTATACTCTTGTATAACTTTCGCCATACTAAATGTTCCCACTCCATCCATATTGGATGCTATTATAGGACAACACTCATATGTTTCTCCTGAATTTTTAAATGTAAACTTACGAGTCATATCTACATCACGCCTTGATGATAATGTTGATCGTTTAGGTTTCAACAATACATCTTTATAATCTAATTTTATTTCATTATCTAGGTGCATATAATAACTCCGATTTAATTGTTAATACTTGTTTATAATTAATACTTTTAAAATAATCTTCAATATCGTTCATTGTAATATTTTGTTTTACCATTACTTTCTTTTTTGCCTCTATGTGTATAAAAGGTTTACACTTCTCAATAAGTTTTCTAGCACCTATTAGTGCTTCTATTTCATATCCTTCTGCGTCTATCTTTATATAGTCAATAAAATTTAAATCAAAACTATCTAAAGTTCTAATCTCTATATCTAAATTACCTCTATCGCTGGAGTGTGTATTACCTGTTTCTTTAGGGTCATATAATACTAATATATTCTTTTGTTCTCTACCTAAACCGTAAGGATATAATGTGTAATTAGTATTTGTAATATTTCTTTCATAGCATTCTCTTACTTGTGGTATAGGATCAAAGGCATATGTGTGATTAAAAAGTTCAGTAAAATCTTTAGACCAGAAACCTATGTGTGAACCTACATCTACACAATTCATTAAATTAGGTTTCTTACTTTTTATATAATTTAATATTGTAGTTCTATGAATAGTCTGATAACCACCATCTTTGATATAGTGTTCAAAGTGTGTATCTGAA
>Ga0315316_10001216_pt1 | contig 17828 bp, 29 predicted proteins | sample M160m3416metaG_FD_203702 | JGI IMG/M metagenome (GOLD analysis project Ga0315316, IMG submission 203702) | Ammonia-oxidizing marine archaeal communities from Monterey Bay, California, United States - M1 60m 3416 | ecosystem: Environmental > Aquatic > Marine > Intertidal zone | place: USA... | reverse complement strand
GAGAGGCTTCAACAGTAGCTCAAACAAATCAAAAACTCACACTTTAGGAACTCCATACTTAGTTACTGAATTTGGCTCTGTTACGGTTGGCGGTAAAAAAGTCACAACAACTGATACGTTTTGGGTTTACCCTTATACTTCAAACGACAGAGTTGGGTTAAGTGCGAAAAAATCTTTCGTTATTGAAAGCATGATTATGAACCGCTCGTACATCGACCCCGACGCAAACAACCATGTTTTTCTCAAGGATATACCCAATCAACACAGCAACAACTCAGGAGTCAGACAGTACAACCCCTTAGATGAGCTTTTGTTTGCTGAAATGTATGGCAATTATTTCATCAAGCCGTCTGTAAATAAAGCTAACCAAGATGATGCTGGACTAAATGTTGTGGATAGCGCGTTCGGTTCGCCCTTGGATGCGTCTAACTTGGTTAGCACAAGAAACATTCAAGAGGTAATGCTTTTGGGAGATTACAAAGCTAAAATAAGATTAATAAACAGAATGCCTCACTTGTCAGAAACTTATTTATACTTAAATATAAAAGGGCAGCTAGTGCAGTGACTATGGTAGATGTAAAGGCATTTTTAAGGAAGTACCAAGACCGTAAAATTAAATACATACCCAACTCAGGCAACGCTGGGGATTCTTTTATAGGGCTTGCTACTTTGCATATGCTCGAAGAGTTAGCTCTTGACTACGAAATTTGTAAGCCTACTGAAATATTCAAAGACGAAACAATACTGTATGGCGGCGGGGGCAGTTTGATTCGCAAATACCAAGGCTCTAAAAAGTTTCTCCTAAGTAATCATGAAAAAAACAACATAGTGGTCTTGCCTCACTCTTTTAATGATTGTGACGATCTGTTGACCACTCTTTCCGAAAAAGTTATTCTAATTGCTAGAGAAAAGGTTTCTTACAACTATATAAAGTCTAGAATGAAGAACTCAGACAACGCCCTGATTTCCGATGACATGGCTTTCCACATTAAAAATATAGATAAATACAAAAACACAAGCTGCGTTGGGGCGTGCAACGCATTCAGATTTGATGACGAGCTTAGTGATAGCAGTGATCATGTAGAGGTTCCAGAAGACAACAAAGATATATCCATAGATTTTCAGCGTCCTATGTTTATGAAAAATTGGAATCTTGCTGATGATACAAATACCCAAGTCAAAAAGAATCTTAGTATTGCGACAGACAATGTTTTTTCTTATCTATCAAAATTCAAAGAAGTTAACACAAACCGATTACATATTGGTATCGCCGCAGCGTTGCTAGGCAAAGCGGTTAACCTGTATCGTGGGTCTTACCATAAAATTGCAGGGGTATATGATTTTTCCATGCGCGGTAAGTTTAATAATGTTACCTTTCACAAGGATTAACACATGAAATACTATCTTTCCGCAGCCCTAACAATAAGAACAAAATGGTTTGATTCTTTAAAAGAGTGGTTTCTGTGGAATAAGTTCATTGGCGTAGAGCATTTCTATATTGTAGATGACAATAAAGATAAACCCTTAAAAGATTTCTTTAAGAATTTCTCAGATCAAATAACTTTTATAGATGACATAAGTACAGATGAAAGTATTCCTCAACGAGAATTGTTTCAGATTATATACGACAGACACAGAACTGAATCGCATTGGATGGCATTTATAGACGATGATGAGTACATAATGTCGTTGCAGGATTTAACGTTTGTAAACTTTCTCAAGTCTATCGAAGACCAGAGGGGCGTGGAGCTAACCTCAAGGTTCTTTGGGCCACACGGATATCATAAACACGAAGGCTTAAAATGCCACGAAAATAACTTAATTTTAGATAGGTACTGGCTTTACGAATCTAAGCCTATAGTTAAAAGTGTCGTAAACTCAACGATTGTTTCTAGTTTGGCGGAAGGATGTGGCCCTCACAGACTTGTACCAAACGGTGTTATTGATTGCTTTGGTAACGATGTAGACTCGATAGAAGACACTGTGGTGAGCCCTAAGTGGGGCTTTACAGATAAGATAGTAAACAATCAAGGGGCAATACACAACCCAAGATTTGTTATTAATCATTATGGTTTAAAAAGCTTAGAGGAGATAGAGTATAAATTACTTGAAAGGGGAGCTATCATGGAAAGAACATCTGAAAATAGATTGCTATACAGGACACATCAGCTAATCCAGCAGCTTTTTTCTACAACTAAATCTATAAATCAAAACCACAAAATAAATTTTAATAATTTTTACTTCAAATCGTGCTTACCTAATGTTAGATTAGGGTTTAAGAAGTATTACGACAGTCATAAGGGTAAATTCTAGCAGTAAGAATTCGATTGACTTAAACATGGAAAGAGATAGAATAGGTAAGGAGTTAAACATGACTAATCAGAACTTAACAGAACACAGTACAATCGGCGTCGCCTCTTTAGTTGGAACTTTAATTTCAGGACTAATATCTTTTTATGGTTTTTTTAAAGCCGTATCATTTGGCGTTCAAGCAGCGCAAGCCGCGCAAGCAACTGGAACCGAACCGCAGATTGATGATGCAACTGCTATGAAGTTTGGTATGATTATGCTTGTTGGCGGCTTTGGAGCATTTGTTAGCGCGGTAGTTGCTGCAATTGCTATTATTAAAGACAAGAACGTAAAAAAGATAAGCACGGCGATAGCTACTTTAGTTATTTCTGGATTAGGAATTCTTGGGCTTATTTTAATTATGCTACTAGGAGCTTTAGCTGGTTAAACTCTAGGATTTGAATCATGAAGTTGATAATCAGTATTACTCTAGTTATCATTGGCATTGCTGCCTTTGTTGCTTTTTGCGGGTTTGCTTTTTGGATGTGCCAAGAAGTAGCCAGCGTCCAAACTGGAAATTAAAAAGTGTTTAAAAGACTTTGGTTAATCTGGTCAAGAACAGTTGACCACCGCATCGGCAAGACTGACGATGATGCGCCAGATATTCCTATTTTAAAGAATAAAGACGCAAATATCAGCTTGATGATTAGGACATTAATAGTTATTATTAATGTGGTAACTTGCTTTTTCATTGTAGCAAACGTAATAAGGCATTGGTAAATGAGTCAGCTTAACGCAAACCTTCCGTACATTCAGTGTTTCATTAGGAATAAGTATATACTGCCCAAAGATGACGGTGGCTTGACCGAAGGGTATATATTTGGGTGCAAATCAATGATTAACAGGCCAATGCATTTTCACTTCCAAACTAACTTTGGGGCTGTGATTTGGATGCAGCCTATCTCAGCGTTTTGTTGGAAGGAAGACTTTGACTTGCTTGACGAAAACGAAGAGCGTCGTCTTTGTTTATTGCAGACTTGGGATTGTCAGTCAAATAACATAGCAGTTACTACTTTTGCCTTCTTACAGAACAAAAGAGTTGACGTTCATTGTCGTGACAGGAACTGGAGGAGCGGCAAGTATGTAACAACAATAGACGATTACGAAGGAGACTTGAATGAATTAAATTTAGGGTATTCCAATGACCCTGATAGTAAATGTTACCAGATGATAGCTCTTGACGATGGTAATTTTTGCATACCACCAAATAACTTATTAAGATGGCACAACCCAGATTTCATCGTTCCCTATAGTAAAGAGGATGTACCAAGATTAAAGATATTCAGCGATCAGTTGACTTCTGAAGATATAGACCGAAGTTACGGAAACAAACCTTATTATTTTTATAATGCTTAATTATGAAATTAGAAGCTCCAGATGATTACGGTAAATATCAAGAGTATGATTTTGATAATCGCATCTCTTACGACGAAGGCTCAGACTCTATGTATATTTATGTTGCCCCGCCTCAAGGCCAAGTTGGCTCAGTAATTGTTTACTCCGATAAGCAGCGCAACATGATAACAATAGATACTGATGAGGTAAACACTCAGGTAGGCATTGAAATAATTGGCGTGAGTAAGTTGATGGAGAAATTTAAAAATGAGTGATTGGAAAGACTTAGCTCCAGAGATATGCAGACAGAGGATAGTGATTGAGGGAACCCTTCATAACCCCTTTAAAGCGGAAGACATGGATCGTTATTGCCGCGAGATGACCCGTGTTTTAAACATGACAGAGGCAACGGCCCCGTTCTGCAACTATGACCCAGATTACGGATGGTGCGCTTACGTTCACTGGAAAGAAAGCGGTATGCACGTTTACGCTTGGGACGATAGAAAGCCATGCTTCTTTTCTGTTGATGTTTACACTTGTAGAACTTTTGACCCAGAAACGCCAGTGAGATATACTAAGGAGTTCTTCGGTGATGATCTTATCGAAATAACATGGAAAGAGTAATGAAAAAATTTTGGGATCATTCAGCTAGCCCTTCTCAATGGGTGATTAAGAAAAACGAGACGGAGCTTTTCCGTGGGACTTTTGATGACGGCGTGATCTTTTTAAGGTCATTAGATAATGGCGGTATGATTTCTTTTAAAAATGATTACATTCCAGCTACGCAAAAGTTACGGAAATATTGCCATAGGGGGTTCGCGTTAGAAAAAGATTTAAGACGACAAATAATTAAGCTTAAAAAAGAAAATAAAGCTTTAAAAGAACAGCAAAGCTAATGAAGATAGGTGTCATAGGAAACGGATATGTTGGCAGAGCGACTTCGGTGCTTGCTTGTGACAGTGAAGACCTTTTAGTTTGGGACACCGACGAGTCTAAAAGAAACATAAATAATTTCACCGATTTAAAAGTTTGTGATTTTGTTTTCGTTTGCGTGCCAACCCCTATGAATAAAGATGGGTCTTGTTATTTAGGTATCGTTGAAGAAGTAGTTAGCCAACTGATTGACCTCGGTCTGGATAGAGAGAGCATAGTAATTAGGTCAACTGTTCCAGTTGGAACCAGTAGAAATCTTGGGGTAAGTTTTATGCCTGAGTTTCTAACAGAAGCAAATTGGCAAGAAGACTTTAAAAATAATAAACTTAGAATAATTGGCTTGCAAGACACAAGCTTCTCAAGTCAAATCAAATTTACAAACCTTTTTCAGTCTGCAAAAGATTGCGGTAAAATTAACGAGAGTCTTTGTTGTTTTTGTAACACAGATGAAGCTGAGTTAGCTAAACTCGTAAGGAATTGTTTTCTTGCGCTTAAAGTTTCTTTCTTTAATGAGATAGAAGATTTTTGCTCAAAATCAGACATTGATTACAAAATGGTTTCAGCTTTAGCCTGTGAAGACAACAGGGTTGGAGCTAGTCATGCTCAAGTGCCAGGCCCAGATGGGCATCGTGGATACGGTGGCACTTGTTTCCCGAAAGACATGAACTCTTTGTTAAATCAAATAGAAAAAGTCTCCAAGAGTCATATTATAAATGCTGCTGTTTACAGAAATCAGAACGTAGACAGACCTCAAAAAGATTGGGAGCAAAACAAAGGAAGGAGCGTTTATGAGTGATTCCCCCAAAAAGGCGCAAAATAAAAACGGTAAAGGCGATAAGCCTCGTAATTGTTTTAGTGATGACTTTAAAGACAATTTTGACTTGATTGATTGGCAAGAAGGTGGTAAAAAAGAAAAAGATAAAGGACACAGGTTCAGAAAGACATACTAACATGAACAGAAGAGACTTCATCAAAAAAGCTTCAGTAATGGGAGCGTTAACAACGTGGACAGTTACTTGTCAATACGAAGAAAAAGAACACGACCCAAAGGGGGAAAAGGGTGAGATTGGCGAAACTGGACAGCATTGGAATTATAGAGTTTATTGCTACGAGCGCGAGCAGGGAGAGTGGACTTTTAGCCAAGACACGACAGGTAGTTTTTGTTACCTGAGAGAATATGAAATTGGTGAAGAGACTCACAGTGTTTATAGCGGCTGGATGGATCAAGGCAAGCTGCATTTTTGTAGCATGGAAGAAGCTCAAGATTTCATTAAGACGAACGTTAGAGCTAAAGATGGTGCTGATGTTGTAGATCATATTTATGATATTTATTATGTTGACTGGGATAACCTTGAATATGAGTCTTGTCAGCCATTAGAAACACAAGTAGCCCATTATTGGTTTAACGGTGATACTGGCAGACAAATTGAGTGGGTTGCAAACAAGCCATATACAAATTGGAACATGGTCGAGTCGGGATGATTTCAGCAGTTATACCAGCAAAGAAAACTAGCGTAAGGTTGCTAAATAAAAACATGCGGCCCTTCAAGGGTACTACTCTGCTTGGCTATAAAATAAAAAAACTCCAAGAATGTGAAGAGCTAGGTGAAATAATAGTAGGCTCGGATTGTGACGAGATTTTAGCACACGCCGAACAGCTTGGGGCAGTTCCAGTAAAGCGGCCAGACGAAGTTTGTGACGAGAGCATCTGCCCCGCAAATAAAATGATTGGTGATCTTTGTGGTAGAATAAAAACAGATATAGTCGTTTGGACTCATTGCACAAACCCAAATATTTCTGCTGCTACTTACGATCATGCGATAGAGACTTTCTTAAATAACCGTAATTATGATTCATTGATCTCTGTTGATTTAGTTCAGGAACACCTCTGGGATGAGCGACACCCCTTAAATTACGACCCTTACGCTAAAGAGCATACTCTAGCTAAAGATTTACCGCCCCTGTACAAACAGAACGGCGCGTTCTTTATACAAAGCCACGAGAACGCTTTGAAGAATAGTTATTTTTTTGGTGAAAACCCCCAGCTTTTTCTTACTGACCTCAGTGAGTCTACTGATATAAACACAGAAATAGACTTCAAAATCGCTGAATTTTTGGCGAAATAATACTTACCTTTTACTAGTTTTTGCTGTAATTATCTGACACGCAAAAACCTATGACTGCACACGACATTGGCATTATAATTGTATTCGTATCTTGGGGGGTAGCGATAGCTGCTTTACTGTGGTATGCCGCAAAAAACCGTAAATAATTGACGTTTCAACATTATTCCCTTAATATATTTTAGGGGAATTAAATGAGACTCGACCATATAGCATATAGGGTAAAAGATCGGCAAAAAACTGCCGAATTCTTTCAAAAGTGCTTTGGTTACAAAACAGGCACTGAATTTAGAATCAAATTTGATGATGGTAATAGTGCTGAGTGCATTGCCCTTGCCCCACCAGAAACCAGAAGTGAGAGAACTGAAGACTGGGTTTTTAGAAAGCTTTTTCCAAGCCACTACGCTGGGCCTAACGACCCCCTTTACCATACTGATTGCGAGCTTCATGCGCCCCCCGAAATTTTTGTAAGCGACGGCCCAGAAGGAAGTATAGTCGGTGATTGGGTAGCTGAACGGGGCGGTGTTGGGGGTGTCCATCACGTTGCTTACCAAGTAGACGATGTATCCGCAAAGATGAAAGAATGGAAAGAGTTGGGCTTTGTTGAGTTTTATTCTGACGAGCCACTCGTTTGTGAGGAAACAAATCTTACTCAAGTATTTTCAAAACCCTCCGAGCTTACTGGTGTTATCTATGAGTTAATAACTAGAGGCAATGATAACAAAGGGTTTTGTGAGGTAAATGTCAAAGGATTAATGGAAAGCACTAAAAATGTTTGAAGGTAAAAATTATATCAACGGAAATTGGGATAAAGAAATCGACGGGGTTACAATAAGAAATCCATTTGGTTCAAATTTTAAAACTTACTCAAATAAAAACCCCGCTACTGGTAAGTCACTAGGCGAATTTCCTATAACTGACAGTTCTACGGTTCAATACGCTGTCAAAGCAGCGAGACAAGCGTTCGAGCAATGGAAGAGGGTCAGCAGGTTTACCCGCTCTGACTACATGAACAGGGTCGCGCAAATAATTGAAAGAAGAAAAGAAGAGTTAGCAAAGGTCATTTCACTTGAAACAGGAAAAAACTACAATGAGAGCATCGCAGAAGTTAATGAAGCCTTACATATGGCACAGTTTGCTTTTGGTTCTGGCCGTTATAGTCATGGCGAAGCTGTATCTTCAGAGATTGCTGACAAAGATGCGTATATGCTTAGGAAGCCCAAAGGAGTAATCGCAATAATTACGCCGTTCAACTTTCCTCTTGCGATTGGAATGTTCTGGAACGCCGCGCCGTCAATCGTAGAAGGCAATACAGTGGTAATTAAACCAAGTGAAGATGCTCCGATGTCAACTCAGATGGCCGTGGAAATCTATGAGGAAGCTGGCATCCCTCATGGAGTCATTAATTTAGTGCATGGCCTTGGTGATACTGGTGACGCTTTGGCTAGGGCTAATGTCGATCACATTTGTTTTACTGGTAGTGCTGATGTCGGACAACATATTCGTAAAGTCGCTGCTGAGTCGTGGCACAAAACTACTTCATGCGAGTTGGGTAGTAAATCGGCCTGTATTGTGTTTGACGATGTTGAGTTAGACTTAGCGGTTGAAGCTGGTGTTGCAAGCGCATTCAAGCTTTCAGGCCAGAGATGCGTTTCTTCAGGTAGAATGATAGTTCAGAGAGGTATTTATGACGAGTTTTGTCGTAAATTTGTTGAGCGAGCTTCTCAATTAAAAACAGGCAATCCATTTAGAGAGGTTGTAGGCTCAACTGGCACGCCCGATGCGATTGGATGGGTAGATTATGTACCCGATGAAAGCGTTTACTATGGCCCAATAATTAATGAGCAAGGGTTCGCTAAAATAAGATTTATGAACAGCTTGGTGGTGTCAGACCCAAAAGCTGAAATCTTACTTAGCCCCACCTACACTGGTAAGCAAGGAACTTATTATAGCACCCCAATGGTTTATAGGAGAGAATGGACTGACTGTGATGCTGGGTTTTTAAGAAACGAAGTATTTGGCCCCCATGTTGCCATTATACCTTTTGATGATGTAGAGGACGCTATTCGCATCTATAACGACACCGAATATGGTCTTGCCGTAGGCGTCTTAACTAATGATTTCCGTAAGGCTCGGATTATGCGTGACGAGTGCGATGCAGGAATGATTTACTGGAACGGCGGCTCGATTGCCGCTGAGTCACATTTGGCTTTTGGTGGCGTAAAGAAGTCGGGAAATGGTTTTCCGAGCGCGGCTAGAACATACAGAGCAGTAACACATGAAATAAGCTGGACAGTTAATCACGCTGACAGTTTGATGTTTCCTCAAGGAATGAGTAAATAAAACTATGGAATTCCATAATTCAAAACAATTCGCGGCTGATGATGTTAAAGTTGCGTTGGTAGATATAGACGAGACAGTTTGTTTTTACCCCAACGAACGGAGATATGATTTAGCGGAACCAATCAAAGATAATATAGCCAAGATAAATAAACTTTACGACGAAGGCTGGCAAATAATTTACTGGACTGCTCGTGGCGGATCAGATAAGTCTAAAGCTTCGGGTAGATGTTATTATGATTTTACTTGGAAACAGTTAGAGAGTTGGGGTTGTAAATTCAACGATCTCTCTACTGGCTCCAAGGGTAAATATGTAAAGCCCGCTTGTGATCTTGTTATTGATGACAAGTCTAAACGAATAGAAGAACTATGAGTGAAAAAGATATTAGAAGTAAGGCCGAAATAAAGTCTGAGATTGACAAGAACAATGCTGAAACGGAAAAGCTCGCAGCAGAAACTCGAAAAGAAATCGCTGAAGCAGTCAAAGCTGAGTTGGAAGCTGAATTTGCTACTATCGAGCTAGACAAAAGAAAGTATGACCTTGCTCGTCATGACGCCGCCGACGAAGAGAATCATGTTTATAGGTTCTCTGGGGAGGTGAGTCGTTCTACTTGTCTTCAGTGCATGAGAAAACTAACTGAATGGAGCCGTGTTGATCCTAAATGTGATATTGAAATAATCTTTTCATCACCAGGTGGTAGTATTATTGACGGTTTTGAGTTGTTCGACCATATTCAGCACCTCCGAAATCAAGGGCATCATATTACTACTGGCACTCTTGGCATGGCAGCTTCAATGGCGGGCATCCTTTTGCAAGCGGGCGACACGAGGTGGGTTGGTCATCAAGCTTGGGTTATGATTCACCGCGCTGCTTTCGGAGCTTGGGGTAAGACCCACGAGATTGAAGATGAAGTAGAGTTTGTTAAGAGGATTGAAGAACGGTGTTTGGACATATTTGCTTGCCGCTCAAAGCTTACCAAAGCTAAAATAAAGAAAAACTGGGACAGAAAAGACTGGTGGATCAGTGCTGAAGAAGCTAAAGAGTTAAAGCTTGTTGACGAAATAAGAGCGCGAATGCCAGAAAATAAACCAATCAAAAAGAAATGAGATGGTGTTCTTGGCATTACTTAGTCCACAAGTGGCCCGTTGTGTCTACTATAAATAAAAACGGCGAGTATGAACTAACTCAATCTAAATCTTGTAAGTCTGGAGATAGAGTTTGGGTTTTGGAAGGCGAAAAACTTATTGAAACAAAGATAATATGACTGCATTAGTTTTAGGCGTTGGAAGGATGGGAACCGCTATTGCTTACGCAATGGATAAGTTAGGCTTTCATGTGATAGGCATGGATACTAACCCAGAGGCGGCAAATAATATACCCCATAAGGTTAATCTTGAAGATGGAAAAACTCCAAGAAACGAATTCTTTGTTATTAAAGATAATAAAGACTTAATTAGAGGAATCTCTTACCATAAACACCTTATTGATGTTGTAATCAGCAGCCTACCTTACCATCAAACCGAAGCGGTTGGCCTTCACTGTGTCCAACACGGGTTACGTTACTGCGATCTTGGCGGCAGGGTAGATGTGTCTGAGTCTATAAATAATTTAGCAAAAGAAAAAGCAATCAAACCAGTGTTCACTGACTTAGGCTTGGCCCCAGGTTGGGTAAATATTCTAGCAGAAGAAGGATACCAAAGTTTGTACGGAGGGAGCCAAATAACAAATGTTAATATGATGGTCGGTGGACTGCCTGACTACTCTTTGAGCAGCGAAAACCCACTGAGATACTGCATTAGTTGGTCGCCTGACGGTTTGATTAATGAATATAAAGATGACTGTATAGTGTTAGAGGACGGCCAAATAAAAACAGTCAAGGGCATGGACGGGTTGGAAGCAGTTGAGTCGGACAAGCTCGGCAAGCTAGAGGCTTTCTATACTAGCGGGGGCGCATCCCATTCCATTCACTCGATGAAAGATCGGGGTGTAAATAACTGTTCTTATAAAACACTTAGATACAAAGGTCATGGGGCTATGGTTAAATTCCTTATGAGAGATTGCCAGCTTGACGATGAGACGCTAAATAAAATCTTTGTAGAAGGATGCGGCCACTGTGAAAAGGATGAAGTCATTGTTATTGCTAAAGTAGAGAAAGACAATAAGACTTGGAAAGAGGAAAAGCTTGTTAGGTCTGATGATAGATTTTCAGCAATGCAAAAAGCTACGGCTTTCCCAATCTCAACCGTAGCATCGTTAATGGCTGAAGGTTATTTTGACGATAGAACCGTGCAGAATCGTGATGGAGACAAGAAACTACCATTGGTTTTGTCTTACGCAGATGTACCACATGATGAGTTCAATAAAAGATTAGAAAGTTTAGGGGTCTATAATTAAGATTAAATATAATGAGCGAAGAAAATCAAGACATCGAGTTGTCCTTACATGAGCAGAACTGGGCTATACATCAATTTTGTAGCATTCCATACCATGAAGTTAAAAAGATTGACGATGAAGAAGAGAGACGTTTTTTGCTTAACATGGCAGTTATTATGAAGCAAGGGCAAGATAAACGTGCTGAAGAAGCACGGCAAAAAGAGGAAGAGTTAGCCCAACAGTTTCAAGGGCAAATACAAAGCATGATGCCTAATCTTCCTGACGAGAAGCAATCTTAGCTAATTTAGCCCAAACTTCATAGGCTTTTTTGTTTATCAATTTAGCCTTATCGTTAGTCTTCTCAGAAGAATAGATTATATCTAAAGAGATTTCTCCTATCTCTTTTACTTGATCCATCATCTTTTGCATTTCTTCTTTGTTAGGTTTCATAGGTTTATTCAAATTACACGAAATAACCAAAAACTAATAGAAAACAGCCAAATAATATTGACTCAAGATCAAGGTTCTGGTACAAATAAACCATGCCCAACAGCATACATTATGAACGAATTCAAAGTAGAAGCAGGAAACTGGTATACGAACGTAAAGTTGCCAAATAATTCAGAAGAACCGCTAGAACTTCAAGCCAGCGAAGCTGGAACTATTGCAGTTGCTAAATTCTTCACAGGATCAGTTCACATTAAAGATATAAACCACCCGCTTAGAATGTCGCCAATTATGACAGTGACTCTTATAGACAAAACTAAGCTGGAATCTCGTGCGGTAAGATATGTGTTTTATACTCCTAAAATGATTGCTAATGCGGGGTGGCACGAAGAAGCGTCTCTGTTAAACAGAAAATTCTATGAAAACAAAAAACCATTTGGGGGAGGAAAGTTTAAGACCCTGAAGGGTTTTTTAGAATGGAGATTCTCTGAGGAAAGAGAAAAGAAGGACAAGCAAGATCGTGAGTATAAACTATTCAAACGCAAAAAACATAATTAAGCATAATTATAAAATCAACGTGTAAGGGGTGGTAATGGACATTGACAAGTATATAAAGAAGAAAGCTAAAGCAAGCGGTTTAACTCCGCTAAGATACTACCGCGCATTTACCGATGGGGTGCAAGGGTGTAGCACTTATAGTGGCATTACTTGTGAAAAAACATTAGCAGCATATAAAGATGGTAGAAGATATAAAAAAAGAGTTGACTCCAAATCAAGTAGCTGATAGTCTAGCGGAACATTACAACATTAACCTAGACTAAACCTACTATGAAAGTCATCGAAAAAGAAACCACTATCGAATCCAGCGGAGTCACCACTACCGCAAAGTTTGGAATTAAAGAAGCGGGTGTTGGACACATCTTCCACATCTTGCGTAACCAGTTGTATTCCGACGCTGCCACGGCAGTCATCCGTGAGTACGCTACCAATGCTGCTGATGCACACATTGAGGCTGAAATCTCTGAGCGTCCTATCGAGGTCACTTTACCTAGTCGCCTGAACCTTCAGTTTAAGATTCGTGACTACGGCAAGTCTCTCAACCCTGAAGAGATCGTAGACATCTTTGCTTTCTACGGTGAAAGCACCAAGCGTAACACTAACAATCAGACGGGTATGCTCGGTATTGGTAGTAAGTCTGGATTCGCTTACGGTGATAACTTTGTCATTAACAGTTACATTGATGGCACTTGCACCACCTATAACGCTTACATTGATGACTCTCAGGTTGGTTGCATCTCCAAGCTTGGCGAAGCACCTACTGATTTGGAGAACGGTCTTGAGATTGTTATCCCCGTGCGTAGCGATGACGTAGAGGAGTTCAACGAAAAGGCCAAGAAAACTCTTGCACACTTCAAGGTTGCCCCGCTTGTGAACGGCAAGCCTTTGCCCAAGGAAAAAACCAACATCATCTTTGAGGGTGATGATTGGTCATGGGATGGTGAGGGTGCTGAGTATGGTATGCCTGTTGCTGTAATGGGTAACATTGGATACCCGATTGAAAAGACTCTTCTGAAAGGATTAGATGAAGAAAATGAATATTCATACTCAAATTTCGCTTGCGGAAATTTGAAGCTTGAATTCGCCATCGGTGATCTGGAGATCGCTGCAAGCCGCGAAGGTTTACAGTATTCTGATTACACAATCAAAAACATCAATACAAAAATCAAGAAAGCTGCTAAAGAAATGGCAGCGAAACTTGAAGCAAAATTTGATGCTTGTGAATCGCTTTGGGCGGCGAGGGTGTTAGCGCACGAAGTGTTCGACGCTTACGGTAGCTTGCGTAAGGCGCGGGAAATTCTCAAAAAGAAAATCTCATACAAAGGCAACGACATTGACGTTCGTGTTAAGTTGTATGACGTTGACATGGGCAATGGGCCTCTGGGTAGCCTTGAGCATTTGGTTGAGGTACATCAGTATGTGAAGTCTTACCGTGGTCATCAGAAGGTTCGTCCTGAGAAGATTGATCGTCTCGCCGCGAAGGATTCTGTTACCTTAATCGAGAACACCGAAACGCATCGTCGCGGAGTATTGAAGCGCATCGTGCCTTTGGTTGAAGATGGCAACAAGCTTCCGATCATGTTCACTTGGAAGGAAAACACAAGCCCCAAACTGAAGGCTCGTGTCAAGAAACAGCTTGGTTTTATCCAGAAAGATTTCACTCAGCTTACTGACATTCCTGAAGTTGACATCGTGAGCAAGTACGGTCTTGCCTACGGCACTCGCTCCAGCAACGGTGGTAATCGTCGCGGCGATGCCTCCAAGAGCAAAGAGAGTGTGTTTGTTTACAACGGAGGTCGTAGCTGGAATCCTGAGAGTGAGAACTGGGATGCGACTGAGGTTGACCTTGACAATGATAATGTTGTTTATGTTGAGATCAATCGCTATCAGTACGCTGATGACCACGGCACTTACCAGCGTAGCAAGATGCTCGACACTCTTGCTCGTAGGTTAACCCTGCTCACTGGTGATGATGTAAAAATCATTGGCGTGAAGTCTCGTCAGATTGATAAATTCAAAAACAACAAGAACGCCACTTTAGCTTGGGATTGTGTCCAGACTGAGGTGAACAAAAAGCTCAAGGGCAAGGTCGGTCAGTGGATTGCCAACGAGAGGGTGATCGCTGGACAGGACATCAACTACCGCGAGTTCTTCCAGAATCTCGGTGAATGCGATCTCGGAGAAGGCTCGCTCGACAATGCTCGTGAGGCAGTCAACAAGCACGAGGACGTAACCAAGGTCAAAGACATCAACTTTATTCGTGAGGTTATGAATCACTATCACGGCATCAAGTATGACGAGCCTGAAGCTACCGTCAGTGATGATACCTTCAAGGGCTTAGAATGCCTGTACCCTCTGCTTCCGATGCTCGTTGAGAATATCACGGGATACTGGGAGTGGCAGAGGAAAAATGCCGATGAGCAGAAAAAGTTGAAGGCAAATGTTTTGCATTACGTCAACTTAGTCAATTCCAATGTAGTTTAGTAGGTTTCTCTGCATTGGTTCCCCAAGAGGGGGCGCGGGTTAGTAGGTTTCCCCGCGCCTCCTTTTTTTATTCTTCTGTTTCTTAATTATGGATAATTATCAGACGAAGTAAATCAGCAGTCCCGCCATCACCGCAAGTGTTCCTGCGAGCGCGAGAATGATCCCTCTGAGCGTTTTATTTTCTTTGAGTAGGTTTATATGCTGAACCTTCACAGGGGTCACAGGCTTGCCCTCACCGAGCCTAATTTTGGGTATATGAGTTGCATTTGTTACCACGTTAATCATCCACCATTTTTTTCTGTCATCATTATAGAACCATTCGGTTTTTTTCATAGGTTTTTATCTTTCGCGTAGGATTTTGTATTTTGTACGTCGATCTTGTATGAAGCCTTCAGTATAAAGATAATCAATAATTACCGCGATTTGTTTATCTGATATGATCTTCTTATTATTGTAAATGAAAACAGTGTCATGCTGCCAGCGACCATCGCTGCAAAGATGACATTCTACTTCCCATCCATTGAATGTAAGAGAGTACATAGGTTTTATTTATATTACACCGAAAAAAAGTGCTTGACCCCGAATCAAGGGTATGAGACAATTAAAGAACATTAGAGATTAACCCTAAACGGAGAACGAAAATGGAAGTACCCTATATTATCAGTAACAACAGCATCACGGTTTACCTGAACGGTAAAGACCTCACGATGTCTGTCGATCATGTCAACTTTGACAATGTAAAGGAAGCGATCCGCGACAAGCGTTGGGATGAGCTTGAGGATTTATTCGATCAGACCATTGCAGTCGAGAAGTATCTCGACGGTAATATCACCATCGAAGGCAATACAGTTCACTACGGGCTTGAGGAGGTGCATGGTCACGTTGTTGATCGTGTTCTTGAGTTCATGCGGGATGGACTTCCCCATGAGCCTCTTGTGAAGTTCTTGGATAAGCTTTTGCTTAACCCTTCACGCCGCTCGGTAGAGGAGTTGTATCGGTTCTTGGAGCATAAGAATATGCCTCTGACTCCGAACGGTAACTTCCTTGCTTACAAGGGTGTTACCAGTGACTTCAAAGACCATTACTCTCGGCAGTTTAACAACTCCGTTGGAGAAGTCTTGGAGATGCCTCGCCGCAACGTGTGCGACGATGCGAATGTTGGATGCTCTTACGGGTTCCACGCTGGTAGCTACGAGTACGCCAAGGGCTATACTCACGGTGGCGGCAATCTGATGCTGGTTGAAATCAACCCTGCTGACGTTGTAAGCGTCCCGCATGACTGCAACTGTCAGAAGTTGCGTACCACCAAGTACAAGGTCGTAGCGCACCATGAGACGATTGAAAAGCCTCTGGAGGAAGCGTTGGTCGATGACTACTACGACTACGATGACTATGACGAGGAGGACGATCTGAACTATTAGTAGTAGGGTACTAGGAGATTGGGGGCGTGTGATGCGCCCCCAGTTTCCAAACCTAAAAACATAATTAAGGATAATTATGAAGGTAAAAATCAACCGCGCCGAGATTGAGATTTGCAAGAGGAAAGAGTACCTCCCGACTTACGGAGCAGTAGCAGTAAGTTTGATGGAAGTTCACCAGAAGTATAACAAAGTGCAGGATTTTTATTTCTGCCATGTCTGTAACGGGTTTCATCTTACGAGCAAAGGAAAAAAGTGGAGGCGCGAGCGTATCCACCGAATGATCGAGAGCAAACTGAACTTAAATTAATTATGAGGAACTACGATATTATTAAAAAAATCTTTGAGATAACTCAGATCGACAAGGGCGTGACTCGTTGGGAGCGCGAAGATATGGCCGAAGATAGGCTCAAGGAGATCGAAGGATTGATCGCTGATGAACGCCCCGCAATCACAGGGCCGAAATGGAAACAGCAACAGGCAGGAGTAGATTATTAATATGACAGCTATACAAGACTTTTTGGAATCACACTTTGAGCAGTTCAAAGATGACATCTTATTCGCTGATGGTTTTGAGGACGCCTTCATCGGCATCGTGACCAACAAAGGTCACAAGCCGACTGCGTGTTACGACTATCAGAAGTGCCTTGAGGTTCTGCGTGACCGTGACGGCATGGATAATACCGAAGCGTTTGAATATATGGAGTATAATGTAGTCGATGCTTATGTTGGTGAATACACACCGTCATTCATTGACCGTTTTGACACAGTAAAGGAATATTATGGACACGAATAATTTTATATTCAAACACGAAAAAGACGTTAAGTTATTAACTAACGCTCTTAAAAAAGCCGAAGAACACGAACTGTTAACAGAGCTTGTGTGGAGTATAGTGACGCACACGAAAACTTACCCGAATGACCCGCTTGAAATGGCGATAGACGTAGCGATGGATGATTGGGATTTGGGTGAGTTAGACGATAACGATTATTTAGGATAATGGACACATTAATTTACATGGCAGCTACTTTTATATCATTTACTATCGCCGCTTATATATTAGATTGCGACGATGAAATAGAGGACAATGAATATGAAAAAGAAATTAAGTAACAAAAAACACGAAGGTAAAGGTTTTCACTTGGCGCGGCCCTCTTGGCTTGAAACTTATGAAAAAACCCTTGAAGCGTTAAGCGAGTACGAAGGGATGCACGTTAATCTTGACTCTGAGTATGCGCGTGAAGCAGTCGCAGTAAGCATCACTGATAAAATCAAAGGCCCGTTAACGGGTTGCGAAGAACAGGCAAAAGAGTTAAGAGATCGTACAGAGTTTTTTGAGGACTAATCTTAATTACGGATAATTATGAAAAAATACACAGTTAGGAGAATTGAAAAGCGTTTCGTTGACTACTTGGTAGAAGCTAACAGCGATATTGAAGCATGGGAAATTGTGGATTCTTTTGATG
>Ga0315316_10001215_pt1 | contig 17830 bp, 12 predicted proteins | sample M160m3416metaG_FD_203702 | JGI IMG/M metagenome (GOLD analysis project Ga0315316, IMG submission 203702) | Ammonia-oxidizing marine archaeal communities from Monterey Bay, California, United States - M1 60m 3416 | ecosystem: Environmental > Aquatic > Marine > Intertidal zone | place: USA... | reverse complement strand
TGTGCCACGAGGCTCGCGACTGTCGGCGCAGGTATCCGCGACACCGCCGTTGTTTCCCACAGTGTCTGCGCCTCATCCAGATCCTCCGCGACCGCAGCATACTTCTGCTGAGCTTCCATAATCCGGATCGGCAATTCCTGCAGCCGATTCTGCTGTTCAGGCGTCGGCACTTTCATGAGTGGAGCAGCGTTGCCACCGCTGCCGCTTAGGCCACGTTCGGGCACATTGTTGAAGAACGAAAAGAAACGATAGAATTCCTGCTGCGAAATCGGATCGTACTTGTGATCATGGCAGCGAGCGCAACTGACGGTCAGCCCCATCCACACCGTGGATGTCGTATCGACCCGGTCAACGACATATTCCACACGGAATTCTTCTTCGATGATGCCGGTTTCGTTGTTCACCATATGATTGCGATTGAAGCCCGTGGCGATTTTCTGGTCAAGGGTCGCAGCCGGCAGAAGATCTCCCGCGATCTGTTCGATGGTGAATCGATCGAACGGCATATTACTGTTGAAAGCGTTAATAACCCAGTCGCGCCATGGCCACATCGTTCGATCGTTGTCTGTAAAGTACCCGTTGGTGTCGGCATAGCGAGCCGCGTCCAGCCAGCCGGTCGCCATCCGCTCTCCATAACGAGGCGATGCCAGCAACCGCTCGATCAGATTCTGGTATGCAGTCTCGGGGTCGTGTGTCGAATCAAGTTCAAACGCGTCGATTTCCTGAACAGCAGGAGGCAATCCCGTCAGGTCCAGAGTGACACGACGAATCAACGTCGCGCTGTCGGCTGTCGCCGTCGGCGGCCGTCCGTGACGTTCCAGACTGGCCAGCACAAACCTGTCGATCGGATTCGTCGGCCAGGCGTTGTCCTGTACGGTCGGTAGCGCAGGGCGCTGTGGCGGGATGAACGCCCAATGCTGCTGATAGCCGGCTCCGCCCGTGATCCATTGACGCAGGACTTCAACTTCGTCAGAGCTGAGCGTTGCGCCGGAATCGTGCGGGGGCATACGCTCCTCCTTATCGACAGACACGATTCGCCGAATCAGTTCACTGGACGCCGGCTGACCCGGGACAACCACTGTGCGTTCTCCACGGTCTCGGATTGCACTGTCTCTCTCATCCAGCCGCAGATCGGCCTCACGAGCAGCCGCATCCGGTCCGTGGCAACGAAAACACCTGTCCGCCAAAATCGGTCGCACATCACGATTGTACTGCACATCCTGAGCCTGCGTGCCGCCGACAGCAGCACACACCAGGGTAACCACAAGCAGTTGAGACACGCGCCAGCCAGGACCACCGGTGTTGGTTGCCCTCACATCGTCGGGAGTCTCTTCCGGGCGATAATTCATCTGCGTTGACCGTCATGAATTCGAAAAAGAGAGTCCCGCCCCTGTCGTCACCCCGCCGAACAGCGAAACAATTGTAGCCGACAGTTTCGTCATTTTCCCGTCCGTTCATGGACAAACGTCCTGGGTGATAACAACGCGGTCAAACGAAAAGGACTTGTGATCGATCGTCGACGACTCAAACCTGGTGCTGGTGACGGCGATGACCGCAAGTCAGCGACGTTTCCGCCATCTGTTCCTGAGATCCAACCACGTTGGCCCATCTTCAGTTGGCAACTTCTGCAATAGCGGTGTCCGTTCAATGACCCGCGTAAAGAGGCTGACGATGGCTTCTCCCATTTGCCACATTGCATGTCGAAAATCAGCCTGATCCGCCAGTTCAACCATTTCGGAATAACTGAGTCCGCCGGTTTGCTGGCTGAGTTCGGACATGCAGTTCCACCGCCCTCCCGTCTTCTTCAGAGCATACATTTTCAGGAGACGTGGATTACGGATCGCCTGGTAACGTCGGTTTTCCTGCAGCACTACAGACAGAAGCGGGGCAAGATGCGGCGACCATGCATTGGAAAAGTGGGCCGCCAGTTCACCCCGTGGTTTCGCGGCTCGCATGTAATGCAGCTGAATCAATTCGACCGGTGCCTGCGCAAGATCGCTCAACAGAGCCGGCCAGTTCAGCCCCAGTTCCCGAACTCCAATTTCGTGAAACGAAACCAGATCCTGAATCGGGCGATTCCTGGGCGTGTATTTTCCATCCAGCAGGTGCAGATCAATTCCTGGCTGCACCGATTTGATCAGACTGTCACCCACGATGTGGGCCATCCAGCCGAACAGGTAGGCCAGCTGTCGCTCGCCAGGACCAAACAGCTCCATCGCGTCCTGCACGACTGAAGCGCAGTAGTCGGGCAGGTGATCCCATGGAACTGTCTGCTCACGCTCGGCCGAAGTCCAGCCGAACACAAGGTGAGAACGTCCATAGAACAGACGGTGTATATCTCGTGGCCGGTATGATTCGTCACCGAACTCAAGTGACCACAGACGCACTGTACCGCCGGTCAGCGGACTCTGCTGCAGCGGTGCTGTTCCGTAGCCGACATCCTGCCCCGTATCCACGCAGACGGCTTCCGGCATCGTCTGAATGTCGCAACCAAGATAGGCGCCACAAAGATAACTCGCATAGTGGCGATGTATCAGCGGTGCAATCGGCAGCTTTCTGTGCCGGGTCGCCATCCCAGCCAGAATTGCGTACATCGTATGGCCAACAATACCGCTCATCGTGACAAGTTCAGGTTCGGCCAGTGGAACGAATCAGTCGCGTCAATCCGGGCAAGCTTCGCATCACCGGCATACGCGTCGCCACCGGCTGAAAGTCCTGGCGAACCTCCATACCATCCGGTGACTCGGCCTTAGATTACTCTTCCGAATTGTCTGTTTGCTCCGGCGAATCCGCATCGCCGTCTTCCGCTGATACATCGTCAGGCGTGTCCTGCGGCACAGCATCTGTCGCTTCATCGAGTATCCGCGCCTTGGCAGATTCCGCTTCGATGTCCTCGCTGGCGATCACGGCACATGATGCCAGTGTGTCGCCTTCATCCAGCTTCATAATGCGGACGCCCTGAGTATTTCGCCCGATGGTGCTGATGTCTGACGCTCGCAGGCGCTGAATCTTGCCCTTGGCAGTCACGATCAGAACCTCGTCGTCATCGCGGACCGCCATCGCATCCACAACTTTTCCGTTGCGTGCTGTGGTTTTGATATCTCGCAGTCCTTTGCCGCCTCGTCGCTGACGACGGTACTGAGCAGTACCGCTGGACGCCCCTTCGGTCTCGGTTTCGGTTTCGTCGTCTTCCGATGCACCGGTCAGGCCGGTTCCGAACGGGGTTCGTTTGCCGTAGCCGAGTTCGCAAACCGTCAGCAACGTACAGCTGGTTTCGGCGACCACCATTCCCACGACGTCTTCACCCGCAATCAGGTTGATCCCTTTCACTCCTCGAGTCGCACGGCCCATGGGCCGTGCGTCGTCATGACTGAATCGAATCGCCATACCGCCGGACGTACTGATCACCACATCCTGGTCTCCCTCCAAAATGCGCACGTCCACCAGAGAATCGTCGTCGTCCAGACGAATCGCAATAATGCCCCCTTTTTGAGGTCGTCCATAGGCCGAAAGAGCTGTCTTCTTCACGATGCCTTTACGCGTCGCAATCATCAGATACTTGTCGTCCGGGAATTCACGAACGTTAAAGCAGTTGGAAATGCGTTCATCTTCTTCCAGAGCAATAACGTTCACCAGTGCACGCCCCTTGGCCGTACGCGCCTGGAGTGGCAGATCGTAGACCTTCAGCCAGTGCACTCGGCCGCGATCCGTAAAGAACAGCAGGTAGTCGTGCGTGCTGGAAACGAAAAGATGCTCAATAGCGTCCTCTTCATCTGAGGTTGCGCCCTTGATACCTTTCCCACCTCGGTTCTGGGCCTCATAGGTCGTGAGCGGAGTGCGTTTGATATAACCACGACGCGACAGTGTCACGACCATGGCTTCTTCCGGAATCAGAGCTTCCTTGTCGTAGTCTCCCAGTTCTTCGAAGGAAATATCAGTGCGACGTTTGTTGTTGTACTTGTTCTGCAGTTCATCCATATCCTCGCGAATGACAGCACGGATGTTAGCTTCATCGCTGAGCAGGTGCAGATACTCGCCGATATCTTCCAGAAGCTGAGCATGTTCCCCCTGCAGTTTTTCCCGCTCCAGATTGGCCAGTGACCCCAGCTGCATCGAGACGATGGCCTCGGCCTGGTTGGTCGAGATGAAGTACTCTTGCGACGTGCCCTGTTCTGCCTGGTATTCCGAAAATCCGTTTTCTCCCAGTGCCCGAGCAACAAGTTCTGCTGGAATCGGTATCTTCTGCAGGTCATCCTTGGCGACCGCCCGGCTGGAAGCTCCGCGAATCGTCTTAATGATGCGGTCGATGTCCACCTGAGCCAGCAACAGGCCTTCGACCGTGTGCTTGCGTTTGCGGGCCTCTCGCAGCATGAATTCCGTGCGACGGCGAATGACTTCCACACGGTGCCGGATAAAGGCGTCCAGCATGCCACGAAGCGTCATCAGTTGCGGGCGGCTGCCATCCAGCGCCAGCAGAATCATGCTGACTGTGGACTGCAGTGGTGAGAACTGATACAGCTGATTCAGCACGACGTCCTTATCGGCGTCACGCTTCAAGACAATGTGCAGGCGAACCTGCCAACTCGGAATGGTGCGGTCAGTCAGGTCCACGATCCGGGAAATGCCCTTGATGCGTTCATCGCGGACCAGTAATTCCAGTTTCTCCCGAATGCGGTCGCGAGTTTCCATGTACGGAATTTCAGTGACGACAATTACGTCGCTTTTCTTTTCTGTCTCAAAATGTGTGCGCGCTCGCAACGCAATTGTGGAACGACCTGTCATGTACGCCTGACGAATGCCCATGCGACCACAGATAACGCCCCCGGTTGGGAAGTCAGGCCCCGGAATTGCATCCAGCAGCTCATCCAGAGTCAGCTCCGGATTGTCAATGATACGTTTGACCGCTTCACAAACCTCAGCCAGGTTGTGAGGCGGAATACTTGTGGCCATGCCGACGGCAATTCCCGTCGAGCCGTTGACTATCAGATTCGGAAAACGCGCCGGCAGTACAACCGGTTCTGTCCGTTCCTGATCGTAGGTGTTCACGAAGTCCACGGTATCGCGATCAATATCTCGCAACAGTTCGGACGCAGCACCGGCCAGCCGGGCTTCTGTGTATCGCATTGCCGCCGGAGGCAGCCCGGCCAGCGAACCGAAATTGCCCTGTTTATCGATCAGAACTTCACGCATAGCCCAGTCCTGAGCCATCCGTACCAGCGTGGGATAGATTGAGCCCTCACCATGCGGATGGTAGTTACCGCTGGTGTCACCGGCGATTTTCGCACACTTCTTACGACTGCCCCCGGGACTGAGATTAAGGTCGTTCATCGCCACCAGAATGCGGCGTTGGGACGGCTTAAGACCGTCGCGAACATCAGGTAACGCCCGGCTGATTATGACGCTCATCGCATACGTCAAATAGCTGTTCTGCATTTCCTCCTGAATATCGGTGCGCTGTACTCGATCATTTCCGCCACCGTCAGTTGGCGCGGAAAGGTCACCTGTAGGATCGTCTGTGGACAACCTGAAAACTCCTTTTGGGCTGCTAAGCGGTGCTTAGCCCGAACTGCGTGGAAAGCCGATCAAATCTGATGTTTCTGCAGGTTGCTTTCCAACAAAATCTGTGTAATCACGTGCGTGGGCACGCCGGCCCCAACAACGCCGCGCAAACAGCCCTCACAAAATTCCGGTCAGGTTTTGGAAACGAAGGCAAACGCAAAAAAACGGTGGTGAAATATCCCTAACCATTTTCTAAATAATGATTTACGACATATCACTCAACCCGTTGGATCGTAGCAGAAAAACCCGCATTTCTCAACGCCCAGTACGTCTAATCAGAGGCAAAGTCCAGCGAATATTCAGAGCCCTGGTCAGGCAGACTGCTGGAGCTCTTACGTGATCAACAAATCTTATATGTTACAGTGAACGGCTATGGATACACCCGGCGCAGACACACCACTTAATCCTTACCGTCCGCCGGAAAACGGACCGCAGAATGTCACTCTGTCGCCGGATACCGAGTTCATGGTGTCCAGTGAGTGCGTTCTTTGCGGCCCGCAAGTCACCTTGCCCGAAGTTTGTATCCACACCGGCAACATCGACGAACCGGAATGCCAGTCCGGCATTTTGAGATGGGCCCCGGTGATGTTGCGTCGGATGCGAGTATTATTGCCGGGGTGCGGACTGCCGTTTGCGGCACAGGTGCTGATTGTGGCATCGCGACAAACCATGGGCGCCACGTCACCTTTGGAACAAGTACCAACCGCTGCCTGGCTGACATTGGTTCTTATTATTGTTCTGACTCCGACTGTAATGTGGTATGCCCGTCGAACCAAGCGAACTGTCCAGGCCACGCGGGGCGTGGAACGCGGTTTAATAGACAGGCACCGGCAGAAGCAAAAAGCGTGGAAGGTCACAGCGACTGTCCTGGCGTTTCTGTTCATCATCGCTATCGTCCTGAGCATTACGGTAAGCAGTTCTTGTTTTCTGTTTACATTCTGGACAGGACTGCCTGCCATCCTCTCCCTGATTCAATCACGCCGACTTATTCAACCGCGGATTGTTCGTACTCACCAGGACTTAAGCATTCCTGCAGGATTTCCTCCATTGTTTCTGCAGGAAGTACTGTCCATCATCAAACGTCGACCTGGGAACACACCATGAGCGATGCCAGCACTGACTTCAATCCGTTTCAGGCACCAGGCTCCAGTGCCGCAGAAAAACGAGAACTTGGAGAAGACGACGAATACCTGATTTCGCGGCGAGAGATTCTATGCAGAAACACCGTGGAACTGCCGATGGCCTGCATTTGTTACGGAGAGACCGAGGACCTCGAGCAGCGCCAAAAGACACTAAGAACGTTTTCAGGTCCGGGGGCATTCGCATTTGTACTGACAGTCATTGCATTTCTGATTCTGATAGGATCGGTGATAGATGGTAACCTTCCTTTTTCCAGCACATCATCCGGCAAGCTGTCTTACCTGGTGATCTTCATCCTTGCTGTGCCCGCGACGTCCTGGGCGTTCCGACGCTACGGTTGCAGCACAGTTAACGCATCCTGGTACGTGGGCCCGCGGTACCGTCGAAGAATTAGGTGGCAGAAACGAATCGGCCGAGTGATCCTGGTGTTCGTGACTGCAACCGGAGGCATTGGTATTTCTCGCGCGAGCGGCTCTGTGATTCCATCCATTGGACTGGGGTTACTTGCCCTGTTGCTGGGGCGTTTTTATGACCCGGCCGTCAGTCTGCAGTTGGTGGGCCGACGGCGTGGAGGGTTCGTCCTGAAAGGACACTCCAAATCGTTCTATCACGAGGTCCAACGAATCAGCAGCGGGTTCTAAAGCAGTTACGAACTGGTCTACATTGAGATTCAGTATTCTGTCCATCAGCCCTCGTTCACCGTGGGCTCTTCCGAGCAGATTCCGCTTTAGCCTGCCTCGTCTTCGAATGTCTCCCTGACGATCAGGGTCAAGGTGCTGGGCTCCGCAACAGCGACGCCTGCATGCCAAACGGTGGTCATCGAAAGCCCCTCTTTCGCGAGAGTCTTAAGCGATCTGAATTGAAGAAACCGGGCCTTCGAGGCATTTTCGTTCCTTCAGGGTCAGAAGGGACCAGCTTCGAACTGCCCGGCGCTGACCCTCGTGTACAGACGGCTGCCTCAGTACCGCTGAGTCATAACACATTTCAGCGTCCCCCGGCAAAAACGGCTGCAAAGGTCGGAGAAACGCGGCTGCGGAATCCACACAATTCTGAATCTGACGGACCCAGGACAGACTGAACAAGGGTAAATCCCCTACTTTCCAAGTCTAATCAAGTGAACGGGGTGGACCGTCACGGCATGAAGACGCGATACAACCGATACAACCGATACAACCGATACAACCGGTACAGCGGCAGTAAAAGCATCTCGCACAGTCTTCAACGAAGAATAGTCCGTGACGGCGCTCCGCGAACAAGCTCATCGCTTTAAATGATGACGGAGCAAGATCATGACCATCGACTGCGTTGTTGCCATCGCCGGCCCGGCCGACTTCCTTATATCCATATCCACGGCGTCTCACCGTGATCCGGGAGTCGGGACGTGAAACCGGGGTACGCCACGAAGACGGTAGCGACAATTCTCTGTGTCTGCATATGCCCAGCCCCCGGCATCCTTGCAGCGCAGGAGACTGTGGCCACACTTCAGGATGAGATACCGGCCCTGGACTTTCAGAATCAAGCTCGTCTCGAAGCCGAGTCTTCGGACGAATTCACATCGCTTGGTACGTTTCAAGGCTTAGGTGGTTCGGATTGGCAGAGATTTGAAGGCGATCACACGAAGGATCTGATTCGCAGCTTCACTCCACCGCTGCTCCGTCCGGCTTTCGTAGGCCATGCATTCGTACTTCCGCCGAAAACCTGGCTGTTGGGCGTCTCAAGTCGCGTAGCGACCATCGAGGGCGAGGATTTCTTCAAACACGGCGAACCGAACCGGGAAGTCTTTGAAAGTTTTGAGGTAGAGCGACAATTTCTGGACCTTGATCTTTTTTATGGCTTTGACGGCGGGCAAGAATGGTTTCATAGTTTCACGGCACGATTAAACGTACCGGTTAGCGGCGCACAGACTCACGGATTCATTCATCCGCACGGCACCCCATTAATCGATATTCACAACGAAGGCGAGAACTTTGGACTTGGCGATATTGGCCTGTTCCTCAAGAAAAAATTCGTCGATCAGGCCGTGTTTCCCATCCAGGTTGCCGGCGCTGTGGGCGTGCGTTTTCCCACAGGTTCGAACACCGAGAAGTTTACGGATAACAGCCGTATCAAAGTGATTCGGCCTGATGTACTCAACGACGGCAACCCGCCTTCGCCACCCATCAACACGCCTATTCCGTTGGCGTTCCTGTCAAGCGTGCCAAGGGCAGCGACTCCCTTTCCGTTTAACAACGGAGTGTTTGGGCGTTTTCATACCGATGGCCGAATGCCCACGCCCTTGCAGCCGGGAACTGGAGAAGCGAGTCTCTTTGCCGGGCTGTTCTTAACACGTGTCAATCAACGCTACGAGTTTCCGGGGCGCAGCGCCTACCACGCCGGCGCAACGTATACCGTTACCTCGCAATCCGACGGCGTCGACCCGGGCGACAAGCTAGTACTGTTCGGTTCGTTCGTAAAGCCGATTCGTGACGACTACCTGTCGTTTGATTTGAGCTTTGTAACCTTTCATCAACAAACTGACAGATATTCAGGAAGTATTCCAGCGCCGATACCTACGGACGCAGCGGGAAACACGGTCGACGGGTGGGCTTCCGCGACCCATCTCACCTTCAAAATCGAGGACCGCGGACCATTCACGTCGGGCTGGACAGGATACATCGCTCCCAGCCTGATCTTCAGTCCCGATCCGTCAATGCGTCTGACCGTAAGTCCGTTGGTTCGCGTCATCGCCCCGGACCTTGGTCCGGCACCTGCTTTTGTCCTTCGGGCCGCCATAGAGATACACTGGTAAAGAAGGAAGGAAATACACCTCATGAATTGGAACCGAGGAGTATTGCTGGGCTTAATCATCATGCAGGCGATCCCGTGCAGCGGTCAGATCCGCAACAGGGTCGACATTCAGCGGTACGTATCACCCGCGCCAGGCGAGGTCATGACGCTCACGCAAAAGGTCGAAACCGGCTGGCCTGTGCGCTGGGGCGAGTTCAGAATGCATCATCCACAAGGGTCTACGCTGAAGGTCAAGGGCCCGATTGAGATGACCGATCAATTTGACTTGGCATCGTATCGCACTCCGCTGGAATCCACGATTGTAAGCCGCCGTTGGCATGGAGAATCCATGTACCTGGCCAACGAACAATTCTACAGCAGTCACCCGTTCTGGTTAGCTCTCGTAGACGGCGGTTTCCCCGTCGCCCATTCTCCACAACTCGAATGGATTTTGCTCCGCGAGGCCTACTGGTACTCCCGGTACATGCTCAGCCATGTCTCTGCACAATCGCGGATGGGAATCCACATGGTTCACGGACCATATTGGCAGCTTAAAGCGATGGAATACTATCGTCACAACCGCATCGTGCGGGATCGTGGTGAACGCACGCCTTCCACAAAAGATGTTTTTCTGGGCGTTTATGCACCGCTCTTCTCCAAACGTACGGGATGGCCGCGCGTCTTCGAAGATGCGAATCCCACCATGTTGGACTATGCATCGGGCGACCCGCATTTAACCGGTCAACTTCCCGTCGCAGACACTTTCGCCGATCCGATGAGCAATAAAGTGTATGGCTGGGGCGTACCGGGGTACCTTATCGATTGGCGAAGCAACCGGTGGGATCACGATACGATCGACACGACAATCAACATGGGCGTGGTGGGACAGATCATGAAGAAGAAACTCGCCTGGACAAGGTCCTTCTTCCGAAAAACACATGAGGGTCCGGGGCATGGTGAACCCGCTCGCCTGGTCACTCAAGTTGGCGCTTCCGCCGGGGACGGATTCCGTGGAGTCAATTTATTGCTCGGCGCACTGAACGGCATGCTGGAAATCAAAGCAGCTCTGCTGGCCGACGAAAACGGTTGCCTTGGGGGAGTGAACCCGTCAGCGTATGATCCGTCGTGCGGCTTGAAATATATTCCCCATAAGATCAAGCCGAATCTGATCTTCAATGGAGATCTTCCGATTCGTCCGAATGCCTACGACCCACTGGACCTTTCCAGTCAACTTTGGGATCAGGCATCGCTGCTGTGGGCTCTGGCCGAGTACTACGAACAGTGTTTCCGCTTTCAAACGAATCCCGATGTTCCTGTGGCAGTTTTCTCAGTGGACCCGCCGGTGGACGGCGGCCTGATTGAACAACGTACGTATCGCGTCGCTCTTGGCCTGTCCAACCTGATTATCAAGAACCTGCAGGCCATGCATTTTCGCAACGGCGCGTTGGCGTCGTGTTGGACGCCTGATGGCGGCCCGGGCGGCACGGTGTCCATGCGTGATTCTTCCATGGCGATTATTGCGCTGGTCGAATATGACCATCACCTGAAATCACACGGTCGCGATCCTTATCCGGAACTTCGGGAGACCGCACGCGCTATGGCGATGTCACACGCCGAATTCCTGGTTTCCGTGCAGAGCCCCGACGGGTCGTTTAACGAGCGATACTGCATTCGCCATGGGAAGGGGAAGGGGCGTCAGACTTTGATGCGAGATCAGTTTTTTGGAATCCGGGCGCTCTGTTCCGCGTATCAAATGACAGGTGACAAGAGATTCCTTCAAGCCGCAAGGCGTACGTGGAACCTGCTCCACACTCAATACTGGGACGAATCGACGGGGCTCTACCGCAGCGATCTGCAGAGTGATGTGGCTGTCTATACTCCGGTCGATCTGGCCGTGGCGTATGCCGGGATCCGTGAGATGATCCTGACTTCACCCTCACATCGTGCGGGCCCCCTGCTGGAACATTTCGTCAGGTTCTGGGTACAGTCGCTCAACAACAGCGGAATGCAGATGTCGGAAGACTACAACACGGGGGAAATATCGTTCGGACTTGTCAGGGCGGACGATGATGAAGATGGCATTCCATTCATTGCCGCCAGTCACGGTGCCCACGGTGTGGCGCCAATCCCGGCAGGAGTTGTCGCTATTAATCTCGGCCCCCGAAACAACCCTCGTTTTTCCTGTATTCAGGGTGATCGACACGTATCCTGTGGCCCCGTTGCCGCATTTTATAAACCGAGATTTGATCCGAGTCGACTGTTACTCACGGAAATTGACACCGATGACAGCTTCGTGCAACGTGAAACTCTGAATCGCTGGGAGGCCATGCCGCTTCGGCTGGCTCCGTCGAGACAGAACAGGATTGGCTCTGACCTTACCGGTCGAGAGATTTTTCGAAATAATTGTGTCGTGTGTCACGGACAACGAGGCGAGGGGATCTTTGGCGCATCTCTCAAATACGCCATGTCTGAGTACTCCAGGAAGGCGGTGATCAGCACGATCACCAAAGGGCGAATGGCAAAGTCAATGCCTGCCTGGGGGCACGGTGTCGATGACCTGAACATCGTGGACACCGATGCCGAACTGATAATCGGGAACGTCCTGACCGAGGAGGAGATCGAACGGGTCGCCGACTATATCAAAACCGACCTTGCCACGACGTATATGCGGACCCTGTCAGCCGAATCCTATTTTACTCCGATTGACGCTCGCAGTGAAGTCGGCCTGCCTCTTCCAACACCTGATTCGGGTGCAAATTAGTGCCGCCGCTGGTCGTTACAGCTAAGGGTGACCGGTAAGTGCCAACCGCCGCTGTTCGACATGTTGCGTCAGCACAGATCATCGGCGGCTCAGCGAAAAGTCCTGAACGGTCGTTTCACCACTGGCAACCTCGATCTCTTTCGTCTGGGGTTTTAGCTTGCGGCGATTCGCATACCACGTCTTCAGTGAATAGCTGCCTGCGGGAACGCCCTCGATTGCATACGTGCCATCCTTGCCAACAGTGGCGGAGAATGGATTCTGCAGGACAACAATGTGAGCGGCCATTTCCGGGTGTATCTTGCAGCCGACCGTGACGATGCCCTCTCGACCGAATGTGAACTCTCGCACCCCGCCTTTTTCCCAGGTCCCCAAGTCCTTTGAAGGATACGCGCCGTCAATCCCTTCGTGCCACATGACGTTATGTCTGACACGGTCGTGGTTGTCAAATCTGACCGTAGTTCCCACGACGACAGGTAACACGGCGGGAATGAATTCCAGTTTTTCCGTATGCATCAATACTGAGGATTCTGCCGGTGGATAGTCTCCGGAGACTTTCGAAATATAGATGATTACGTTTTCCGGGCTACTGACCCCCATCGCCTCGACGTTCCCGACAACAACACCGGTCTGGCCATAGACACTTGCGGTGACGACAAGACTTAAGACCCAGGTGACGAGTGCACTGCTAGCCATTTGTGGACACATCATTGGACTGTTTCCCGCTTTTTCCCTGCGCCGGACACGTCATGTGAAGCTGCCCACGCCTTTCCTGAACGGCTGAGCGGTCATTAAAGTTTAGCATCTGTAGCTCCAACCATGCGGTGCGATTCTCACAAACTGAGCACGGTTAGCCACTAACGAAGGATGTTCTGACGTTGTCTGCGCAATATAGGCGTTCACACTCAGCGCATTGTACGACTCGCATGAACGGCATATTCAGTTGTATTTCATTTCGGTCCAAACGCACGGGCGCTTCGCAGTGTCACATCTGCTTGATCATGACTTAGAGTTTGGTGGAAATTTCTACAGAGTTGAATCCGGATTTCGGCAAGAAAATCGATAATTCACTCAGCACGGTCACTTCCTTGTCCATTTGACCCGCTCGTTGGCATACAAAACAAGTCAACAACATTCATGTCTTTCAAACACCGCACAGGCCTAAGCAGAATAATTGCGATTTCCAGTCGCGGGAGTCAACTGCGCCAACGTTATGGCATCGTGATAGTGGTCGCTGCATTCATGATGTTGGTCGTAATTGCGGTAGGTTCGCTCATTTGGCACCAGTGGTCGACCCTTAATTATCTGTCCTCAGATCTTTCACTTCTCGCAGAAAAGGTGAAGGAAAACCAACAACGTTCACTGAATGATGTTGAGCAGCGCGAATTGGATGCAGGTCGTGAAGCGTTGCGGGTCAAGGGAACGAGCATCACGGCGATCCTTACCAGCCTGGTGCGCGATCCACTGGCAGTGGATCGAGTGGTCGCGTTGGACTATTACTGCAAGCAAAGCTGTAAAGACGACCCGGATATCATCCTCGCGTACGTAACATACAGTGACGGAGAGCTCGCCAGTACCTTCTCCGGCGTCGAAGACAGGTTCATAGCCGAACAAATCAGCGGAGAACAGGACCCCCATCTGGCAGACGTATTACGCATCCTGACTCCATTAGAGGGACTAATGCGTGTCCAAAAGGATGTGATCTATGACGGTGAGCATCTGGGGAAAGCGGTCACGATCATGGTCGACTCGTCGACTCAACGCAGCGCCGGTAATTTTGACAGATTTAAGACGGAAACCACATTGCTCTTCGCGACTGCAAACCGTCTATTTGCCACGCGTGCCAGCCAGGCGTCAGCGCGAGGGTTCACAGTGGGCCTGATTGTAACTTCTGGGATATCGGTTGTCATATTTCTTGTTTTGCAATTTTGCATCGATCTGGTCAAGACCAGGGAAGCCGCGGCAGCTGCAAGTCGGGCTAAAAGTCAGTTTCTGGCAAACATGAGTCATGAAATCCGTACTCCAATGACCGCAATCCTGGGCTTTACCGACATGCTTCATGATAGCGTAGTAGCACAGGAAGACATCGACGCCGTTCACACCATCAAAGAAAACGGCAACTATCTCATCCACATCATCAACGACATTCTGGATCTGTCTAAGATTGAAGCTGTAAAAACTGAACTGAAACAGACCTCCTGCGTCTCACACACGATCGCTGCCGACGTCGCTTCGTTGATGCGCGTACGTTCAGAAGCCAAGGGATTAGAACTGGATGTTCAATTTGACGGTAAGATTCCCGAAACAATCCACAGTGATCCGACTCGGTTGCGTCAGATTCTCATCAACCTCGTTGGGAACGCCATCAAGTTCACAGAAAGTGGGTCCGTCAAACTGGTAACTCGCCTGCTGAACGAACGAGGGAAGGAATGTCGGCTGCAATTCGACGTGATCGATACGGGCATCGGCATTGCAGAAGACGATATAGAGAAGCTCTTCCGGGCATTCACGCAGGCCGACAACTCGATGACACGGCAATTTAGCGGAACGGGCCTTGGGCTTACGATCAGCGAACGACTGGTAAAACTGCTAGGTGGCGACATCTCAGTCTCAAGCGTGCCGGGCAAGGGGAGCACGTTTTCAATCACAATTCCCACCGGGCCATTGGACGGCGTGCGGCTGATTGATAACGATGTCGAGCAGAGTCCCGGAAATGTGAAAACGGAGAACGCTGGCGAAGCACAATCTTCGTTGTATGGCCTCCATATCCTTTACGTTGAGGATGGCCCCGACATCCAGCGACTGGTCTCGTTTCTGCTGAAGAAGGCTGGGGCAACAGTCACACTTGCCCAAAATGGCAAAGTTGGTTTTCATTTGGCGATGGCCGCAAAGAGGGACGGCTGTCCATTTGACGTAATTCTGATGGACATGCAGATGCCCGTTATGGACGGCTATGAGGCCACACTAAAATTGCGAGAAAACGACTACACGCTACCCATCATCGCCATAACGGCCCATGCGATGGCAAATGATCGCCAGCGATGCCTCGATATCGGGTGCGATGATTATGTGACTAAGCCGGTTTCCAGAAAAACACTGATCAAACTATTAGCGAACTATGCGACGTGTACGGAAGTGAGGGCAGACACAGCCCTGGCGTCAAGCGGCGTTTAGAACGCACCGCGTCTTGGTGGCCACGGGTCCATGCCCAGAACACTGGCGTCGAAGCACTGCTGCATCAGCCGGAGCTTCAGGGATTGATGATCAGGCGAAGTCCACAGGTTCGTGAATTCGTCAGGGTCCGAGTTCAGGTCGTAGAGTTCGCCCTGATCGGTGCCGTGATAGACGATAAATTTCTCCCTGGTCGTTCGCAGCATGGTTCCATAAGCATCGCCGTGCGTCCAGCTGTTGTAGTATTCACAGAATACCGTATCGCGATGATGTGCGGGGTCCGCTTGTCCCGTCAGATGGGGCAGCAGTGATTTCCCCTGGACACGTTTCGGCACTTCCATGTCGGCAGCTTCCAGCAACGTCGGCACCAGGTCAACCAGTTCCGTCAGGCCGCCAACCCGCAGACCGGCCTGAAATCGATCAGGCGCAGAAATCACCAGCGGAACGTGAATGGCTTCGTCGTAGAAATGCGGACCCTTGAAGTAGATGCCGTGGTCTCCCAGCATTTCTCCGTGGTCAGACATGAAGATCACAATCGTGTTCTCGCGCTGTCCTGAACGTTCAAGGCTATCCATGATGCGTCCAACCTGGTCGTCAATCAGTTCACACATCGCGTAATATGCCGCCGTCACCTGACGACGGTCCGCATCTGTCATTGCGGCCGTGTGAAACTCACCCGGACTATTGTGAGCCCAGACAGAATCGAGGCGTTGAAAGGTGGTTTTCGCATCCAGTTCTCCCGATTCGAATTTCGGCAGGGGCATGTCGTCCGGGTTGTATTTCGCCAAATATTCGGGTGGCGGATCAAATGCATGATGCGGGTCAAAACAATTGAAGCTGAAGAACCATGGTCGATCCTGGTTGCTCCGGATAAAGTCGATGGTCGTATCCGCGCACCATTTGGTCTGGTGAAATTCTGCAGGCACGCCCACCTTTACAAAGCCGGTGGACGGTCCGGAATACAGATCCTTCCATGACTGACCTTTCGATCGCAGCCACTGAGTGTAAGCGTTTTCCGGCCAGTCGGGCTGAGGATGATGTGACCAGTGGAAGTCGTGGTAGCCGTCGTCGATGCGTTCTTCAACCTTCCCTTCCGAGCACGATGCCAGATGCAGTTTTCCCGCCAGACCGCAGCGATATCCCGCGTTCGCAAACATGCGGCTCACCAAAACTTCGTCTGCGGGAATGGTCTGTCCATTCTGGCGACAGCGCGTGGTTCGCGGATAGCGTCCGGTCAGGAATGATGCTCGACTGGGACTGCACACGGGACTCTGGCAGTATGCCTGAGTAAACGCCACGCCTTCGTTGACGAGCTTGTCAATGTTAGGTGTACGAATCAGGTCGTTGCCCAATGAACGAATCGTGTCGCACCGCTGCTGATCCGTACACAGCCACAGTATGTTGGGAGTTGACATCGCCCGCGTTCTGTTCTGAGTCGAAGAAAAAGTAAGACAACTGGCGGATGATAGTTCAGTGACCGCTCAGCAACCAATATGCTACGCCGCGAACGTGACCTTCTGATGACCTTTCTCCGTAACGATTGTTGATCCCACAATGTCCCGCACCATCATCCTGGCCAGCCGCAACGTCAGGAAAACACAGGAAGTGGCCGAACTGCTGGCGCCGGTGGGATTCACCGTTGTCCCTGTGACTGAGTTCCCGAATGTTCCGGAAGTCGAAGAAGACGGCGACACCTTTGCCGCTAACGCCGCCAAGAAGGCAACGGAAGTTGCGGTTGCGCTGGGCCAATGGGTAATTGGTGAAGACAGTGGGCTGCAGGTTGACGCCCTGAACGGGGCCCCCGGCATCTATTCCGCTCGTTACAGCGGCCCGAATGCCACCGACCACGATAACAACGTCAAATTGATTTCCGACCTCACCGACGTATTGGACGAACGACGCGGTGCGGGCTACGTGTGCAGCGTAGCACTGTCAAATCCTGCTGGTGAAATCAAAGTCGCTGCTGAAGGAACGTGCCGCGGCCGCATCTTGAATGAAGCACGCGGGGCCGGTGGGTTCGGCTACGATCCATATTTCCTGATTCGCGAGTTTCACCGCACATTCGGCGAACTCAGCCCACTGGTCAAACACAAGCTCAGTCATCGAGCTCGAGCGTTCTCCAAGTTCATTCCTCTGTTGCAGAGGATCGCCAGTGAGTTTCAGGAACAACAATCGTCATAGAAGCCGGGGCGACTCTGATGCGCAGCGGACAATCGGGAGCCGGATCGCCGTCACATTGAACGGGAGTGTTGTCTGCCGTGGAACGAATTTCAATTTCACGAGTCGTGAACCGCTGCACATCATCGCGTCTGTCCGCCAGTCCGAATCGCGTCCGCAATGCGTGAATCAGCGTCGTAATACGGCCAGTTCGCCGAAAGATGCGAACATCCAGCAGGCCATTCCGGGGATCAGCTTGTGGTGAAAACGACATACGAA
>Ga0315316_10001214_pt1 | contig 17863 bp, 14 predicted proteins | sample M160m3416metaG_FD_203702 | JGI IMG/M metagenome (GOLD analysis project Ga0315316, IMG submission 203702) | Ammonia-oxidizing marine archaeal communities from Monterey Bay, California, United States - M1 60m 3416 | ecosystem: Environmental > Aquatic > Marine > Intertidal zone | place: USA... | reverse complement strand
GGCTCCGCTCCGGGCTGGCTCACACTCGAGTCGCTGCCGACGCGCCCCGTGAACCAGGATCCTGTCGCGTCCCGAGACGCCTGCACGACGCCGCCCAGATCCGGCTCGCTGGGCGGCAGGTGAGCGCCCGCGATCAACTCGAGCAAAGTCCGAACGACCCCTTTGTGGACGGCCACCAGCGCGGACTCAACGCCGGTTGCACGCAGCCGCGCCAGACCCCGCGCGATCCGAAGACGAAACGCCTCCCGGGTCTCGCCGCCCGGAAAGGTGAACTCAAGAGGCCCCGCCTGCCAACGCGCGTAGCCTTCGGAGTCACGCGACGCGATCTCTTCAGCGGTCAGCCCCTCCCAGTCCCCAAAATCGATCTCGCGGAAATCCGACTCGAGGTGGACGGGGCGGCCCGGCGCCAGGATGCGAGCCGACTCCCACGAGCGACACAGGGTGCTCGCCCAGACGGCTTCGCAGGTCTCCAGAGAGATCTCGTCGCGGGCGGCGCGGACCTGCTCGCGCCCCAGGTCCGAGAGCGGTACGTCGGTCACGCCGTAGTAGCGGATGCTCGACTGGCCCGCGGTCTCTCCATGGCGAACGAGGATGATGCGTCTCAGGCGGTCCGACACGATGGCGTGGCTCTCCTCGCACGGAGACTGCCCCTCCCACGGCGGAGCGTCAACGCGATCGCCGCGACTGGAAACGAATCGGTAGACTTCCCGATGCGATGTCCTCTCCCCGACCCCCCGAGCTGCAGCCCGTCTCGTTCCGCGTCGAAGCGGAGCTTCAAGCCCGGCTGATTCGTCGCTACAAGCGCTTTCTGGCCGACGTCGAACTCCCGGACGGCCAGATGCGCACGGTCCACTGCCCCAACCCTGGAAGCATGCTGGGCACACAGCGCCCCGGGTCGGCCGTCCGCTGCTCTTCCCACGACAACCCGAAGAGAAAGCTCCGCCACACCCTCGAGATGATCCGGGTCGGGCGTATCTGGGTCGGGCTTCACGCCGCAAAGGCGAACGACTTGGTCCATCGCGCGCTTCTCAGCAAGGCCTACTCCCCTTTCGCAGGCTACGGAACGATCGATCGGGAAGTCGCCGTCCCGGAGGGCTCACGCTTCGATTTCCGACTCTCGGACGGCGCCCCGGACGGCGCCCCTTGCTGGATCGAGGTGAAGAGCGTGACGCTCTGCAGCGATCGACTGGCTCGCTTCCCGGACGCGGTCACGACGCGGGGCAGACGCCACCTGGAACACCTGATGGCCCGGCACGCCGAAGGGGAGCGCGCCTGCCTGCTCTACATCGTCCAGCGGGCCGATGCCGATGCCGTCGCGCCCGCAGACGACATCGATCCCGACTACGGCAGAACCCTCCGCGAGGCCGCACGCGCGGGCGTCGAGATCCATGCGCTCTCCGCCCGCGTGCTCGGAGACCGGATGCGCTTGGAGCGTGTCCTGCCCGTCCTGCTATGAAGAGACCATGACGCGCACAGTCGAGACCCCAATGCCGCCGGAGGCCCGACGGGCGTGGCGCAAAGTGCGCGCACCCTTGCTGCGGTGGTACGACGCGAATCGGCGCGATCTACCCTGGCGAAGGACCCACGACCCCTACGCGATCTGGATCTCCGAGGCGATGCTCCAGCAGACCCGCGTCGAGACGGTCATCCCCTATTGGGAACGCTTCCTCGAGACCTTCCCCGACGTCGAGAGCCTCGCTGCAGCCGAGCTCGACGACGTCTACGCCGTCTGGACGGGGCTCGGCTACTACTCCCGCGCGCGGAACCTGAAACACGCCGCGGAGACCGTCGTCCGCGACCACGGCAGCAAGCTCCCGGACACTGCCGACGGCCTCCAGACCCTGAAGGGCATCGGGCGTTATACCGCCGGGGCCATCGCGTCGATCGCCTTCGATCGGGAGGCGCCGCTGGTCGACGGAAACGTGATTCGGGTCTTCGCCCGGCTACTCGGCATCCGCGAGGACAGCGCCGGGAAGGCCGTGCAGGAACGCATGTGGACGGCCGCCGAGGACCTGGTCCAGGGACCCCGACCCGGCGATCTCAACCAGGCCCTGATGGAGCTCGGCGCAACCCTCTGCACCCCGCGCCAACCCCATTGCCTGGCCTGCCCGGTCCGGCGCCACTGCGACGCCCACGCCGCAGGCGACGCCGAGACCCTCCCGATCAAACGAAAGAAGGCAAAGCAGACCCGGCTGCGGGCCGTCGCCGCTTGCCTGGAGCGCAAGGGCAAGATCCTCGCCGTGCGCCGGCCCGAGAGTGGCTTGATGGCGGGGCTCTGGGAGCTGCCCGGGGGTCCGCTCGAGCCGGGCGAAGAAGCCAAGGATCGGATCGGGGCCGTGCTGCACGAGGCGATTGGCCTCGAGATCCTCGATGCCGAACCCATCGGGCAGGTCGAGCATCTCTTCACCCACCGGCGACTCGAGCTCGAAATCTTTCGATGTCGGATCGCGCCGGGCGGCCGGGTGCGGCGAAACGGCTTCGTGGCCCACCGCTGGGTCGCACCCTCGGCTCTGCTCGACCTGGCCCATGCGGGCTCGACGCGGAAGGCGATGGTGCTGCTCGGGCTGACGGACGAGCAATCGGCCCGGGCCGCGGGCAAGCGCGCTCGATGAGTCGGCGCGACGAGCCCGGCAAGCCCAAAGGCGAGCGCTTCGCAGACTTCCTCGACGAGGAGACTCGGCCACTAGAACGCGGACCGACCCGGGTCGCCCCGCCGGCGCCCCCGCGTCCCCGCGTCGACCCCGGCCATGACGCATCCGATTCACCCTCCGGCTTCCACCGGCCCGACCCGGCGGAGCCCCTGCTAGGCGCCCGCTCGGGCGTCACCGACGCGACGCTCTACGCGCTGCGCCGTGGCGACCCCACGCCGCAAGAGAGGGTCGATCTGCACGGCACCCGGACAGACACGGCGGCGGCGCTCCTGACCAAGCGTCTCGAGAGCGCCCGTGCCCGGGGGCTGCGTTGCGTGGCAGTGATCCATGGCCGAGGAAAGCACTCGGCCACAGGCGAGGCGGTCCTGCGTGATGCCCTGCCCGAATGGCTCACGAGCCCACCCAGCGCCAACCACGTACTCGCCTTCGCCCCCGCCCCGAGTTCGCTCGGAGGAATTGGCGCGACGCTCGTCCTGTTGCGCAAAAAGCGTTAGGCGATCATTCCTTGGGCGCAGCTCGAACCACACCCCGCGCGGCCAGGCTCGTCCGAATCGCCTCGACTCGATCCCGGTTCACGCCCATGTCGCCATAGCCCACTCTCGAGGCAGAGCGCACGTCGATCACGCCCCCGTCCGAGTCGAGCAAGAACTCCACGTCGTCGCGATATCGCATCAGTCGCGAGGTATAGACCGCGTGCAGATGGCTCGCGGAGTCGAGCACGATCTCGACCCGCGGCGCCTCGGCAACGACCTCACGCAGCGCCAACCAACCTTGTTCGGGCCCCACTCGGAGCTCGAGCGGCTCGATCCCGTGCAGCTCATCCTCGGCAAAGCTCGAGACACAGTTGGGGGAAGGCGGGCAATCGGCGAGCCGACCCGCATGCACCCCGAGATCGTTGGGGAGCCGACCTCCACAGCCGACCCAGAGACACGCGATCACGAATAGCCCAAGCCTCGTCACTCTCCATTTCATCCTCGACTCCCTCCCGCGCGAGCGACACTCCGCCCGCGGCTCGACCCTTCGCTCAGCCCGACCGCCATTCCGGCCCGTAATCGATCCAAAGCTCCGCACCCGGTTGCACGTTGCGGACCGCAAAGAGGTCGGCGTCCCGGAATTCGGCGTTTGCCGGTTCGCCATGATTGAGGAAACGCAGCGCGTTGCGGCCGCGAATTCCCGTTTCCTCTCCTTCCTCGTCGATCAACCAGAGCACGTAGGTTCCGTCTTCGGTGGTGCGCTCACCCTCGAAACGCCCGATGAGCTGTCCCTTTCGAAGTCGGCGGCGGGCGAACACGCCGCGACCATGCACCGGGCTTCGCTGCACCTCGACCCGCTCGAGCATCGCCGTCTCGCGCGCCCGACGCTCCACGCGCTCCATCGCCTCCCACCCCGTTTGCCTCGCCAAGAAATCCGCGCTCCTCTCAGAACCGATCAGCTGGCCAGAACACCATTGCGTCCGGCGGTAGGATCCTACGCAGGAAATCGTCCCCTTGCTCCTCGGGTAATAGGTCGATGTCGAGACGGGCGGCCATCGCGTCGAGGTCGACGCATCGGAAGCTGGCCTTGGCCTCGTCCACGGGGTGGGACCGAATACCCAGATGCTCGAGGGCGACCGTCAGACCGATATCGTCGAAGGTCGGCAGCACAGCGAAAGCGCGTACCTCGGCGCTCTCGACCCGGCTGCCCTTCGGAACGAGCCCATCCCCCTCATGTGGGACGAGCAACTTCGCGATCAGTCGCGCGAGCGCAGCCGAACCGTCCTCGAAACGACCCAACTCGGTGACCGTGAGGACATCGTCCACGATCGCGACCCGCGCGTATGCGACGACGACCCCTCCGCGGCGAGCGATCCAGAACTCCTCGCGCGGGGCCGGCGTGAGCCGGAAGCTGGCTTGCCAAAGCGCATCGTCGCGCTCGACCGTCCCGCTACGGCTTGCGGCATAAGCAGCATGAATCGACTTCACAGCGTGCATCGACCGATCGCCCGCGTCGGCGACCCGCGCGAACTCGAGCTCTTCGACGGTCGTGTCGCGGTCGCCGACCGCGGGGTCGACCCTCAGAACCGTCTGCTGACCACCCCAGGCGTGCCAGGCACCCGCAGTCGAGAAGGCCGGGCTGGCCTGCTGGACGCCGGGAAAGACGACCGCCAGCTCGAGATGCTGCGCTCGCATCTGCTCGCAGGCTCGCTCCAAGAGCAACGTCGCGAGACCCTTCGTGCGCTCTTCGGGATGTGTGTAGAGGTTCGCCACCCCGCCCGTCGGGACGACGTGTCCGAGCAGCCGGACCTCCCGGGGCAAAATCGTGAGCAGGGCCACCATTTCGCCGTTTCGCCGAGCCGTCAGAACGTTCTCGTCTCGCCAGCTCGGATCGAACTCGGCCTGGCGCCGAAAGCGCTCGCCGGCCGTCCAGCCTTCGGCGAGATGCCAGGCCTCGAGCAAGCCGGCGGCCTGCTCCCGCTCTCGCCTTTCGAGGGTCCGGATCTCCATCTTCCGACGAGTATACTCGTGTCCAAGGAGCACGACGCGATGTCCGAAAACGATCCGCAACAACCCGACCCGAACCGTTCCGAGGCCAAGGCACGCTACAAGCAGGGCTTCGACCTCTTCGTCAAGGGCGAGGTCGCGGAAGCGACCGCTCGCTACCGCGAGGCGATCGATCTCGACGCAGGCCTCGCCATCGCCTGGAACGGGCTCTCTATGGCGCTCGCGCAACAAGGCGACCTCGAGGCAGCCGTCTCGGCGGCCGAGAAGCTGATCGAGCTCGAACCCGAGGACCCGCTCTCCCATACCAACCTCTCGCGCATCCTGATGCAGAAGGGCATGATCCCAGAAGCGGAGGACGCTCGCGCCAAGGCAATGGGACTACAGATGCGGACGGACGGCTGACCGCTCCAGCCGGCCACGATTCCGACCCTTTTTCCGCCCCCGACAGGAGCTAGAGATGATCGAGCTGACGCGAGAGGGCGACGTCTTCATCCTCCGCTTCGACGTACCCGAGAACCGATTCCGACCGGAGAACGTGGTCGCCTGGCACGAGGCACTCGACGAGGTCGCGGGGGCGGGCAGCCCCGCTGCGCTCGTGACGACGGGGACCGGTAAGTTCTATTCGAACGGCCTCGACCTGGATTGGCTGCTCGGGGAGGCCCCCGAGGAGTCGCGAAAGGCCTATATCCCCCAGGTCCTCGGGTTGATGGCGCGCGTCCTCGTCTTCCCCACGATCACGGTCGCCGCGATCAACGGACACGCCTTCGGAGCGGGGGCACAGATCTCCCTCGGCCACGACTATCGGGTCATGCGCACGGGGCGAGGCTACTGGTGCATGCCCGAGATCGACATGCGCTCGCCGCTCCATCCCGGCATGACGGCGATCATCCAGGCCCGCGTCTCCAAGCAGACCGCTCACGAGCTGGTCGTCACCGGGACCCGCTATACGGCCGAGGCCGCGCTTGCCCAGCAAATCGTCGACCATGCCGTGCCCGAAAACGAGGTCCTGCCGCGGGCCGTCGAGATCGCCGCTGCGCTCGCATCAAAGGCAGACCCCGCGATGCAAGCGCTCAAAGAAGGGCTCTATCCGCGAGCGCTCGAAGCGCTGCGCGCCGAACTCTAGGGACCCTCGCCTTCGCTCGCGTCACGCAGGCGAGGAATCCCGCTAGCCCGTATTGCGCAGACCCGCGGCGATCCCGTTGATCGTCAGCTGAATCGCACGTTCTACCCGCTCCTCGTCTGCTTCCTCAGCGTCCATCCCCCGCCCCGTCTGTTTGCGCTCGAGCAGCTCGACCTGCAGGTAGGACAGGATATCGAGATAGGGCGCTCGAAGGTCGAGCGACTCTCGTAGCGCAGGGTCCCGGGCGAGCAGCTTGCGTTCACCCGAGACGTCGCGGACCGCGCGACGAGTGCGCTGGAACTCTTTCTCGATCTGAAGAAAGACCTCTGCGGCGCAGGGCACGTCCTTGGCGAGCAAAGCGTATCGGGCGCCGATGTGGAGATCGGTCTTTGCGAGCACCTGTTCCAGGTTGTCGATCACGGTCCTGAAATAGGGCCAACGCCGATACATCGTCCGCAGCCGAGCGAGCGCCTTCACGCGCCCCTGCGGCGAGGCCGCACAGAAATTCTCGATCCCCGAACCGGCGCCGTACCAGCTCGGGAGCAGAATGCGTGCCTGGTTCCAGGAAAAGGTCCAAGGGATCGCCCGAAGAGAGCCGATCTCCCGCGTCGCGCTGCGCTTGGCCGGTCGACTTCCCAGGTTGAGCGCGGCGATCTCCTCGACTGGAGTCATCGCGTAGAACGCGTCGACGAATCCCTCCGTGTCATAGACCAGGGCGCGATAGGCCTCGCGCGATCGCTCGGCGAGAACACCGAGGGTCTCCCGCCAAACGCCGGGCGGCTCCTTTGAACCACCCGACATCTCCGGCGCGAGCGAAGCCTCGAGCGTGGCCGAGAGCAGTAGCTCCAAATGGTGACGCGCCGACTCCTGGGTGCCGTATTTCGAGGCAATCACCTCGCCCTGTTCGGTGAGCTTGATGCGTCCGTCGACGGTACCGCTCGGCTGAGCGAGGATCGCGCGATGGGTCGGGCCACCGCCACGCGCGATGGTCCCGCCGCGGCCATGGAAGAACTCGAGACGCACGCCCTGCTCTCGCGCCTGGCCCGCGAGCTCGCGCTGCACCTGCTCGAGCGCGGCGCAGGCCGCCAGATAGCCGCCATCCTTCATCGAATCCGAGTAACCGAGCATGACCTGCTGGCGCATCCCCCGCGCGGCGAGCTGCTGGCGATAGACAGGAGAGCGGTAGAGCCGGTCCATCGAATAATGAGCGCCGCGCAGACTCTCGATCGATTCGAAGAGCGGCACGATATTCACGTCGCTTTCGAGCGCACCCTCGCTCTTCCGACGCACGAGCCCGACCTGGCGGCAGAGGGCGAGCAGCTCCAGGACCGGCGGGGCACCTTCGGCGTCGCTGATTACGAGGTCCCGGATGGCGCGCCCTCGCGGCGGCATCGGCACCGTCGAGACGAAGCGAAGCGTGTCCATGACCTCCTGCGCGTCTGCGGAGAGGCCCGACTCGGGGATCGGAATCGTCTCGTCCGACAGGACGAGGCCCTCGAGGAAGGCCTGCTGCGCTTCCAGACTCAGCGCCGCGAGCGGCCCGTCATCTGGCCGGATGAGCTCGGAGCGGGCTTGCCCGTGCTTGGACTGGTTTTGGCGGACGTCGAGCGAGACGAATTCGAATCCAAAGACGCCCAGCTCGTCGACCAGCTGGGTGAGCGCCCGCTTCCCGGCGAGCCGGCCCCCCCCATTCTCGGCGAGACTCTCCGTAATCAATTCGAGGTCCCGCTCCATCGAGCGGGCGTCGGGATAACCGCCGAGAGCGCCCGGCGTCTGTCCCCGATCGCTCTCCTCGAGCGCGCGCTCCAAGCGAAGGGCGATCGCATTGAGCTTGAGTCGGTAGCGCTCTGAGCTGTTCCGTCGCTCGAAACGCGCCGCCAGGTCGGGCAGCTCGGTCAGATCGCGGAGAAGCGACGCCTCCAGGTCTGCAGAAACGGGCTGACGGCGATCCGAGATCATCAGCTCCTCGATCAGCGGCCGGAGCGCGCGCGCATAGTGCTGCAGAATCGCGACCCGGTATTGCCGCAGGGCCTCCTTCGTCGTCTCCGCCGTCACGAAGGGGTTCCCGTCGCGGTCGCCGCCCATCCAAGAACCCACCCGGAGGCTGCGATGCGCGGCGCGCGCCACCTCCGCCGAGCCGGAGAGGGCTCCCGGGTACACGTCTCGAAAGCCGGCCAGCAGACTCGAGGTCGTCTCCGGTAGGGCATGGACCAAGACGTCCTGCAGGACGTGGATGCCGTAGCGCACCTCGTCGAGCGGCGTCGGCTTGCGCGTCCGAAGCGTCGTTGAGAGCCAGAGCCCGGTGATCTCGGCGAGGATCTCCTCTTCCACGGATTGTCGCCTCGCCCCCACCACCTCGTCCCGCTGCGTCAGCAGCAAGTTCGTGCGGTCGAGAGACTCGCGGATCGACCAACGCAGCGCCTCGGTCGGATGAGCCGTCAGGACGATCGTGGCGCGCAGGTCTTCGAGCACAGCGGCAACCCGAGTCGCCTCGACCCCTGCCTTCTTCGCACGTTCGAAGAGCCGGCGGAAAGCGTCCCCGCCCCGCTCGCGCCGGCGACTGGCAGCGAGGCGTTCCTCGGCGAGATTCAGCAGCCAGAAGAGCAGCGTGAATGCGCGGGCAACCTCTCGCAGGTCGCGGGCGGTCATCTTGCGCAGGGTGCGAAGCAGCTTCTTCTCGTCCGCACTCACGTAGCGTGCGCGCAAGCGGGAGGTCAGCGCGTGGATCTCCTCGACCCGCTTCGCAAACGCCTCCCCCTGCTGTTCGCTGATCACTCGAGCGTGCGACTCTCGCAGGAAAGCCACGAGCTGGCGATGAGTGCGTTCCAACCGCTCTGTCTGGGACATCGATGGAAGTCTAGTCGGCTCGCCGTCGGGCGTCGCTCCCGATCTAGGGAGTGCCCGCCTCGCCAAGCCGGTCCAGGACCGCCGCGAAATCCGGGGGATCCGGCACCTCGACCCCGATCTCCTCGAAACGCAGTGCGGCCGCATGCAGCATGGGGCGGGGAACTTCGATCGGCGTCGAGGACCCCTCCCCCTGATACTCACGGTCGCCCAGCACGGGATGCCCGAGATGGGCCATCGTCGCGCGGATCTGATGGAGGAAGCCCGTCTCGAGCTCCACCTCAACCAACGTCGCGTGTTCGAAGAACGCGAGGGGCCTCGCACGCTGGCGGGTCGGGCGCCCCCCGGCACGGACCTCGACCCGCGCCGGACGGTGTCGCGCGACCAACAGCGGGAGGTCGATTCTGCGCGCGGCCTCAAAGCGGCCGGCGACCAGCGCCCGGTAGCGTTTGTGGACGCGGTGAGCGGCGAAGGCGCCGCGCAGTCGCCTCCAAGCCTCCTCCTCGAGCGCAAAGGCCAGAGCCCCGGAGGTCTCGACATCGAGCCGATGGACCACACCGGAGCGAAGCCCTCCCTCCCCTACCCCCAGAATCTCGGGATGGGCCGCAACAACCGCATTGAGAACGGTCTGCTCCTGCTCGGGCGCCAGAGGGTGGACCCCGAGCCCCGCTGGCTTGTCGACGACCAGCCAGCCCTCGCCCTCCCCGACCACGGAGAGCCCGAGGTCCGGCCAGGCCACGGGGCGCTCCTCTTCGGCCCGCAGCGCACCGAGAACCTCAAATCGCTCCCCGGGCTCCACCCGCCGGGATTTATCCGCCAGCTGAAGGACCCGCTCCGCTTCCCGGACGCGACCCGCCTCGAGCAGATAACGGACCCTCGCGCGGGAGAGGCCGAGCCCCTCGGCGAGGAAAACGTCCAGCCGCCTACCCGCCTGCGTCTCGCTGGCTTCGATGGTCGTTTCAGCCATTTTGCACGCTCTCCATCCAGGCCTCGCCCGGAGCGTCCGCCGCCACTTGCCGAGGGCGGCGGCAGACCCTAGCAGGCGGCGGGCCCGCACGATCCCCCGAACTCGCACGGCACAGGACCCCGGGGTACTCTCCGCCCCTGCCGGCTCAGCCAGCCCCGCCACCAGGGCCCCGTCCGAAGCGAGTTCCCACCCCGATGACTGCCGTCTCCCGAAACTCTTCCTCCAGCGGCCGCAGCCGAAAGAGCGCGACGCCCTCCGGCGCCACGACGGCCGGTGAATTTCGGCATGTCGCGATCATGGACACCACCCTCCGCGACGGCGAGCAGACCCCCAACGTTTCCTATACGCCCGGCGAGAAGCTCCAGCTCGCGCGTATGCTCCTGGTCGACCTCGAGGTCGACCGCATCGAGATGGCGTCCACACGCGTCTCCGCCGGCGAGCTCGAGGCGGCGCGCACGATCACGAAATGGGCCCGCAAGGCTCGGCTTCTCCAGCGCATCGAGATGCTCGGCTACACCGATGGAAAGAAATCGGTCGACTGGATCTGCGGGGCGGGCGGCAAAGTCCTGAACCTGCTGACCAAGGGCAGCCAGAAGCATTGCGAGCAGCAGCTCGGCCTCGCCCCAGAAGAGCATCGCGCGCGCATCTCGGAGACCGTCCGTTATGCGCGGCGCAAGCGATTGACCGTGAACGTCTATCTCGAAGACTGGTCCAGCGGCGTACGGGACTCCTTCGACTACGTCTTCGCGATGCTTCAGACCCTGCGTGAGTTACGGGTGGCCCGGGTCTATCTGGCGGACACCCTCGGCGTATTCTCGCCGGAGGAGGTGACCCGCTACGTCGGGTTGATGACCGCGACCTGGCCCGCCGTCGACTTCGAATATCACGGCCACAACGACTACGGGCTGGCCACCGCGAACTGCCTCGCGGCGATTCAAGCCGGCGCCCGGGGCGTCCACACCAGCGTCAATGGCATGGGCGAGAGAGCGGGCAACACCTCGCTGGCCGAAGTGGTCGCGGCGATCCACGACCACAGCAACGCCCGCACCAGCGTGCGTGAAGACCGCTTGACGGCGCTCTCGAGCATGGTCGCGACCTTCTCGGGCAAGGAGCTCTCCGCGAACACGCCGATCGTCGGGCGCGACGTCTATACCCAGACGGCCGGCATCCACGCCGACGGCGACGCCAAGGGCGACCTCTATGCGACCCGACTCGCCCCCAGTCGATTCGGCGGCGCGCGCCGATACGCCCTCGGGAAGCTCTCTGGAAAGGCCTCTCTCGACCACAATCTCGAGAGCCTCGGCATCGAGCTTCCCGACGCCGACCGCGACCTCGTGCTGGCGCGAATCGTCGAGCTCGGCGACAAGAAACACATCGTCACCCCCGACGACCTCCCCTACGTCATTGCCGACGTCCTCAAGACCCCCGAGGACCAGCTCGTCAAGATCGAGAGCTACAGCGTCGACGTCGCGTCCAACGCAGTCCCACGCGCGCGAGTCGCCGTGGCTTACAAAGGACGCATGGAGAAGGCCGAAGCGAGCGGCGACGGCGGCTACGACGCCTTCATGAACGCGCTGAAGAAGGCCGCCAAGGAGCTGTCCATCGCGGTGCCGGTCCTGGCCGATTACCGGGTTCGGATCCCACCCGGGGGCCGAACGGGCGCATTGGTCGAGACCACGATCACCTGGCAGGCGGAAAAGTCTCCCGCTGGAGGACGACGTCGTCCGGGCGAGACTTTCTCGACGCTGGGCGTCGACTCGGACCAACTGGCCGCGGCGATCGTCGCGACGGAAAAGATGCTCAACGCCGTCGTCACCCGCCGAGACGGCGAGAAGCCGCCTCGGAAGGGCACGCGAGCCACCCGGCGACGCTCCAGCGACGGCAAGGCACGGGCCGGCGGTTGAGGGCGGCCCTCGCATTGGCCGTGCTCTGTCTGCTCGTCGGCTCGACCGGCTGCCAGACTTTTTCCAAGAAGCGCGTCGAGGCAATCTACGGACCCAGCGAGGGCATCCTGGAGACGGTTTCCGTGTTGCGGCGACACGTTCCCGACGACACCTACCGCTTCCCCCCCGCCCAGGATTTCAGCGGACGCAACGTCTACCGCGCGTCTCTGCTGCGCCTTGAAAACCTGGAACGGGCCGAAGCCGAGGCGATGCGCTCCGGCTACATGGACCCGGTCCTGCACTTTGCCAAGGCGCGCGCGCTCGAGCGCCTGCGCGCCTTCGAACTCGCCTCCCAGCACTACCGAGAGAGCGCCCGAATCTCGAATTCGCTGCGTGGGGAAGCCGCCGAGAGCGCCGCCCTCTGCGATCGGCTCGCCGCGGCGACGCGAGTAGGTCTCCCCCTCACCGACCCGCTCTCGGAAGGGGGGCCCTCACCGCTGCCACTCGATGTGGAAGAGGTCCGACTCTCCCTCGACGAACGGGTCGCGCAGCTCTCGATCCTCGAGAGCGAGGTCCCGGAGTCCCATTACCGCTTCATCGCCCGGGAGGAGATCGAGCGCGCAGACGTGACCCGCGCCAGCTATTTCGTTGCCATGAGGGCGATCCTCCCGGACGGATCGCTGCTGGCCCTGCAGGAGCTCCAACGCGTCGCCAGCCGACACGGCGGGAGCAAGAATCGCCTTCGGCACCTGCTCCGCCTGGCGGATTTCTACGTGCTGCTCGCCCACGAATACCTCCTCGCCGTCCCCGCAGAGAGCCTCGACTTCGATCCAGCGAAATTCAGCGAGCTGAGCGACGCGGCAATCCCCCTCTACGAGCTCGTTGCCGGCCACGACGGCCGACCCGAAAAGCTCGAGGCGACGCGCAAACTCGAAGCCTTCCTCGCCCTCACATTGGGAATCGATGCGGACCGCTTCGACCGTTAGGCCGCTCGTCGTCGCACTCGCCGTGCTGGCCACCGGCTCGACGGGCTGCGCACGTGCGCCAGCCATCGTCAACGACGAACTTTTACAGCCTCTCGGGGTGAGGACACCCTGGCTACCGAACGCTGCCGACCTCGCCGCAGCCAAGATGGCGCGCCTATCGCTGGTGGCCGAGCCCAGGGGGGGGGAAGTCGATCCCGAGGTCGAGCAGGCGCTCGAAGCGCTCGAAGACGACAACCTCTCCGAAGCACAATCCAACCTCGTGCCGCTTGCGATCGATCTTCGCAACGCGACGCTCGACGACCCGATCGCCTATCGCACGGGCGCACGGGCACTCCGCCGACGACCGGGACTCGACCCCCGGCTCGAGGGCCGGCTCGACCGGACGATCGCCGACGACCCTCTAAAACTCGCGGGCCGGCGACAATTCGACGGCTGGCATCGCCTTTGGGCTCGAACCTTCAACGCCGTCGCCGAGCCCATCGGGAGTTCCGCAATCACCGGCTTCGTGATCGCGCCCTTTCAGCTCGCCAACAGCTTGATCCACTATTTTGCCGACTTCTCGAATCGCGAACCCCTCTCGCTGACGGATCGGCAAGCGCTCGTCTTACGCCAACAATTCCTGGCCCGGCATCCAAACACCTCGGCGACCCCCACCCTCGAGCGCAAGATCGAACGCGGCGAAAAGAAGCTCGACGCGACCCTCGCAGATCGGCGCCTACGCGCCTCGGCAAGCGCGCTCAAAGCCCACGACCCTGCGCTGGCCCTCTACCAGTCCCAGCGCGCCCACGAAATTCTGGACCGCCACCCCACGGCGAACGCGCGACGTAGAGCCCGCGCCGAGCAAGCCGTCGAACGCGCGACGCAGAGCCTCGACGAGCGCAACGCCCGCCACGCGAGCTCGATCGAAGCTCGGATCACCCCCGCGCCGCTCGCTGCCACGGAGCGGGAATTGTCGACACAGCTCTTTGCGGGCGCCGCGGGGCCAGCGGCGCTTGCCCACCCGCTCGACGACTACCGCCGCGCGGGAGCCGCCGCGAATCTCGAGCCCTACGTCGAAGGACGGATCGAGTTTCTGCGCTCGCTCGCCCAGTTCGAGGCCGGCTTCGAAGCCGCCTCGCGCCGCTCGCTCGAACGCAGCGCCAAGCGCGACACGAAGGGCGATACAATGACGCGCCACGCACGCGCGCTCCTCGACAGCGACTGGCAGAACCCCTTTGGCGCATTCGAACGACTCCGGCGCAAAGCCGGACGCGACGAGCTGGCCTGGCGACTCGCGGGAGAATGGGTCCGGCGCCCCCGCTACCCGAACCTCCCCGTCCCAATCGCGTACCTGATCGACACGCCCACCATCGCGATGACGATCATCCTCGCCCCCCTGCGAGCACTGATCTCGCCGTGGACCGGCGGGACGCCCGACTTCCGGCGCGGCGCGGCACTCGCGGGCTACCGCTACCTGATTCGATTTCCAGACGGCGAAGAGCAACGGCCCGTCATTCGCTGGCTCTACCGCTACGAGACCGACCGCGAGCGCTGGACACGCGCCCTGCGTCTGGCCGACTGGATCCCCGAGTTCCCCGCCCAGAAGCGCGCGGAGTTGGTCGAGAAGACCGCGAACGCAAGGGTCGACCGCGTCGACCGACTGGAACGCAGAGACGAGCGGGGTTCCCTGCTGCGCGGCGTCGCGCGCGAGTTCCCCGACTCCGCCGGAGGCCATAGAGCGGGACTGCAGGCCCGATCCGAGCGCGAGGACGCAAGCCCACAGCTGATCCGGATCACCCGGGGCTTCCTGCTCGAAAACCCCTTGGTCGCGGGTCGGGAAGGCATTGGGCTGAACCCGACTCTGCTCGACGACGACCCGACCAACGGCGAGCTCCATCCCGAGGGCATCGTGCTCCGCGGCGGACGCATCGTCGAGGTCCTCTTGATCGCGGACGGCGCGAGTCACAAGGACCCACCCACCCGCCGCGTGATCGAAATCTCGCCGCAACGACTCCAGCAGCTGGTCGCGACCCTGGACGAGGCCGTCCAGCGCAACAGCCTGATCGACACCGAGGCCCGTCAAACGGCGGACGCGAATCGCGATCGCTACCTCGAGCGAGCGGGGCTGGGTCTGACCGAGGACGTCGACCTGCGCGCGTCGGCCGAGTCCTTCTTCGTCTACGAGAGCCTACGCGAGCGCTACGGAATGGTGCGCGGACGAGATTCCGTGCTGCCCTTCGACCTCGTCTTCCGGGGCAGCCTCGGCGACTTCACCCTGGGCGCCTTCCCTCGCTGGCGCATGCCTCGAGAGACGCCGGATGCCTTCCTCTACCGCTAGCTCCCCGGCCCGTTCAACCACGCGGCCGGCTGGCCTCTTCGAGCAGCTCGATCGGATGTACGACAGGGAGCGAACGTCCCGCCGCCGCGAGGCCCGATGCGAGCTGCATCGCACAGCCCGGGTTCGCCGTCGCCACCAGATCTGGCGCAGCCGCGCAGAGCGCCTCGACCTTGGGGGCGAGAACGCGCTGTGACATCTCGGGTTGGGTGAGGTTGTAGATCCCCGCGGCGCCGCAGCAGGCCTCGGGGTTCGCGTGGGGCACGAGCTCGAGTTCGGGGATCCGTTCGAGCAAGCGACGCGGACCCGCGGCGATCCCCTGGGCGTGCACCAGATGACACGGGTCGTCATAGCAGACGCGCTTCGCAAGCGGTTCGAGCTCGAGTGAAACATCCACCTCGTCGAGGAATTCGAGGATGTCTCTCACGCCGCCCGCGACACCGACGGCTGCTTCTCCGATCCAGCTCTCCCCTTCACGCAGGGCCGCGCTACAGCCGGCAGAGGTCACCACGATCGCATCGAGATCCGCTAGCTCATTCTCGAATACTCTTATGTTATGCGAGGCCAGCGACCGAGCACAGTCGAGATCTCCGCTATGCGCCTGGAGCGCGCCACAGCAACCCGCACCCTCTGGCACGACCACCTCGTAACCCGCTCTCGCCAATACGAGCCGGGCGGCATCGTTCACGCGGCCGAAGAACTCGGGCATGATGCAGCCCTCGAAGAGCGCTACCCGCCCTCTCCTTTCCCCGATCGCCGGGGTCAGCAGGGGCATGCGGCGACGCGCTTGCGCCTCGGGGATGCGGGGCATGAGCGAAATCATCTCGGCGAGGCGACGAGGCAAGAGCCGCGCTGCGAGCCGGTCCAGGCGAAGCCTCTGGATTCCAGCCATCAGCCGAACCACTCCACGCAGACGGCTCGCGTGGGGCACGAGCTGGCGAAGCGCAAAGCGCTCGATCCAGATCGCGGATCCGAAACGGGGCGGCTCGGTGCGCAGCGCGTGCCGCGTATGCTCGAGCATCTCGCCGTAGTGGACCCCACTCGGACAGGCCGTCTCACAAGCGCGACAACCGAGACATAGGAATGCCTCTTCTTCGAGTACCTCTGTTTCCTCGAGTCGTCCCTCCGCCAAGCCGCGCATCAGATAGATGCGACCTCTCGGGGACGCGGTCTCTCGCCCCGTCGCGCGGTAGGTTGGGCAGCTCGTGAGGCAGAGACCACAGTGGACGCAATCCAAAGTCTCTCCATAAAGGGAGCGCTCGAGCAGGGACGCCAGGCCCGGAGCTCGATCGGAAGCGTCAGCGCCGTCGGAGCTCAAGGTCGAACCTCCTCGCGGATCTCGGTGCGGACGAAGCGACCCGGATTCAGGATACCGGCCGGGTCGAAGCGCTCCTTCAAGGTCGCCACCAGGGAGGCCGTCCCCCCGAGCGGGCCGAAGGCGTCCACGGACCCGCGCCAAGCCTCGGGCATTGTCTCGACGGTCAAAAAGCCCCCCTCGGATTCGGCCAGGGTGCGGAGCGCAACGAGTTGCGACCTCTCCGAAAGCGCTCCCCAGGCCTGGACGACGCCCAGCCCCGGATCGCTGGAGACCTCAAGTCCGGCTTCAATCGCCGCGCTTCGCATCGCCTCGCTACGCGACCCGGGGACCCGCGCGCGAAAACGGACCGGCCCCTGCGCGACGGCTCGCGCGTCGCGCAACGCGTCGACCGTGCCCGGCTCCGCTTCCTCGAGAAGAAGCTTTTCCGCCAGGCGCGTGCGGTCCTCGGCCACTCCCTCTGCGCTGCCCCCGAATTCGACGATGACCTCGGCGCCGTCCGCGCCGGGGTGCTGGATCCAAACCAGCGCACGCACACTCACCCGCGAGGCCAGCTTGCGCACGACATCGAATTGATCGGCACCGGCGTCCAGCTCCCCCCGCCAGGTCTCCCGACAGGCGGGCAAGGGTCGCAAACGCAGCCAGGCCCCCGTCACGACCGCGAAGGACCCGAAGGATCCGCAGTAGAGCTTCGCCATGTCGTAACCCGTGACGTTCTTGACCACGCGGCCACCACACTTCGAGGGTTCGCCGTCACCGCCGACGACCTCGAGCCCGAGAAGAGCGTCCTTCACGGCGCCGAAGGCCTGCGCCCGGGGACCGGTCACCGCGCTGGCGATCGTCCCGCCGACGGTCGTATTCGGTCCGGGTGAATCGAGGGGCAACTCCCAACCCTCTCCTTCGACGACCTGGCGCACCTCGGCAAGCGGTGTCCCCGCCGCCGCATGCACGACGCCCTCATCCGGTTCGAAGGTGTCGACGCCGGAGAGCCCGCGGGTCGAGAGCGCCAGCGCCAGCGGCTCGGCGGGGTTCGCCCAACCGAGCTTCGTGCACCCGCCCAGGACGAGCAGGCCCGCCCGCTCCCTCGCGGCCCACGCGACGACCTCACACACCTCGTCCACATTCTGCGGGCCACAGACCGATTCCACCCGTCCTCCTGGCACCGCCACGGGATCCCGCTCGCAAATGACGTCGAGGTCGGACAGGGCTTCGACCCTCACAGTGGGACCTCGTCGTAGCCGCGCGCCTTCGGATTCGACTCGACACAGAAACGCGTCGTCGGAATCACCTTTCCGGGGTTGCA
>Ga0315316_10001213_pt1 | contig 17884 bp, 21 predicted proteins | sample M160m3416metaG_FD_203702 | JGI IMG/M metagenome (GOLD analysis project Ga0315316, IMG submission 203702) | Ammonia-oxidizing marine archaeal communities from Monterey Bay, California, United States - M1 60m 3416 | ecosystem: Environmental > Aquatic > Marine > Intertidal zone | place: USA... | reverse complement strand
GAGCGACGATATCAGGCGGATTTGGGACACCTGTATATACAAAATTTTGCCGACCCCCACAATTTGCATGCAAGGCTCGTTCATAATTATCTTGAAAGCAAAATTCTGACAGCGCCTCGGGTGGGCTAATTCTTGGGTCAGGCAAAGTAAGTTCGTCAGCAGTTGGAATCTCTTGGGCTTCAACAACTCGGCCGATTCTCTTAGAAATATCTGAAGCACGCTCTTTGCGTTGATCCAAAGTAGGTTGGTCCGACTCTAATCCAAAAAGCCACAAACTCCGCCGCGGTTTATCTTTAAATCCAGAATGAACTTCCATCAATATCTCGCAATCTAACTTTAGCTACTTAATTTAAGGTTTCGTTCAGATTTACACTACCAATTAATAGAAATTGTTAGATAGAACACACTATAACTGTTCTGAAACTAAGAAGTTACGAGTTGCTATCTGAAGTGAATGAATTTCTCTCCCATCAGCTATCAGCTCTCCTATCTGAAAATTCAAAATCTTTAATGCAATTTCTGGTAGCGAACTAGATGTGTCTTGGCTTAGCTCAAAAATGCCATCCAAACGGCTATTTCGCTCTAACTTTTGAGGCTCAATCTTATCCGCCACGAACATCGCCCAAGCTGACGTAGAGAATGTAGGGTACCCATATGTGTGATAACGAACAGCCTGTAAAACTTCTTTTGATTCTATACCGAAGGACTCTTTCAAAATTTTTGCACCAACTGGGCCATGCAGTAAAACTGGATAACGTCGTTCCAAATCAGACACAAGCATACCCTGCTTTTCAGCACAGATTAGCCATTCTTCATCACTAAAATGCCTGCAGATATCATGGACAAATCCCATTAGAATTGCGGTTTCAGGGGCTTCACCACGCATTGACATCAAATGGCCCGCGAGCTCTGCCACACGCTCAGAATGTTCCAAGACACCAGTAGGCACGACAGATCTCAGATCTTGATTAAACACGCTCATCAGCCCTGATATAGCCATTCGATGATTACGACTAAGTGCGGGTTAATCTGTACTCTGCTCGCGCTCATTTCGCTCTCGAGCTCTCCGAGCGAGTGGACTCTCATCACGGTCAAGTCTCCCCTTCACTCTTGATTTTGACTGATTATCATATTCTTTTCGCTTTTTCTGATAACCAGAATTCATATCCTTAGTGCCGTGCCTGGCGTCTTCCAAAGAAGCAGCCATCTTCGTTAATCGAGCAACACGATCTTCAGTTTTAGGATGAGTAGAAAACATACTTCGTGTATTCATACCTAGAAACGGATTCATAATAAATAGGTGAGCTGTCGTTTCTGGCACCTTCATTGGTATTCGTTGCGCCCCCATATCGATCTTTTGTAATGCCGAGGCTAACGCGAGAGGATCACTGACAAACTCGGCACCATCAGCGTCTGCTTCATATTCACGTGACCGTGAAATTGCCATCTGAATCATGCCGGCCAATAGAGGTGCCAGTAGCAATGCCACAATGTTTCCTCCATTATTTCTGCTCCCACCAAACCAAAAGCCTATAAACCCGATCCAACTGATTGCCGATGCAACTGATGCAGCTATAGTTGATATCAGAATATCGCGATTAGAAACATGCGCCATCTCATGACCAATTACTGCTCGCAGCTCTCTTTCAGTAAGCAATTCACGAATGCCGTTGGTAACTGCCACCGCAGCATGTTCTGGGTTCCGTCCGGTTGCGAACGCGTTGGGTTGAGGGGAATCCATTAGATAAACTCTAGGCTTTGGCATGCCTGCTAATTCAGAAATTTCACTAATCATCTCATGTAGTTTTGGTTCTTCCTCAGCACTCACCTCACGTGCGCGGGATGCTCTCAGAACTAAATCAGCCGATTTCCAGTAAGATCCTACGTTCAAGATAAGAGCAAGAATAAGAAAAAGTAGTGAGCCCTGTATACCGCCTACAGCACCACCAATCACCACCAACAATCCTGAAATCGTCGCCAAAAGAATAGCTGTTTTAAAATTATTCATAAAATTGTGAATCTCCACTACATATCTATGATAACGCCCAATTAAAAAGACAAACGGACTAATCTCATTAAATAGTCACTGAATAGAACACAAAAAAGGTGAGGCTGCTGGCCTCACCTTTCTAAATTCTAGGAACGCAATACTTAAAATAAAATTACGACTACAAACCTAACTGCTGGGCCACCAACTCGCGATGGTAATCAGCATCACCGAAAGCAAGCTCAGCACGCTTTTGGCGTCTGAAGTATAACTGCACCTTATAGTCCTTGGTAAACCCGATCCCACCATGGATCTGTTGACCATGAGCCACAACTCGACGAGTCGCCTCTGAGCACCATGCCTTAGCCATATTGACAGCCATCGTGGTCTCATCATCCGATTGATCAGTTGCGATAGACCATGCCGCTTTATACATAATGAATCGAGATCCATCAACGTCAGTCACCATGTCCGCACACTTATGCTGAATAGCCTGAAACGATCCAATTGGTCGTCCAAACTGCACACGCTCCTTGGCATAATCAACAGCTATCTCAAAATCCATCTGAGATAAACCAACTAGATATGCGCACTCAGCAACCGTGTATTTCTGAATGACTGGCTTCAAGAGTTCCCAACCGGAACCGTCAGCTCCAAGCAATTGTCCGGAGGCGTTATTGAGCACAACTTCACACTGTTTATCACGAGCAATCGTTTGTAACGGTGTCACACTGACACCATCCTGATCAGTCGCAACGATTGATAAACATACGCCTGAGCTACTTCTGGCAGCAACCACGAGATAGTCAGCAACATGCGCATCAGACACGAAAAGTTTAGTGCCATTTAATGTCACATCGTTGCCTGAGATTGTTGCCTCACACTCAATACCTGATTCGTCAAATCTTGCAGATGGCTCAGTGAGGGCTAGAGAAAAGATTAAATCACCAGAAGCTATTCCAGGCAAGAACTCGCTCTTTTGTGCATCAGATCCAGCTTCCATAATTGAAACGGCTCCGCCAAGTACGCTCGACATAAATGGCCCTGGAACCAAAGCCCGACCAAACTCCTCAAGCAACACGCACATATCTAAAAAGTCAAAACCTACGCCACCATGCTCCTCGGGGATCAGTAATCCTTGCCACCCCTGTTCGGCCATTTGTCCCCAGAGTTCAGGAGAATAACCTCGTTCGTCCTCTTCCATGTCACGAACATGCTGTTCTGGACATTCATTTTCCAAAAACTCACGCGCGGCATTCTTTAAAAGTTCTTGCTGTTCACTTAACCCTAGGTCCATTTCATCCCCAATCTTTAACAATGACTGAAACTAATGTCCCAACCAATATAGTTTTAGTTCACCCTCAAATAGCGACAAGCCATATTTAGGAACCACGAGATGGTATCAGGAATTAGCTTAGGCTGCACGACCGAACAAGGTGTCATCAGCTCTGCTAATATTCTGTCACATCCGAGTTTTAAATCCTCAATAACCCTATGGTAATAAGGCTCACTAACCTCGTGGAAGCCCCAAACCTCGCGTCGCTATTACATTTCTCTGTATCTCATTCGATCCACTGAAAATTGTGTGCGGGACAGATCCCACGTAATCTCTAACATGAGCTGCATTCATTGGTGAATATGCGCTATCCTCCGCCCAAAGATTTCCATACAGTCCCCAAGCCTTCGTTGACGTGCGTGCCATACGTTGGTGAAGTTCAGAACTATACATCTTGTTAACAGATGCCTCATAATTAGGCACCATACCACTATCTTGTATGGAGACAATTCGAAACGCAAAATTGAATAATACTTCTGTTTCAACCGCACGATCAGCTAATTCCTTGCGTACGACACTGAAGTCCTGCCGAGTAAATTGATCCCCTCCACCGGATACCAAAAAGTCTCGTAGATCTTTTTGCCCCCGACGATACGAAATTGCATCAGAGATACCCGACCGCTCAAAGTCCAATAAGGTCATTCCAACGTACCAGCCACGATCTTCTTCACCTATCCGATTAGTTACGGGAACTTTAACGTCCTCAAAAAATGTCTCGTTAAAGGGATGATTCCAGCCCATATCAATAATCGGGCGCACTGTTACGCCAGGACTATTAATATCCAACATCAAAAATGAGATCCCTCGATGCTTCGGGGCATCTGGGTTAGTTCTTACTAAAGTAAATAACCAATCTGCAAAATGTGCACCTGATGTCCAAATTTTTTGTCCATTAATCACATATTCGTCACCATCACGCAGGGCTCTGGTCTGTAGCGACGCGAGGTCCGATCCAGCACCCGGCTCTGAATAGCCTTGTGCCCATGCAACTTCGCCATTCAAAATACGAGGAAGATGTTCTGCCTTCTGCTCTTCAGAGCCATGAACAATAAGTGTAGGACCGAGCATAGACACACCCATACCGCCGACAGAAGGTGCGCCGGATTCAGCCATCTCTTGATTGAAAATAAACTGCTCCATAACCGTTAAACCTGCTCCGCCGTACTCTTTTGGCCAAGCAGGGGCAACCCATCCTTTTTCAGAAAGTGCTCCAGCCCAATTCTCGGCTGCACCTTTTGCAATCGCATCCTCTGACTTTCTATCAGCTTGCCATCCGCCCGAAAAATCTTCTCCCTCACCAGAATCTCCTTGATAGCGGTCAGGCAAACGTGTCGTTATGAAATTCCGAACGTCGTCACGAAACGTCGACTGAACAGTATTGTCACTCCAGTCCATATAAAACTCCCCTCATTAACCAATATTTCTCCACACAAGAAGTGGAGATCTACAGTGTACTTTATCGCCCGTGGATTGAATACGCTGCCTGAGCTAAATCAGTGATCACTTCTTGTGCCATCGGAAAACTAGTCCACGAATTGTCTTCACGTCTCGTTAAAATCACGAGTATAAAAGGTCCACGCTCGCCATAAATAACTCCAGCATCATTGGCGTACTCAAGTATCAATCCTGTCTTGTGAGCAACTTCCACTTCCGGTGGGAGTCCTGCACGCATATAACCCTCTATCCGTTGAGTTAAAAGAAGTTGAAGCATACTTAAACTAGCATTTGGTGAAATAAGATCTAACTTATGAATCTTTTCCAGGATGAGTGCTTGGTCCCGGGCTGTAGTTTGAAAATAGCGTGGACCAGCAACGGTGCCTTTTAGGCCGACATCTCGGGTCAGCTGATTGACATTCTCTACTCCAAGATACTCATGCAAGGCCTCAGCCTCGGGGTTTGAAGACCAGCTAACAGAACTTCTAATTGCTTCGCCTAACGTAACAATCGTGGGAAAAGCATATCTATGTTCTTCGGGAGTAAATTCGCCATGCCACGGCATAATCACAATCTCGTCCATAAATGAGTTTCGTCCTAATTCGACACGATTGTGAAGATCAATCATTAGGAGCAACTTATAAAGAGAGGCAGATGCTACAGATTCATCTGCTCGGAGTTCACATCGGGTCCCTTTAACTAAATCAATATAGACGTACGACACTCGCACCTGTGGGTTTCGCACTGCGGCTTCAAATATGGGATTACATTTTTCGTTTGTCTTTGGCCCGCCAAGCAACTCAGCGGAGGTAATTGTACTAAAAGTAAAAAAACCAAGGGCTGATAAAAGTAAGCTACTCAGGATCAAACCACTAACACTGATTGTCCTAACACGGTTTTTAACTATTGCGGTCATCCAAAACTGTCCCCTTGGAAAGATCAAGATTGTCAATCGTTCCTATATCAATCCCTAACTCAGACTCCAAAGTTTTAGTGTCAATAACATTACCCTTTTCCAATTCTTTCGCCAACTTGCCGAATTCTTCTTCCTTTTTCTCCCGAACCTCACGAGAGAGTTCAAGATCCTCTTCAAGCATTGACTGAAGAATTTCCTCAGGTGCATCTGAAGCCCTAGGTGCTCGAGCTACGAATGACTCACGCAGGGTTGAATAATTGTTTCCTCCCAGAAAATGCAGGGGTGTCGTTTCTGATTTTGGTAAAAATGAACTTCCATCATGTATTGTGGAATGTGCTTGTGCAGACAAAATCAAACCAACAAAAAATAAATGATCCCCTGTTTGAATTCGCTCTACAATTTCACACTCGATCCACGCACAACAGTCTGAAATGAGGGGTGCCGCGACACGTCTTCCAGAAAATGTTTCAAGTTGGGTTGCTTCAAATTTATTCACGTCCTCTCCCGAAAGCGAGCCTAAGTAACCTACGTGATTAGCTAACTCTTTAGGCGGGATATTAATTACAAATTCACCAGCATGCGAAAGTATATCGGTCGAATATCGTGACTGCTCAAGAGACACACCCACTAGAGGTGGGGACGAAGATAACGGTGTATGCCATGATATCGGAATGACATTAGATTCTCCCCGCCAAGTAGAAGTAACCAATGCTACGACACCACCAGAAAGCAATCGAGTTGCCGAAGCGACATCAATAGCTTGTAGCTCATCGCTAGGAACACTAGAGAGGGGGGACCCGAAAGTAGATTCACTCATCGATACATTATTGCATGCAATGAATGGCCACGCGCAAATACTATCTTACACATCAACAGCTACCATTAATTGATGAGTCAGTCACAGAATCCTGTCAAATCTAGCGAGGTTATGCTCATTTCAGACCTCCTGGAAACTATTGGATTTTCAGATACAGGCCACCGATCTCCAGCACGAAAAATAATAGAAACTGCGGGTTATACAAATCCAAGAAAAATTAACATAGCCACAGATAAGATCAAACTCATAGAAGCTTATGTCGAGAATAATTTTCGTCTAGTATGCTCAATGGCATGTGCTGCGGCCCTAGATCAAAAACAAATGAGACCGCAACTACGAGTCAAGTCTCAAAAATGTGAGTTCTGTAACGGAAGTAAGCAAAATAAATTACTCGCTAAAATGGCGAACGATCTGTCAGACAATAACTTACTCGAACTACTTGTTGTTGGTGGGTCAACTCAGTCGGCGAATACGTTAAACCGTGCCCTCAAGCACTGCAAGATAAATGTTAAAATAATCGATGGCACCAAAAGAACTAATTTGAAAACTGCCAAGATTCTCTGTAGATCGGCTGACGTTGTAGTGATATGGGGCGCAACCCAGCTTGATCACACCGTTTCCCAAGTATTTAGCGCGGCTGCAGACCCTGCCAAGAAAGTCCCAGTCGCCCGCCCGGGACTTAACGCACTAGCTAATGCCGTGAATATTCATCTAGGAAGTACTAAAAACTGATTTGAGGCCCTTACAAATCAATAGATTTACCGATTCGTCTAATTTCTCCAATTTCGCGGTGGCTCAAGTCACGGGTTTTCCCCGATTTCAAACGACCTAACGTAATGGGCCCCATAGAAACTCGATGGAGACGAATTACCTCGGCCCCAAAGTTAGCAAGCATTCTACGGACGATTCGATTTCGTCCTTCGTGCACGACTATGCGAAACAAATGCAAACCAGAATTCTCAGAAACACCAATGTTTTCGGCAACAGAAGCTCTAGCAAACCCATCTTGAAGATCAATGCCTTCCATCAGTTGAAGACATTCCTGAGCATTTATGGGATTAAGCAGGCTCGCCACGTACTCTTTTTGCATACCAAATTTCGGATGGGATAAATATTGAAGTAGCTTGCCGTCGGTGGAAAGAATTAGGAGACCGGATGTGTCTCGATCTAACCGCCCTGCATAACTTAAATTAGGTGGATAACTTTCGAGCAAATCAAATACCGTCCGTCGACGACGATCATCCTGTCGGCTCACGATGACTCCACGAGGTTTATTTATGGCCAGTGTCAGGTTTGATTTCTTCGCATTGAGCGCAAGTAGTTTTCCATCAAAAAATATCTCGCAATTAGTTGGATCTGCCTTGGCACCTAATATAGCGGCTTTCCCGTCAATTACAATCCGTCCATCCAGAATTAATTTCTCTGCTGCTCGTCTGGATCCTAGACCTGCTGCACTTAAAATCTTCTGAATTCGTATGGCTGCCATTGTTCCTGCTTCTCATCTAATCCCTATGTCTTCAGAAATGACTTATCATTGCCTCGGGAAAGAAGCGTCTCCTTTGTCACATCTATCGGAATCGATTCAGTTGAATTAAGTTGATTCGACTCAAGGCGAATAATCCCACGCGCAAACTGTTGAAGCGTTGCCACAAGGAAAGGTGCTTCATAACTCATTCCTATTTCTCGAATTAAGTTAAAGAGGACACTTGTGTCCTTAGATTTATCGATATTTTGCCAAACCAAGTCTATTGGCTCTTCACCTCGTATCGGATATTTACAATAAGTGGCAACAGGTCCTTTATCAACCTCAGGAATTGCAACATGTGCCATGACACCGCTATGAGTTTTTCTCTCAGTTATCAGGGTTTGAATTACTTTTTGCCAGGTACCAATAGGACCATCTGGTAAAGCGGGATGTAAATTGAGCAGGACATGTGAATTGACGAAATCTGGAGAAAAAATAAGCATATAGCCGGCTAGAATGCCAATATCAGTGCCATAGGGACGCACCAGATTGGCTACTTCAGCGTCATATTCCTGTCGCCATGACGGCAGTTCATCCGAGTTCTTTGCTCGAGCGACACCCATTTCTTTACGAAATTGCACAGATGAAAAATTAATTACAGGAATATCCTGATCCAAGAGCTCTCTAATAAAAGCATCAGTCGACTCAGATTCTCCTGTCGCCCTATTCATGAACACAAACTTAATTTCTGCATCAAGAAATCCGGAGTCAATTGCCGTCTTCACTGCGGCGAATAGTTTCCTGGATCCCATGCCTCTTGCCGTCGTATACCATCCAATTCTTAATGTCATAAACCAACTAGGAACCTTCTTTGATTAACTCATCGATTTGATGTTCAGCTTGAAGAAGTAGCTCTTTACACCGAGTTGCCATATTAATTCCATTCTCATATAACTCAAGCGATTCAGATAACGACAAGCCACCTTGCTCCAATCGATCAACAATCTCCTGCAACTCTTCATATAGATTCTCGAAAGAAAATTCTTCACTTTGTTCACTCGACATCCGAACCTCCAGTCAACTCAATACGGGCTTTCAAAGAACCATCGTGCCAGTGAATTAGAACATCATCTGCATCAGTAACATCTTTGTAGCTCCGAACTGCAGCATCTTGCTTCGACACCAATGCATAGCCTCTAATCAATGTCGCACTCGGAGAAAGCGAATCCAGCTTACCCTCACTATAGAAAATCAACCGCGATTGCTCCACCAGCTTCAATCTTATTGCATGCGACATTTGATCAGTGATCGCCTGTACACCCGCCTGAAGTAATTCGATACCTGGCCTTTTGAGCTGGATACGGCTTGAAAAATGCGCCACCCGATCCAGTAACGATGACAATAACATTTTCATCGAAGTGTTCTGTCTAAGCACGATCGATTCAATCTGTTGCAACACCTCAAATCGATCGGGAACGGCCATTTCTGCTGCTGCTGAAGGTGTCGGAGCCCGGTGATCCGCGACCAAGTCAGCTAGAGTAAAATCTGTTTCGTGTCCAATCGCAGATATTACCGGAATAGGACACGAATATATTGACCTGACGACTATTTCCTCATTAAAAGCCCACAAATCTTCTACTGACCCACCGCCTCTAGCAACTATTACCAGATCAATCTGGTCGCCATCGTAATTTGATACATTTCTTATTGCTGAAGCGATGTTTTGTGCAGCGTCCGCGCCTTGAACGACCGTGGGCTCAAGGATAAGCTTTGTGAGAGGCCATCGACGAGACACAATGTTACGAATATCTTCAATAACCGCACCTGTTGGACTTGTTACCACCAATATGGCTTTGGGGAACTTTGGAAGAATACGCTTGCGTGCAAGGTCGAATAGTCCCTCTGCCGCCAAACTTTCTCGACGGCGCTCAAATTCTGCCCAAAGCGGACCTTTATCCCCGCTCTCTATATGCGAGATAACAAATTGTAGATCACCACGAGCCTTATAAAGTGTAAAACTACCATAGATCAATACACGCGAATTATCGACAATTCTATCTCGAACAGCGAAATTGTCGCTCTTAAAAAATACACACCTAATTGAAGAGTCTGAATCTTTTATAGTTAAATAAATATGCCCTGATCGTGCTTTAGTTAAACTGCTTATTTCACCCTCAAGCCAAATATTTGAAAATTGTGTATCGATTTCAATACTTTTCTTAAGTCTCTCGGTAATATCCGAGATCGAAAATACATCGATCTCAACCATTTCTCTACCTCACTTCAGCAAGTGAATGGGTGCAAAAAATCCAACACACACTCAAAAGAAGATCGCCACCTATATCTTTGCTCGCTCTAGATATCTGCCATCATCCGTGGATACTTTTATGAAGTCACCGGGTCCGACAAATAAAGGCACTTGGGTAACCAAACCTGTTTCCAAAGTAGCAGGTTTAGTGGCTCCTTGAGCTGTGTCACCTTTAACACCCGGATCTGATTCAGTGACTTGAAGAACTACAGCCGAAGATAATTCAACACCAAGCGCTTCTTCCCCGTACAAAACCACCTGTACTTCGTCCCCTTCTTTAAGGTATTTAATATCGTCTCCAAGTATGGCGATAGGAATCTCTATTTGGTCATAGGTTTCCGAATTCATAAACGTGTAATTAGCGCCATCATCATACAAATACTGCATCTTCCGTGTTTCTACGCGCGCAGTTGCCAGACGATCACCAGCATTAAAGGTTCGCTCTATTATGTGTCCCCCTCTTAAATCTCTAAGTTTGACCCTATAGACGGCTGATTTCTTTGTTTTAACGTGATTGACTTCCTCCATTTTATAAAGAGTGCCATCCACTTCGACGGTTGAACCGCGCTTGAATTGAGAGGTTGTAATCATTGCGAGCTCCCTGCTTGAATACTAATAAGTCTAACGTAGTCCGTACCTATTCCATTATGCAGGAAAATTCTTTGAAGCACTTGTGAGTGAGCGTAGTTTTCCATTTTCGATGACGCATTGATCTTCTATGCGAACGCCACCCCATCCGGGAATGTAAATACCTGGTTCGACGGTGACTACATGCCCTTCAGCAAGCTTCACATTTCCAGAGGGTGATAATCGTGGTTCCTCATGCACGTCGAGACCCACACCGTGCCCAAGTCCATGCCCGAAAAAATCACCATATCCTGCTTGGTTGATCACCGTTTGCGCGATTTCATGAGCCTCAGAACCTAACATTCCTGGCTCAATACGCTCCATCGCCATTTCCTGTGCCATTCGGACCACATCATATATCCGTAAAAATTTATCGGTTGGTTCTTGATTTGATTCACCTTTAAACCAAATAGTGCGAGTTAAGTCCGAGCAGTAGCCATCCAAGACAACACCCATATCGATCACTACACCGCTTCCTGATATTAATTCAGAATCAGATGCCCGCCAGTGCGGCAGTGCAGCATGTGGTCCAGACGCCACGATCGAAGGAAACGAAAGATCACTTGCACCATGAGTGACTGCATATTCCTGTATCAACCAAGCAATATCCTTCTCAGTTTGTCCGGAATGAATACCAGCAGTCACCGCTTCAAAAGCACGGTCTCCAAGCTCTACCGCATTAGATAAAATTTTTAACTCTTGGTCATCTTTCACCATTCGCAACTCTTCAATTAGACCAGAAACAGATCGGAATTTAGGAAAAGTAGTGTTGCCGGATTGTTCCATAGAGGATCGCCAATTATTAATCTGATCGACTGTCACATGATTTGACTCAAATCCTAGTTGAGCGTTATTGCAAGACATTAAAAATTCGGTCGAGAGACTTGATACAGCTCCAATTACTTCCACAAGTTCAAAATCGGGGCATTCAACTTTGACTTGTTCCCAGTATCGAGAATCCGCCAAGAAATATTTCGTGTTCTTTGTTATTACAACGACACCTGAAGTCCCTGTAAATCCTGAAATCCATCTACGATTTGAAGGTGATTCAACGATGAATCCATCCAGTCCTTGCTGTTCAAATGAATCTCGGACTCTGTCAATCCGTGTCGCGAAATCTGGGCTAATTACCACTTTTCTTAGCCCATAAAAATTCAAGAGCCGCAACATATCCAGCTATCCCAAGACCTGAAACTAACGCTGTCGCAACTCTAGACGAGTAAGTACTACTTCGGAACTCCTCACGAGCGTGAATGTTCGTCACATGCACCTCGACGACTGTAATTCCTACTCCAGCGATCGCATCTGCAAGCGCGACTGACGTGTGTCCGTACCCACCTGGATTTAAAATTAATCCATCGAATTCAGAGGTTGTCTGAATGAAATCAATCAAAGCACCTTCATGATTACTCTGAAAAAATTCAACTTCGATGCCTAGTTCACCAGCTTTGGCAGATACTCTCTGTTCCATATCTGCGAGAGTATCTGACCCGTATAGATCAGGCTCGCGGGTTCCTAATAAATTCAGATTCGGTCCATTTACGACTGCTAGTTTCATATCTCTGCCCTCGCAGCTTCGGTTTGGTCTTTACTAATCCTAACGTGAAACAGTTCTCAACACATAGATTAGGAGCTCTAATTTTTTTTAGTCCCGCGAGCGTTTTTAAGCGCTATCTGAATTTCGTCACTACCTGAGGAACCAGACAAGGCTGTGTATATCTGAGTAGTGTCAGGCGACGAATGTCCTAAAAGGTGCTGGACCACTCGTATATCAGCACCGCGTTCAATCAAATGAGTCGCAAAAGAATGCCTTAATAAATGTGGATGTACATTCGTCTTAATCCCTACCTGAATTCCAGCATCACTAACTAATCGCTGCACTGATCGCTGTGAAAGTCTTTGGCCAAAACGATTTAGAAAGCATGCTGTTTGCATACCTTTAGCCAATAATGGACGAGCCTCTTCGAAATATCGATTAAGTGCCGTCCATGCCGGTTCACCAAATAAGCAGATTCTATCCTTATTTCCTTTACCCAGAACACTTACTTGCATCAAGTTCATGTCAATATCCCGCAGATCAATTGAGGTAACTTCAGAGACTCGAATCCCTGTCGCATAAAGCAGTTCCAATAGTGATCTATTCCGAATGGAACCGGGATCATCTCCGGCAATACTGCCTATAAGCTTGTCTACGTCATTCTGTTGCAATACTCGTGGTAAACGTCTCGCAGCCTTTGGTGTTCTCAACCGGAGTATCGAATCTCCTTTAGAGGCTGACAACGAATAGCCCGTTGAGTCAAGCCAGACATAAAAACCTCTTACAGTAATTGCGATTCGCCTGATCGAGCCTTCGGTAACACCTTGATCCTTTAATTTCCTTAGGTAACCTCTTGCGTCAGTTCTTCCAACTGCTGAAAATGACCAACCTCTCCGATCTACATATTTCAAAAATTTACTGATGTCATTACGGTAATTTCGACTCGTATACTGCGATCTCGCCAAAACCAAAGTCACATAGTGCAGGTACTCATCTAATTCAGCTTCTCCAGATATTTTGTGGTTAGTCGGCATACATGTAATTTTTTCCGGCTAGTAGTCTATTCCTGGTTGAGCCTTCACGCCCGCTTGGTATGGATGCTTAATTTCGGTCATTTCAGTCACCGTATCTGCAATTTGAATAAGTCTGTCGTCCGCATCTCGACCGGTCAGTATTATGTCAACGTCCTTCGGCCGATTCTCAATCGCCGCAACAACACTATCAACTGAAAGCCAGCCATAATTTATCGGATAGGTAATTTCATCCAGCACGACCAAATCGTATTCGCCAGACTGGATGATAGTTGCTGCCTTTGACCAGGCTGCTTTAGCCAACTCCTTGTCATGATCGAGGTCCTCAGATAGCCAAGTAAACCCATCTCCCAAGGCTTCCATTGGAATACCCATTCGCATCGCTGCCAATGTTTCCCCATACTTTGAATCTCGCTTCTTAATAAATTGGAGCCACAAGACGTTCCAGCCGCGGCCCCAAGCACGCATACTCACGCCAAGTGCCGCGGTGGTTTTGCCTTTGCCATCGCCCGTCATGACCAAAACTAATGGATGATTCTTTGGAAACAAACCAGACCACTTGCCACGGGGTTGCTCAACCGGCCCTTCTTTCAGCACATCCGGATCGTTAAGTGCTGACTTCCGTTGATCGTCGTTAATTTGACTCGCCATATCTCTATGATAACTCAGAGACCTTGTACCAACCTCAATTCGAGAGATAGACCAATTTAGAATAATCGAGGACAACATCCACATTTTGTCCAACAGAAAAATCGAGAGACATTGCCTCGTGGGCAGATATGCTCGAGGGAATCTCAACCCCGCCCAGTCTTACTATCGCAACGACACCACCAACTGCAGATTCGTATCTAATTATTTGGCCTTGGCCTTCGGAGTGAGCTTTCAGTGAAATTGCTGATGACGGAAAAGAAATCATGTCGTCTGAGTTAATCGGGGAGTCTGGAATCTTTAAAGATCGACGTGCCTCATCATTTCTGAGAACGGTATGACCAATTAATTTAGCGACATCCACAGATTTTGGATTTTGGAAGACGTCTCGCATTGCTCCAGTCTGGTGTATCAGGCCGTCAATTAATACAACAACTTTGTCTGCTAACACTACAGCCTCACTTATATCATGCGTCACCACTATGGAAGAGAGTTCACTCTCGGTAATCAGATCATGCAAATCTCTTGAGATACTGCGCTTATCAACTGGATCAATCGCATTAAACGGCTCGTCAAGCATCAATATTGAAGGTTCTAACGCAAACGCTCGAGCGAGGCTAACTCGCTGCCGCTCACCTCCTGACAATTCGTGTGGCTTTTTCTCAGCCAGGTGGCCCACTCCAAGTCGTTCCAACCAACTATAGGCGCCTTTGTTTATCTCTTCTTTTTGAAAGTCTCTTAAATCCATGGCTATCTTTAAATTATCAACGACAGTCCTGTCTAGAAGTACAGGGTCTTGAAACGAGATCGAAGATAATCGTCTAAAATCTCGGCGATTCGATCTCGATATTCTAGTGCCGAAATAAGAAATTTCACCTTGGATAGAGGGAATCAACAAGCCAGCTGCTAGCAAAAAGCTGGACTTCCCCGAGCCATTGGCTCCAATAATTGCAACATTCTGACCTCGCTCTAGATTAAATGAATCAAAGGAGAGTACTTTCTGGCGCCCACGATGTACTACGATTTCAGACATTGAGAGTGCATTGTCACTTACTAACATCAGATCCGCTTCCGAGCGAGGTTCTGCACACTCGTGAGGATGACCGCCACAACAAACACCATCGCCAACAGCACTATGCCATAAGCAAGAGCTCGTCCAAATTCCCCTTTACTCACTAGTAGCACGGTTGCTGTGGTTAGAACTCGAGTGTCACCTGCCAAATTACCGCCCACCATCATCGCAGCACCAACCTCTGAAATCACCGCACCAAAACCAGCCATCATAGCGACCATCAGTCCAAGTCTGGCCTCATAAGCCAGCAAAAACAAAGTTTCTTTTCGACCCGCACCCAGCGAGCGAATCTGCAAAAATAACGACTCTGGTAAAGACATAAATGCGCCAGCCGTGATTGCCGCCACCAGTGGTATGGCGATCACACACTGACTTATGATCATCGCTATCGGAGTGTAAATTAAATTCAATCCGCCAAATGGTCCTGAGCGCCATAACAAAATAGCTACCAATAATCCAGCTATAACTGGCGGCATTCCCATCCCAGTATTTGCAAATGTGACTAGAACGGCCCTTCCACGAAAGGGCAAAACTGCAAGACAAAATCCAGCTGACGCACCTAATCCAAATGATATTATTGTTGAACATCCACAAATTATTAAAGTTCTTAAGGTGATAGACCATATCTCCGAATCACCCTGACTGAGTAGAAGAAATGTCTCTCGAATTGCGTCACGAATCAAGTCCACAAATCAACGCTCCAGTCCAATAATATTCAATTAATCCTGTAGAACAGTGACTCCCCATACTGCTCTCGACCGAACATCTCGATCATATTCTGAGTTTCAACGCCAAGCATAAAATCACGGAATGCCCGAGCCCCTTTGTGATTTATATTTTCAGCCGCCTGATTCAACAATACGACGCTATACACATTCAGTAACTCATCTTCTTGGTCAATCAAAATCACTTGGTCAGAATCAATGCTGGTGGCTAGCCATGTTCCTTTATCCGTTAATGTATATGCCTGAGTTTGACGTGCTATCGTAAGTGTAGCGCTCATCCCTTGCCCAGTAGCCGTATACCAATTCTGCACAGCAGGAGCAAAATCGAAACCGGCAATCTTCCAAAGATCTATCTCTTTTTTATGCGTCCCTGAATCATCACCCCTGCTCACGAACGCCGAACCGGCGGTCGCAATAGCTTTTAGTCCTTCATCTACGCTTAATCCCCTGATTTGAGCGGGATCTGCTGCTGGTCCGACGATGACAAACCAATTTTTCATGACTTGGGTTCGGCTTGCCCCAAATCCACTGTTGACGAAATCAATTTCTGCAGATGGAGAATGAACGAGAAGCACGTCTCCATCCCCGCGTTCGCCCATCTTTAGAGCCGCACCAGTACCAACGGCAACAACTTTAACTCTGTAGTCAGTTTTCTCTTCGAACCGAGCCACTAATGCATCGATCAACCCAGTGTTTTCAGTGCTAGTCGTGGTTATCAACAACATAGAGTTCGTATTGCTTGAGCAGCCAGTCAAATACATAACTAATAAAAAAATAAGCCCGTAGAAAATTTTGTCTATCCGGTATGTTCGCCGTAGAAATGCAAAAAACCAATACATCTGGAAAGATCTCTCCCAATTCAGTAAACTTCGTGCTAACAGAAGTTTACAAAGGAACAGCACTGATGAGTAGCGATAATTTTTCTGGTAGCATAAAAATTCCAGTGATTCGAGCAAAAGTTTGGGTAGAGTTAGACAATCGGCTGATCATGAGTGATTACCTCGCTACGTTGTTAAGGAATATAGAGAGAACGCAATCACTAAAAAGTGCCGCCGCGTCGATGAAACTTCCTTATCGAACAGCGCTTAAAAAAATAAATGAAATCGAGGCAGCAGTAGAATCTCCATTGGTTAAATCAGTCTCAGGTGGTTCTACAGGAGGAAGTTCGAAGTTAACACCCTTCGCTAAAGAGCTTCTAAAAAAATTTGACGCTGTTCAACAACGCATCGCAGATTTAGAGGGTCAAAAGCTATAGTTCCATACCAAAAAAGCCCTACGTATGTGTTATCGGCTCACCATCTAGGCATTTAGGACATTCACTACTTTCCCAGGATGGAATCTCAATTGTTAGTGCGGCAAAAAATGGAAGACCTAGATCGATTTTCCCGCCAGTTCTATCAGCTATCGAAACGACTGCGACTGGAATTGCACCCGCATTTCTTACGGCCGCAATGGTGTCAACCAACGAGCCTCCAGTCGTGACAATATCGTCTACCACGAGAACCGCTTCACCAGGCAAAAAACTAAACCCACGCTGAAATGAACGCCCCCCACTAATATCTTTTTCACAAAATAGTCCTCTGACACCTATTTGCCTGGCAACCTCATAAGCTAATAAAACTCCGCCAGTAGTAGGGCCAGCAACACTTTGAGGAGAAAATTTTCGGCCGAAATCAGCCATCAATTCGCAAATCTTTTCGGTATACTCAGGCCATTGAAGAAGATTGAATTTCTCAAGATAACGGTCACTATGGCGGCCAGATGTAAGGGAGAAATGGCCATCTAATATCGCCCCTGAAGCCTTAAAAATATCAAATGGATCCACGTTTACACATCCTCCTTTATCACAATTAGCTGGAATAAATACCGATATTAATCGAGATCATGACTGATCCTACTCATTGATTTCACTGGCCAGTATCTCAGATCAACACGACCTATCAACACCGTTTCCGATACCGGTCCAAAAACTCTGGAATCC
>Ga0315316_10001212_pt1 | contig 17888 bp, 16 predicted proteins | sample M160m3416metaG_FD_203702 | JGI IMG/M metagenome (GOLD analysis project Ga0315316, IMG submission 203702) | Ammonia-oxidizing marine archaeal communities from Monterey Bay, California, United States - M1 60m 3416 | ecosystem: Environmental > Aquatic > Marine > Intertidal zone | place: USA... | reverse complement strand
CAACGAACGGGTCTCGGATTCTGATCGATGCTCGCGCCAACGATGTCTTCATGGGCGACAAGGCGACCGTAAGTAACTCGCGGGTTAGACTGACACTTAGCGCTGTCGGGACGCGTGCGATTACTTCTGCCACGCTCATCCGAAATGGTATCGAAATCCATCGTGTTTCCGGCAACGAAGACCGCAGTTTTCGTGTCGAACATACCGATAGGCGTCTGCCAGCGGGGACGTACTGGTATTACTGGCGGGTCACACAGGCACGCGATGCACCGGTCCTGCCTGGCAACCTGATGGTCGCACACGGCCATGTGGCATGGTCAACACCAGTGTGGGTGACTGCCAACTGACCACGTACAGTTGGGTCACAACTGAATATTTTGCTAGGATCAGCATAGATCGTCTGTGACTGCAGCAGACAGGTTTTCACCACGAACACGGAATCTTCAAATGGCCATCCGACGACGAGACTTCCTGGCGGCATCAGCTGCCGTGGCGGCTGTTTCTCCATCTGTGCTGACCGCCGGTCCGGCAACAGCTGCCGCCCGCATGCTGAAACTGGGTCTGGTAACGTACAACTGGGGCAGAGAATGGGACGTGCCGACGGTCATTCGCAATTGCGAAGCCACAGGCTTTGCGGGAGTCGAACTTCGCAGCACTCATAAACACGGCGTGGAAATCAGCAGCGATCGGAAGCAACGGTCGGAAGTGCGCCGACTGTTTGAAGACAGCAGGGTCGAGCTGGTGGGATTGGGCAGTGCGTGTGAATATCACGCGGTAGATCCTGTCGTGCTGCGGAAGAACATCGATGAGACCAAACAGTTTGTCCGATTGTGCAAAGACGTCGGTGGAACCGGCGTGAAGGTGCGACCCAACGGGCTGCCGAAAGAACGGTCCGTTGAGCAGACTCTGGAACAGATCGGACGTTCGCTGAATGATGTCGGCCGGTTTGCAGCGGATTACGATGTTCAGATTCGCGTCGAAGTTCATGGACGGGGTACCAGCGAGATCCGTCACATGCAGACGATCTTCGAGATCGCTGATCATCCGAATGTCGTGGTATGCTGGAACTGTAATCCGACAGACCTTGCAGGCGACGGGCTTGCCACCAACTATCGCTCGCTGCAGAAGCGGATGGGCACCATTCACATTCACGACCTGCGAAATAATAAATATCCGTGGGAGGAACTGTTTCCACTGCTGCAGAACACCACGGCAGATTCATTCACAGGTTGGGCGCTGCTGGAAGAAGGGTCTGTGCCGCAGGACATTGTGCCGGCGATGAAGGAAAACCACGAACGCTGGAAGATTCTGACGTCCGCTTAGCCTCACTGTCTGCCGCCGGGACTGGTACGAACGTGATCAGCGGCGCAGTGCTCGGGGACGTGACAGGATTTCGTTAACGATGATCGCGTTACGTACGCCTTCCGGATTTCTGAGCATTTTCGCGACTGAAGCTGCGGCCGATGAAGTTGCTACGGAACTGGTCGCCATCGTCGGCATCTCTATGACTCGGCGGCCTAAATGCTCGTCGACGCTGTCGACAATGGTGGCCTCGACGTACTCGTCCACATCATGGTTAATATGTTCGGATACGTGCTTTCCAATGAACTCATCAACGTGCGCCGCAACTCCGGAGCCGACCTTCCGCTCTCCCCGGTGACGGGATTTTGACGTCGACGCCTTTTGTTCCCGACGCACAGATTTTTTCTTGCCATCGCCCGGGCGACGCTGCTTTTCGTCACGCTGAAGACGCTTTGTCTCCGCGTTGCGCTGAGCCTGCCGCTGCCGGGCAAGTTCAGCATCGTCTCTTTTATCAGGCTGCTTACCGCCGGTGACTTCGGACAGAAACGCTTCAATTTCCGACTGCACTCGCCGCTTACGACCAGGCTCTGCCTGTACACGCTGTTTCTGTCCGTTCTGATTCGCGGCCTTGGAAATCGAAAAGACGATCCGCAGAACAATGAAAATGGCAATAACAATCCACTGCATTTGAGCGTGGCTCCGGAGACTCGGGCGGGCGTGATGATCTTATATCAGAAATTCCTAATCGCCGGTGGAGGGACTGGCTCCGGCAATTGACTGTCGCATGCTGGTGTCCGCCTGAACATTCTTCAACTCATAGTAATCCAGCAGGCCCAGCCTGCCGGTGGCAAAAGCATCTGCGACCGCCTTGGGTACTTGTGCTTCGGCGAGCACGACCTTTGCTCGATTCTGCTGAATACGAGCGATCATTTCCTGTTCGCGAGCCGTCTGGTCCGCCCGCAGCTGTTCTGCCTTCGCCTGTGCGACCCGCATGTCTGCTTCCGCCTGATCGGCCTGCAGACGAGACCCGATATTTTCACCGACATCAATATCTGCAATATCAATAGAGACAATTTCGTAGGCGGTATTTCCTTCCAGCCCCTGTCCCAGCACGATCTTGGAAATATTATCCGGATTCTCAAGCACGCTCTTATACGAATCCGTAGAGCCTATTGCCTGCACGATTCCCTGACCAACTCGAGCAATCACTGTTTCTTCCGTTGCTCCACCGATGAGCTGCGCAAGGTTTGTTCGCACCGTAACACGTCCTCGAGCGCACAGCTGAATGCCATCGCCGGCGACTGCGTCCAGCGTTCCTGCCGACCGCTTGGGATCCGGACAGTCAATGACCTTCGGATACACGCTGGTACGCACGGCATCCAGAACGTCGCGGCCGGCAAGGTCAATTGCCTGAGCCGTTTCCCAGTTCAGGTCGATTTCCGCTCGCTGCGCCGCTATGAGTGCCCGGATGACGTTGGGAACGTTTCCGCCCGCCAGATAATGAGCTTCCAGTTTACTGTGCGTGATCGGAAACGTCTTGGTTAACCCGGCCTGAACCGCCATGATCATGCTGCGAACGATGACTGTCGGGTTCACCTTTCGAAACCGCATTGTGATAAGGTCAACCAGGCCGATGCCGGCTTTCGTCATTTTGCACTGCAGCCACAGGCTTGCAAACTGCGCGAAGATCGCCAGAAAGATGACAACGAACAACAGTATGATCACGATGCCCGCCCAGGCGGCCGGGCTCTGAGCAAATATCACCAACGCAGGAATGATGTTCATTTCGTGAATTCTCCGTTCATCATCTGACACTCATAATTCTGATTGGCACCACGCTCGCTGCGATATGATGCTCAGGTAACGGCACACAACGCCTTCCGGTCCGGACCAGAATCCTTCGGAAATTCAATTGTCCATTGCTCTCAATTCTGCAGCAATCTTCGGAAACAAACTGGCCGACCCATCCATTATTTCGTGATTGGCGACAACTATGCTGTAACTATCCGCTACCGGTATAGTTCTCAGGAATCTCAAAGTCAAGGGGGTTGGACTTGCCGTCAATTTGTCCCCGTTCAGCAACCTTCATGTCCTGCTGTCCGGTTGCACCGGCCGGTGGCTCACGTAACTCCGTTTCCGGTGGTCCGACAACGGTTGCCGCCGGTTCGCCGGACGACAACAAACCTGGTGAATGCGGATCTTCGATCGGGCCATCAGATATCGCGCGGACGACCAGCCGGTTTCCCCTGGCGGCGGTCACCAAAACGGGGCTGCCCGCGTCGATGGACATGCCGGATGACTCCGCATGAAACCGTTCTCCATCGACCGTGACCATTCCCCCGGGAGTCAACAGCGATGACGCATGGCCTGTCTGGCCCACAAGGGCTGCCAGGCCGCTTTGCGACGCAGCAGTCGCATCGCCGGATTCCCGGTTTGGACCGCGCAGCACGATTCGATCTCCCAGGGTCGTGTTTTCAAGCAGGAACAACATGCCGCCCAGAACGGACGGAATCCCCAAGACCCAGAACCCGGCATATGTCCAGAAGTAGCCGTGATTATCGGAATTAGGCCACCATGCCTGCCAGGCAGACCATGCCGAAACCAGCAGGCAGATTGCGGACATAATGCCCAGCATACCGAAGCTGGGAATCATCAGTTCCAGGGCCAGCAGAAACAGCCCCGCGATCAATAGAATTGTTGCAAGGACGCCTGGATCGGGCATGATACTCACCGTTCTGCGGCCAGGCCGCACCGAAGACTGAGCTTTCACTCAAAGTTGTACACTGATCAGATGCTGTCAAAGTCAACAACCGTCTGGAAACGTTCCAACGTGCTTATTTAAGTATTGTTCGTTGGTGACGAGGTTCTGTCCACAGAACAACCGTTTTCTTCGCCTGGCGCGGTGACGCCGTACTGAAACGCTCGCTACGATGGCAAATCGCTAACTGGATTCGTGTGACACCATACGACTCAGATTCCGCAGGGCCATAGAGTGATGCAGACCTGTTTTCATTCCGGAAAGAAGCGACTCCTTCAGACCATTTGCACAGTGACTGGCACTGAGACCCCACCGTTGCTGTTGCCATACCTGACTCAACGACCACATGTTCTCGTGAATAAGCGTCTCTGATGCGTGAAACCGTTCTGTGTAAAGATACATCGATTGCCGCCGAAATGCTGCGTCGAGGCCAACTGGTCGCATTCCCGACGGAAACGGTGTACGGACTCGGTGCGGATGCAACAAATTCGGAATCTGTGGCCGGAATCTTTGAATCCAAACAACGACCGGCGTTTGATCCGCTGATCGTGCACGTGACAGACATCGTCGCGGCACAGCAGGTGGTCGTCAGTTTTTCCGAAGTCGCACAGAAGGTGAGTGCAGAATTCTGGCCCGGGCCGCTGACCCTGGTGCTGCCGAAGCGGCCTCAGATTTCTGACCTTGTCACTGCGGGTCTGCCTGGTGTCGGCCTGCGAATTCCAAACCATCCGCTGGCAATTGAACTGTTGCAGGAGGTCGGACGCCCCGTCGCTGCCCCCAGCGCGAATCCTTTTGGAGGCGTCAGTCCGACCACTGCAGGGCACGTCATGGATGGTCTGGGCGGCAGGATCGATGGGATTCTGGATGGTGGTCCCTGTGAGGTTGGCCTTGAATCGACTGTCCTGTCGCTGATGACAGACCAGCCGACGCTGCTGCGGCCTGGTGGACTGCCCGTTGAAGACATCGAAGCGGTGATTGGTGCGGTTCAGCGAGCCGTCAGCGACCCAACTCGGGACGAGGCCGCTCAACCTGCCCCTGGCATGTTGAGCCGTCACTATGCGCCTGCAACAACCCTGCAAACGATTGCCGTTCATGATTCCGCCGTGCCGGCCGAGGGCAAACGCTGCGGTTTACTGACCCACGGAAAACATCCGTACTCGAAGGAATTTGAGCAAATTGAGCAACTTTCGGGCAACAGCGACCTGCGAACGTGTGCCGCAAACTTTTTTGCCGCCCTGAGAAGTCTCGACTCAGCGAATCTGGACGTTATCATCGCCAGAAGTTTTCCAGACACCGGGCTGGGAATCGCCCTTAACGACCGGCTGCACCGCGCAGCTTTTGTGTGACTGAATCCCATGAAACATTCTCAGATATTGGTTATCACGGCAGCTTGCTGTGTCAGCGTCGCACTGCGTTTTCTTGACACTCCATTGTTGAATTTTTCGTCGGTTGTGGCACTGTCTCTACTGTGCGGTTCCGTAACTCGGCACCCCGTGGCATTCCTTCTGCCACTGGCTGTTCGAGTGCTCACAGATGCGTTGCTGCACTTGACGACAGGTCACGGATTCTTTCCCAGCTGGCCATTCGACTACTCGGCCTATGTACTGATTTTCCTTGTCGGACGTCAGGTTTCGCCAAGTCGTTATTCTGCCGTCCTCGGCGGCAGTATCGCCTCAATTGTGATTTACTTTCTTCTGAGCAACTTTGGTGTATGGCTTATCTGGCCCGACACATACCCGCGCACCGCTGCGGGATTGATGGACTGCTTCGTCAAGGCAGTTCCATTTGCCCGCGGTACGATACTGGGCAACCTGATTGCTGCTCCCGTTTTCTTCGCCATGTGGAACGCGTTTGCCGTAAGGGATGAAGGCCGTTTGCCGGTGAAGCAGGGTGAACCGTCGCTGGCGGCAGCTGACGATCAATAGGTGCGACCAGGTCTGCAGTGCTTCAGCCTTATCAGCAGAACCTGTGTGCCGTTTGTCTTTGTCAAAGCGAACCATTCTTATGAAACTGTCCTGTCTGAATTTGGTTTCGTATCTGATTTTCACGATCGGTCCGGCTGCCGCCTCAGCAGATGTGACGACCGTGGCCGGCAACAGCACAGACGGTCATTCCGGCGACAACGGACCGGCGGACCGAGCAGCGGTGTCACAGCCTTTTGGAATTGTGATCGGTCCTGACAAAGCGCTGTATATCTGTCAGGTCGGTTCTCATGTCATCCGCCGAGTGGATACGACGACCAGCGTGATCACAACGGTGGCCGGCAATGGGCACAAAGGCTATTCCGGAAACGGCAGCCGTGCGACAGCAGCGGCTCTTAATGAGCCGTACGAAGTCCGCTTCGACAGAGACGGAAACATGTTCTTTGTCGAAATGCAGAACAACATCGTCCGCAAGGTGAATGCAGCCACCGGAATTGTCGAACTGATTGCCGGCAGCGGCGTGAGGGGATTCGACGGCGACGGAGGCCCGGCCACTCAGGCGCAGCTCAGCCGGCCGCATTCCATTGCTCTGGACAATAACGAAAACCTCTATATCTGCGACATCGGAAATCACCGAGTGCGAAAGGTAGATCTCACGACCGGGATCATTTCCACGTTTGCAGGAACCGGCGAACGCAAGCCGACACCAGATGGCTCTCCCGTCAAAGGAACTCCCACAAACGGCCCGCGCGCACTCGACTTTGATGGCCGACACAACCTGATTTTGGCGCTGCGGGAAGGCAACGCCATTTATCGCATGGATCTGAAGTCAGATACGCTGCACCATCTGGCCGGTACCGGGCAGAAAGGCTACTCGGGTGACGGCGGCCCGGCCACGCAGGCTGCACTCTCCGGCCCGAAAGGAGTTGCTCTGGGACCGAACGGAGATGTTTACTTTGCGGACACAGAGAGCCATACGATTCGCGTGGTCCGAGTCTCCACGGGTACCATCGAAACTATTGTTGGTGATGGAACCAGGGGCGACGGCCCGGACGGTGCCGCTTTGTCGTGTCGACTTGATCGACCCCATGGAGTGTTCGTCGGCGACGACGGCCGAGTCTACATCGGTGACAGCAACAACCACCGTGTTCGGGTGCTGAACGTCGACTGAGCTTGGCTCAGACGTGCCTGCATGATGCGGCGCATCTGCAACTGAAACCCAGGATTCACGATTTCGTAACGCAGAGCCTGACGGGCTTACCCGCCATCCAGAGGCCGTTTCCGGAAAAGTCCGCGTCAATCAATGAAGCTGCCTGGCGGTTTCAGCATGGATTTGGCAACAATAGACAAGTCACACTCGCGCAGCGCACCGAGCGCTGCATTCTTTCACACAGGAGATTTCCAGGATGAAACAGTTTTTCGCCTTGGGTCTGGTCGCAGCCGTAATGGCAGGAGGAATAAATATGTCCAGTGCCGCCGATTTGAAACCCGGGGACGATGCCCCCGATTTCAAGCTGAAGGGCAGTGATGGGAAGACCTACAAACTTGCAGATTTTAAGGGTAAACAGGCAGTCGTGATTGCCTGGTACCCCAAAGCGTTTACCGGTGGCTGAACCAAAGAATGCCTGTCGTTCCGTGCGAACGGCGAAGCCATCCGCGAATTCAAAGTTGCCTATTTCACAGCGAGTTGTGACAGTGTGGAGGACAACACAGCGTTTGCGAAAAAGCTGGAGCTGGATTACGCAATCCTCAGCGACCCCGGCAAGAAAGTCGCCGAAGCTTTTGGTGTCGTTCACGATGGTCGCAGCGTTCCTGAACGATGGACCTTCATCATTGGTGACGACGCAAAGATCAAGCATGTCGATAAAAGGGTGAAAGCCGGCAGTCACGGCGAGGATCTTGTTGCGAAACTGGCAGAACTAAAGGTCCCGAAGAAATAGACGCTGGGATCTCGCGTTCCGGACGCTACGGCTGTCCGGAACGTTTTTATTTGCGGTCAGAAGGTCTGCATCGCACGACGATGTCACGGCCGTGTCACTTACGTCACCGACGGCACTTCGGCAGACACGCCATTCTGCTGTGGCTGCTCTTCATCCCAGTCTTTTCGCTCTTCACCGATCAGAGCGAGCTGGCGAGCACGAGCCAGTGACGTGTCCAGAATCAGACGAATGTCCGCCGACCATGTACCGTCGTCTGCTGCAGCAAACTCCCAGTGCGGAACCACGGCGACGCTCTGATGCACAAGTTCGAATCCAGACTCAGACTGACTGATCGTTTCGATCGGAAACGCCCAGATGCCGGCCGGCCGAGACAATTCCAGCGAAACGTCCAGCCCCTGCCATTCGTCCACCAGACCAATGCGGTCTGACTCCACCAGCTGTTGCTGAGAATCCAGAGTTCCCAGTTGAGTGCCTGTCGTGTCGTAGAAATAGCGATCGGACGCACCACCGGGCATCGTGGCAAAGTTGAATTCCGACGCAAAGTGCAGCGGCACATTCCTGGGCAGTCCCTGCAGCTGGTACTGAATACGAATGTCGTTGGGACGCGTCTGTGAGACCGTCACAGATTTCTGTACCGTCACGGCAACACCACCGACATCTCCACGCCCCTGCATCTGCAGAACAATTTCTGTGTCACCTTTACGGACAGACGCTTCGTAGGTTGACGTTGCGAACTCGCCAATAACTCCGTCACTGCGATGGAAGTCATCAAATGACAGACCCGGCTGCAGAAAGTGATCCACCAGGCTTTTGCGAGGCCACTTATCGTAAGCGATCTTCTTGTCCAGATCCGGTTGCTTGAAGCGAACAATGTCGTGAATGCTGGCGACGTCTTCGTGCAGGTCATGGCCGCGTTCGGACGCCTCACGAAGTTTTTGTGCGTGGTCCAGAACGCGCTGGTGGTACGCTTCCGGACGCCGATTCAAGGTTGCCAGCAGATTGGTCCGGCAGGTCCGCACATCCAGCTCATACAGATGCCCGCCGCAGGCTGGTGCGAACAACGCCACCAGACGATGGTTGCTTAAACGTACTTCCTGTCGGGCATCCAGGTTGAAATCTCCCGTACTGACATCCACCCATTTATCAACATTGCGAGTGATGTCTTCCAGGATGCCGTCAGCTTCGATCAGATTTGTGTAAACCGCATTTCGCAGGTGTGGCAGGTACAGACCACCAAACGCACCATGCCAGAAACTGCAGTTACACTGAGCTCGATACAGACAGCGTCGGGCATCTTCCAGCAGTTCACGCTGATCGTCGCCAAGTTCGCTGCTGGCGTCCAGCTGGGCCACGCGCGCACTGACTTCCATAGACCTGGCGTACATCTCGTTGCTCTCAGCGTACTTCACACGGAAGTTGCGCCAGAAGCCGCCGCTGGAAAACTGCATCAACTGCTGCCAGTCGGGATCATGTTCCCGATTCAGACGGGTAAGTCGCTGCAGCTCAGCCTGACGTTCCGGCGGAAGGGCCCATTCTGTCATTTCCCGGTAGCTGGCATCAGGAATGTAGTACGTTCCCAGCGGCTTGACGTGATCAATAGCCTCGGACGGCGTTGTCACTTTCAGCCATGATGCGTTTTCCCCAAGAGCCTGCAGAAATCTTTCCAGCCAGCGGTCTTCATAAACGTGTTTATGCGTGTCCGGCCAGGTGCCGAATTTCTCGCCGTCATCACCAAACACAACAATCGGATCATCATACTGATTGGCGATGTCGCGAAGGTATTCGACTGTTTGCTCCGGATCCTGAAACGGAATCAGGTAACGCAGGCGTTCACTACCCGGCAACACAGAAAGAATTCGGCCCTCGTCTTCCGTTGCATAGTAGCCAAACAGATCTTCCTGTGGCATTCCCCCTGAACGAAAATGATGGTCGTCCAGAATTGTGTAACGGATACCCGCCGCCGTAACATCACCGGCGAAAGACTGTTCCCACACCCGTTCCGGCATCCACATGCCTCGCACTGTTGTCCTGAACAGACTTTCCAGATGATCGGTGTACAGTCTGATCTGGCCAACGCGATCGCGGCTGGGAATGTTCGCCAGAATCGGTTCGTAGTATGCACCGCCGATGATTTCTATCTGATTCTGAGCGACCAACTGTCGAACACGGTCAATGTATTCAGGATGAGCGTGCTCGATCCAGTCCAGCAGACTACCGGACGTATGCAGAGCAAACGGAATATCGGGATATTCGCTCAGCACGTTCAGAAACGGCAGGTAGCTTTCCTGATACGACTGCTCGAACACGCCGTCGAAATTGCCGACGGGCTGATGATTGTGAAACGCCAGAATCAGGCGAACCGTCCCTGCCATGGGTGAAAACTCCGGATCCGCCATACGGCAGATGATGCGAGCGACTGCTCAAAACAAAATGATATGTGCCTGGAAAATTTAGCTTCTATGATGCAGGTGCGCGCCAACCTGAGTTTCATAGAAAGTCTGTACGACTTTCTATGCACGGTTGAAGTCGCTATGCGATTGGATTCTCAACGAAATAGGACACTTCGTCGCAATCTGCAAAACCGGACAGACGTAGGCTAACAGATTTCGCAACCGAACCGGTATTCTCAATGTGCACGTGACGCGCACTAAGAATATCGATCGAACAATGACTGAGAATCCAGCACCAACGCTTTAAATGCAAAAGCCAACGCCCGGCCCCTGAGTCCCGCATGCTGCGCATATTAACATCCCGCAGCTGCTGGAAACGCCGGGCCAGTCGTCAGGCCTATGCTTGCGGCCCCCTTCGTAACTCATGAACCGACAAAGAATGCACACGCTGTTTGTTGTCCTTGCAGGGGTCGTGGCGACCGCAATCGCGGGCACGTTCGTGCTAAGCCTCACCGCCAGTCGCCCTTCTGGTCTGGGCGTCCACAATGGCCGCCTCTCCGACGCTCCATCGTCACCGAACTGCGTCTCGACATATGCATCCACCGAACTTCACAGTATCCAGCCCCTGGTGTTCGAGGGCGATCCGGCGAACGCCCTGGCGCTGGTCAGAGACGTCCTTTCCACGATGAGCCGTACGACGCTGGTGGACACGAAGCCCGACTATCTGCACGTCGAATTTCGCAGTCCGATTTTCCGATTCGTGGACGACGTGGAATTTCTTGTGGCCCCCGGAACAAATCAGATCCACTTCCGCTCTGCATCGCGCACAGGGTATTCAGACATGGGAGTCAACAGGGCCAGAATGGAAAACATTCGAAAGCTGTTCAATTCACAATAAGCGGACCTGTGTCCGGCACGTTCTGTCGCGTTGGTTTGCGGAGACGGGTTCCCTTCGGCCGGGCAAACTCGCGGAAGAATTGTGTGCTCCGCTGAAATCCCTGTTACATTGACAATCGGGAACCACGGCCGTACCAGCCATGACTGCGATTGATCAAATGAACTGGCTTTCAGAACAACTTGATGAATGTGGTTATGTTGTGCTGCCGGACTCTGTCGATCGCGACCTTCTCGGCCGACTGAACGGCCGGATCGATGAATTGTTCGCCGCAGAAGGCGAAGCAGCGGGCTCGGAGTTCAAGCAGGAACCGGGCAGTCGCCGACTGGCCAATCTGGTTAACAAAGGAGACGTCTTTGCTCGAGTGGTCACCAACGCAAGGGTGCTGCCCTTTGTGGCCCATGTGCTCGGTGACTACAAACTCAGCAGCCTGAATGTACGCAGTGTTGATCCCTGCAGTGACGTTCGCCAGCCGCTGCACGCCGACATGGGAGCGATACCGGACGAACAGGGGTTTTGGGTCTGCAATGTCGTGTGGATGCTCCAGGACATCACACTGAAGAACGGTCCACTGCGTGTGATCCCCGGAACACACCTCAGAAAACAACTGCCTCAGGATGTGCTGACCGACCCCTTGGCGGATCACCCCGACCAGGTCATGGTAACCGGCAGAGCCGGGACAATCGTGGTAATGAACGCACATCTCTGGCATGGAGGGCTGGAGAATCAGTCGCCGAGCCCGCGCACTGCACTGCACGCATTTTATTGTCGCCGCGACAAACCCCAACAGCAATACCAGAAGGTGCTCGTTGCCGAAGAAGTTCAAAGCAGACTCACGCCTGAGCTGCGAAACCTGTTAGCGCTTGACGATCCGAAAAATGACCGAATCAGCAGATGTGTCAAAACCACAAGCGGCTTCATGAAATGATTGATCATCACGCTGTGAAACGACCATCCGTCAGGAACTGCCTGTACTTCTCCTGCGGCGTTCCACGCTGACTTGCGCCCGCAAAGAACGTTTTCATCGCTGTTTCGTTACCCCACCAGCCAGCAGCGTCTGCGACAATAAGTAAACTGGTCTAAAGCGGCACTAGACCCGGTTGACGAAACTGTGGGAAAGATCAGCATAGCGGATCACAGAATGGGCATATGAACAAGTTGAGAGGACCAACGGGCAGGTCTGGATCAGCGATGCAATGTTCCCGCACTGGGGGCCGATATGGAGAGAGTTGCTGGTGGCGTGACCGGCAGCCCAGATTTATCTACCGGTCTGCAACAGGGCCAGACTCGTCTATACGATAGAAGTAAAACATTCCGTCAAGCTTTGCCGCTTTCCGCCACGCCACGCCACGCCCCGACATTGGATCCATCTCGTCATTCCCCTCAAAGCTGAACTCGGCAGCAGGTTCTCCATCACGCTCCACTTCCTGCCAGTCGATGTCGCAACGGACATTGCCGGATTGAAAGTCGCCCGGCCCATCATCTGCAAAGTTGATGTAGCGGGGCACTTCGGCGTCAATGAAGTGCACCTACATGTCCATAAATGCCATTCGCCTGCGACCTGCGTTTTACCATCGTCCTTGAGGCTACTCCAGCGGATCTGTAATTCGGCCAAGGAACATGATCGCACCATTGCGATGGTCTCGAATCATAAACACAAACGGGTGGTCGGCCCGGAACACCGAAGGCTCCTTCGGTGCCTGAATGGCGGCAGATGGAGGTTTCATGACGATGCCGGTGGCCGCAGCCGCTTCGGTCCCCTCTTCATTCACATCAACGAAGGCTTTGTGGATCACCACCGAGAGAAACAAATTACGGCCACCGGTCATGCCAGAGAAATCTGCTCTTTCGCCATCGAAGGCCAATTCCATCCCCATCGACTTTAGCGTGTCGGCCATCTGAAATTGCGAAGTCGTCTTGAACTTCGGGAGGTAGACCTTCACCTTGTCCTCGTACTTCACACTCGCCATCCACCGTTGCAAATTCTGGAGTGTCAGCCTGGATTCAAGGTCAAGCAGGCCATCGATTTCCCGGGGCAGAAGGACGACCATCGACAAACTGCCATCGCCATATGGCAATTCAAGAATCTGCAGATCGTCCGCAGCGCCATACCGGAACTTATCCCTGCGGTGCATCATCGGAACTTTAATTTTGTCCGTTGTCGTCAAGTGAAAATCCTCGTCCTTCGTGCGGTCCTTCTCAAATGGATCAGACCAGACGCCGTGGAAATAAACGGCGTTAGTCAAAACGAGCTTCGTCTGGGCTGAGATAACGCCTACGGGAAGGAGTTCTGTAATATTGTCTTCCGTCTGATCCTCCACCCAACCATTAATGGCCTGTCTAGCGTCTTCAGTTTGAGCGAAATTGAGACGGGCAAGTTCTGCGCCGTAGTTGTCACGAGTGACGGTCAAGAACTCCGGCAGGAACTCGTAGCCTTCATTACCCCACAGACGATTTGCCAGGTTGAGTCGGATGTCCTTCTGTTTGTCAGGCATCGTCCAATACGCTTGCAGAGCGTGCATCCCGTCATGAAGTTGGTCCTTTGGCCCCTTGAGGTGCAGTGTCTTCGCCATCTCTGCTTCCGTCTCGCCAGCGGCACCAGCGAAGGTCATTGCCAGGGCAGCCGAGATGCTGCCGGGCGAAAAGAAGAGGTTTCCTTCCTCCGACCGCAGTTTTTGATACAGATCAAAAGCGAACTGGTTGCCGCCCTTCACGATTCCGGACACGTCTATGGTCGTACTCTCCTCTTGTCTGACGGAATCGGCAGCGATGTATACCTCAATACCGCTCTCTGGTTTCACCAACACATAGCTGCCAGCCATCTCGACCACACTGACTTTCGTTCCTCGTGGTAACTTGCCGTCTGGCGGTCGGCCTTGTTGCGGGCCGGTTGTGTAGTATTCCGTCTCGGTGGCGATGACGTGCGAAACCTCCGGTTCAGCGGACGTGTACGTCTCGTGGTCGTTCTTCAAAGCAGATTCGATCTGCTTGAGATTATTCTCAACGGCTTTCCGTCTCGCCTCCTCGGCACGGTTGCAACCAAGGCATATCACACTCATCAGCAAGACAACGAGGCACGAGCGCATGGTACTCTCCTTTCCAGAGGCCGTTTCCGAGTTCATATTGTGGGTGTCCTGAGCCAAAAAGGGAAACCCGTCAGATGTTCGACGTGTTCAATTTGTTGCCATCCGTTCTTCCCCAAATACGCGATTCGGCTCATCATGTGTGAATCACGATGAGAACTTACGCAACAGAAGTCGATTGGTGGATCGGCTCTATCCTGACCTTCACTAGTCACCGTCCTGGTCGGAAGTGCATTGCCGTTCTTCCTCGGACCACCGGGGCTGGGCGTCCACAATGGTCGCCTTTCCGACGCTCCATCGTCGCCGAATTGCGTCTCCACTTACGCATCCACCAAACTTCATGGAATCCAGCCGCTGGTGTTTGATGGCAATCCTGACCGGGCGCTGGAGAAGGTCAGAGCTCTCGTTTCCACGATGCGCGGTGCGACGCTGGTGGAAGCGAAGTCTGATTACCTGTACGTTGAGTTTCGCAGTCAAATGTTCCGCTTCGTGGACGACGTGGAATTTTTCGTGGACGCCCGGACAAATCAGATCCACTTCCGCTCTGCGTCGCGCACCGGACACTCAGATCCAGGAGTGAACCGCGCCCGAATGGAACGGATTCGCAAGCTGTTTGAGACCCGTTCGCGTGATTTGTGATCACGACCACTCGGCGGTGTCCTGTCACCGATCGAAGGACTTGCGCAGATCGACTTCTTCAGTGGCGCTTCGATCACGCTGTCGGAGCCAATCGAGTTGCAAAGTCGCGATTTGGCGATCCTGCACAGCGGAAGTCGTTGTGTTTGATGGCGAAGTTCGTGTCACTGAGCACGGCGGCGAAGAGGTTTCGCTGTTCGCCGGAGACGCCGCGTAACCTGCCGACGGCCACGCGACCACGTCATGTCATCACCCGTCGCGCAGACGGTCGGTACCCGTAGCAGTTGTACAGGGCCATACGGCTGCCGTGACAACTTATCGCTGTCGACCTGCGGTGAGCAAAGCGTTTGATTCAGCGACAACACACATCGTCTGATCGCTGTGTCCCGCCGCCCCCGATGAAGTGGCAGAGGTGTTTGCCCCTAAGAATTAGCTCGCTGAAAAAAGCATCAACACTGCAATTTGATTGCGTCTGTTGAAACATTTACCACAATGGCCTCCGATCCTCGTCGTCACTCATCAGACAACGGGCATGTCATGAAGTCTGTCTAGAAAAGGCAATGCATGCGTCGCGCAAAACAAGCCCACCGCTTCCGGTCAAGCTCAGAGTCTCTGGAAATCCGCACATTACTGGCGGCTGATTTCGGGGACGCGCCAGCCGACTATGCCGTTACACTGGCCGACGATGGCGCCCGGCACGAAACCCCCAGTACTCAGGGGTGGGCATTACTGGGACAGGAAATTGACGGTGACGCCTCTCTTGAACAGACGGGGAAATCGGTATCGATCAGTTCGGACGGTCTGACCGTTGCGATCGGTGCACCTGGTCACGGCAGTCAGTCCTTCCAGTACAACGGGACGGTCCGAGTCTATCGCTTGAACGTTGGTACGGGCGCATGGTCACAGCTTGGCCCGGACATCGATGGCGCAGATCTTAGTTTTTCCGGCCAGTCCGTCTCCCTGAGTGCCAACGGCAATGTGGTTGCCATTGGAGGACCCTCAATCGTCAGCTCCGAGCCCGGTCGGACACGCATTTATCAGTTTGATGGTGTGTCTTCCACCTGGACACAGATGGGCGGCGACCTTGTTGGTGACGCCGCGGGTGAACAATTCGGGTCCAGCGTATCGCTGAGTGACGACGGACAGACGGTGGCGATCGGTGCACCTTACAGTGACGTGCCCTCCGACAATGCCGGTACCACCAGAATTCATCAATTCGATTCCGGCACGCAGGCGTGGGCGCAGCTGGGACAGTCGATTCCCGGAGACATGAGCAGTCAGTCCGGCAGCTCTGTTTCGTTAAGTGGTAACGCAACGACCGTTGCCATTGGTGCAACTTACCTGGGCAACGGACACACCCGAATTTATCGCCTTTTGAACAGTTCGTGGACCCAGTTGGGGACAGACATTTCCGGCGCAGCCGTATCTGGCGAATTCGGGGCCGCGGTATCCCTTAGCCTGGATGGCAATACGCTGGCGGTCGGTGCGCCGGGAAATGATTCTGCCGGAAATGCGGCCGGCCACGCAGCAGTCTATGCGTACAATGGCACCGCATGGCAGCAACGGGGCGACGACATTGAAGGAATGGGCGCTCTTGACGGCGCCGGACTTTCCGTATCACTCAGTGACGACGGCGGCACACTTGCGGTGGGCGCTCCCGAGGCAGACGGTGCCGGACCCGGGAACGGTTACGTTCGCATTTTCCAGTACAGCAGCGCAAACAGTTCCTGGCAGCAATTGGCCGGTCCTCTTAACGGCGAAGCTCTGAGCGATGAATCCGGTTATTCCGTCTCCCTGAGTGCCAACGGTACCACGGTAGCCATTGGCGCTCCCGGGAACGATGGCAATGGAAACAATGCCGGATATACACGTATTTTTGCCTTGTCCCCCGCCGAAGATCCGTTATCGCTGGGCAGCACCCGTGATACCGAAGCAGACGGCATGCCGTCTGCCAATGCGGATGGGGATGGTGCCGATGACGACGGCATCCAGTTCAACCCGCTGCAGTTGGTCGTTGGTCAGACCGGATCCGGAGTCACTGTGAACGTTCAGAACGCGGTGCCCGCCGGCGCGCGGCTGGATGCCTGGATCGACTTCAACGCGGATCAGGACTGGGACGATCCCGGTGAGCAGATTTTCACCAGCGAAGTTGTCAACAACGGAGACACCACGCTGCAGTTTGATATTCCCGTGACCGCTCTGCCCGGCACGACCTTCACGCGCTTTCGACTCAGTACGGCCGGCGGCCTGGCACCGGAGGGACTGGCCAGTGACGGCGAAGTCGAAGACTATCAGATCGACCTTCTGCCACGGGCCGACTTCGGTGACGCGGCGGCCGGTTATCCGGTCCTGCGGGTTGACAACGGGGCGCACCATCACAGCCTGCTGGCCGATCCTCTGCGTCTGGGTGCCACTCGTGATGTCGAACCGACGGGCGTCCCTTCCATTGCAGCCGATGGGGACGGTTCCGATGAGGACGGCGTCGCCTGGCCTGCCGTGCTACATCCCGGAGCCACCCACCAGGTGTCAGTGGCTATCCAGGGCGGCAGCGGATCCGGGAATCTGGATGCGTGGATCGACTGGAATCAGAACGGGACCTGGGACGATCCCGGGGAACAGATTCTGGATACGCAGTCCGTCGCGGCCGGGGTGTCCAGTGTCTCCATCGCTGTTCCCGGCAATGCCGTCTCCGGTTATACCTACGCCCGTTTCCGGCTGAGTACGGCCGGCGGCCTGGCGACTACCGGCCCGGCGACCGACGGCGAAGTGGAAGATTACCGGATCGTGATCAACACACCGCCGACGCTGGACGCGATCGCCGATCTGACCATTGCTGAAGATGCGGGAACGCAGACGGTCGACCTGACCGGCATCACCGCCGGTCCCGGCGAAACACAGACCCTGCAGGTCACCGCCATCAGCAGCAACCCGCTGGTGATCCCCTCACCCACGGTGACGTACA
>Ga0315316_10001202_pt1 | contig 17963 bp, 21 predicted proteins | sample M160m3416metaG_FD_203702 | JGI IMG/M metagenome (GOLD analysis project Ga0315316, IMG submission 203702) | Ammonia-oxidizing marine archaeal communities from Monterey Bay, California, United States - M1 60m 3416 | ecosystem: Environmental > Aquatic > Marine > Intertidal zone | place: USA... | reverse complement strand
AGTGAATTGTAGTGTGAAATGGTGGTATTTTGTAAAAAATTGAACGTAATTTTTAGTAAGTGTAAAGTAAGTAAGAAAGCCCATAACAAAGCAAGAAAAACAATCCCCAAAACCCAAAAAACTTCCAAAATCGAAATGAGCTGCATTAGCTTCAGCGACCTCGGCATGATCTGCCGGCACTTTAACCTGAACACGGCGGAGGTGTTCGAGCTGCTGTCGACGCCGCAGCGGACGCTGATCGGGCGGGCGTCGGTGCCGAGCCGGAGCGTAACGGCTGTGTCGGACAGCGCGAGCGAGGCGAGCTCGGTGGCGCCGGCGAAGCAGTTCAAGTTCGCGTCGTCGAAGACGGCGGATTTCGCTAAGAAAATGTGCGACGAGCACAGCATCTCCATGGACTCGATCACGGCAACCGGCAACGGGGGCAAGATCACCAAGGAGGACGTCAAGAAGGCGCTGCCGGCGAAGAAGCGCGGGCGGAAGCGCAAGGGCTCGGCGGGCAAGGACGGTGACATGGTCGACAAGCTGAAGACCAAGGACCCGAACGCGCCCAAGCGCCCCGGCAACGCCTGGCTCCTCTACCTCAACGCCCACCGGGCGACGAAGGTGAGCGAGAACCCCGGTGCCAAGATGCCGGAGATCACCAAGCTCATCAGCGTCGACTACAAGGCGCTGAGCGCTGAGGACCGCAAGGTGTGGACCGACCAGTACGACGCCGCCAAGGCGAAGTACGCCGCCGACATGGCCGCCTACAAGGCGTCCAAGGAGGACGGCGCATCGGTCGCCTCCGCCGCGTCCACCGCGTCCAAGGTGTCCAAGGCGTCCACGACGTCCACGGCGTCCAAGGGGAAGAAGGTGAAGATCCCCAAGGAGCACAAGGCTGCCGTCCGCGAGGAGCTGAAGAAGCTCGCGCCCGGCAACTGGACCAACGAGCAGAAGCTCGCCGCGCTCAAGTCGGTCGTCGCCGCCAAGAAGCTCGCCAAGGACGCCGAGAAGCGCGCGCAGAAGGCCGCCAAGGTCCAGTCGAAGGTCGACGAGACCATGACGGAGATCCTCACCTACGTGACGCTGAACAAGCTGAACGCCGCCGACGAGAAGTCGCTGCGGAACCGCCTCAAGGACGTTGACGAGCACTGCCAGGGCTCGCTCCTCGACGGCGTCACGCTGAAGGAGATGAAGTCGATCCTCAAGGAGCAGAAGGCGCTCAACCGCAAGCTCGAGAAGGCGGCCGCGAAGCCGAAGAAGGCGGTCGCCCAGAAGAAGGTGGTCGTCACCGAGCCCGCGGTGGTCTTCGACGACGACCTCTCCGACTCGGACTCCGAGGAGGAGCTCGAGGAGGACGCCTTCGAGTTCGAGTGGAACGGCGCGACCTACTGGCGCACCGTCGGCGGACTCGTCATGGAGGACGAGGACGGGCCCGTCATCGGGCGCTGGGACGCCGACGAGGAGGTCGTCCAGTTCGAGGACTAAGTCCCTTACATAAACTTGTACATAGTAGATATAAACCTGATTGACATGCATAGAAATTAAAAAGTAACCCTTTTTTAATTCACCTGGAATTATCCATAATTCTCATATGCCCATTTCCCATTATCTCACCCATTTCCCCACTACTCCTTAAGGGAAGATAACGGCTAGATGACACCCTATCATCCGAGAGAAGGACTAGTTGAAAATTGAACCATTATTTCTCTCTGTAATCCTTATTAAAACCATGGGGAAGCGCGATAAAGAAACAGGAACACGAAGGAAAAAGTCAGACAAGCGGCGAGAGAAACATGACAGGCAAGGAAAATTCACAAAAAAAGGAATTCGCATATTTATTGCAACTGCAACAAGGAAAAAGAAGGTGAAACGGGGGGGGAAACGGAAATAAATGAATATTCAGACCTATCCACTTTTTTAATTCGGAGAGAAATAGAAAATTGAAATGAATATCCCCACTCCTAGAAAGGCACCAAAAAAACAGAACTACCCACAATGGAATTTACCCCTATCTTTCTCCCCAACTCTCAGCAAATAACCGACCAAGAAGCCGAAGCGTGGGCAGCAGAGCTGGACGAGCAATGCGCCAAGGGCATCGGGAATATTGACCGGGGCGGCTGGCGAATGTTGCAAGAATACAAGGAAGAATACAAGATGTCTGAGGAATACAACCAATGGCATACCTTGGATGACCACCTTGATATCGGCGCTCTCTTGCGCGGCATTCACAACATTCAGGAGAGCACCAAGGCACGCACCGGCTCCCGCAATGGGTCCGGTCCCGCCGAAAAACGCTTCCTTGACGGCGTCTGCGACCATTTCGGACACCAACGCTTTGACCTTAACTAAGTCTAGCCCGCCCCAACATTTTTTAATATAAAAATTGAACCGGTTTCCCGTCAAGTAGGAGAGAAGTGCCCCGACGCGCTGGGGAACTGATGATCTAACGCAACAGGGGTTGAAACACTCTTTTGCAATAGCACACACCTTAGTAAGCCTTCGCTGGGAGAGGTAGACTTCGCACAAATTTTCCTTCGTGTTCGTCTTGGGTAAAACTGGTAGGACTACGTTATATGACATGGTGGTAAAAATGTCATGTAACACTCCTCAACAAAATAAGTGCAGCTTTTCCCCCATTGGCTCGAGAGAGTAGATGGGGAGGCGAAGTCTTTGTCCTGCAGGAAACCTTTTGGTGGCTGTTGTATCGATTACATTGGGGAAATTAGTATGTAGAGGCCCGCATGACCGGGAAGCATCACTTTTTTCTTATTATCAAGGACCTCTTAAGGGAAGGGCGGGCTCTTAAGGATTATCAGGGATTATCAAGGATTATACCCTTGAGAAGGTAATACCCATTTCCCGTTATCTCACCCATTTCCCCACTAACCCTTAAGGGAAGGTAACGGCTAGGTGGCACACTATCATATTAATGTCTCCGACGCCTACTGCGCCTCCTGTGCCTACTGCGCCTACTGCGCCTACTGCGCCTACCGCGCCTACTGCGCCTTCTCCGCCTTGTGCGCCTTCTCCGCCTACGACGCCTTGTGCGCCGTCCACCACTCAAACCATGAAATGCAGCCAATTGTCTCTCCATATGCTCAGCAGCAGGATCGCCCGCTGGGCGCGCGCCAAGTTGATAAAGAGGTGCCCCATCAACACCCACGGGTTGTTCAATACATTGATGATCTTTTTCTATTTCTCTCAAAAGTTCACGGGCGCCTTGAAGTGCTTGTTGTCGATCAGCAGCTGTAGGCTTGCGTCCCTCTTCCCTTTGCTCACTCATAGCAGCATCAGCAAAACACTTTGCAGCCTTTTCTCTCGTAGTAGGAAAAGCAAACTTATCTAGTTTACAACTTCTATTCAGAAAGTTACCAACAGCGCGCAGACAAGCGCGTGGCGCCCTTCGGGTACTGCTTAACAAACCAGCCCCGCGGCGCCTCCTGCGCCTTCTCGAATGTTTTCTCCGGCGTCGAGATCTCTTTGCCATTTATATATTATTACTATATTATATGAATGGTCAAAATCAAAAGAATCAATAATTTCAAGGTCCTCATGATCCCCGTTAAAAATACAAATGTCGTCTACGTCCAAAGTTTCATTCTCTCCGGATATATGAACGAAACCCCCGCAAACTCTGGTATCTCTCATCTACTGGAACATGTACTCGGGGATTCTTGGTCCAAATGCAACGACGACTGCGCGAAATACTGGGGCGACCGGGGAATAATTTCCAACGCTTCCACAAGCGACACAACCATTAACTATTATATTGAAGGATTGCACAAGGATCTAGAAGAAATTATCGAATATATTGTTAAAATTACAACAAATCCTCAGATTACAAATGCCCGTATCGAAAAGGAAAAAAAGGCAGTGCGTGAAGAACTAAAACGCGAGATGAACGATCCATATTGGAAAATAACTAAAGAATTAACAAAACGCATTTACAAACATAGCGGTCTTAAAAATGGTATGAATATACCACTCCAACTTAAAAATCTCAAGAATTTCGACAAACATTCTCTCGAAAAATTCTGTAAAAAAATATATACCCCTAAAAATATTCTCTTTATGGTTGCCGGCAACATTCAAGAGCCAAAGATAACACAACTCTTTCACAAATATCTCCCAAGAAATGCATACCCGGGTACAAAAAATGTTAGACAAAATGTGCTAACAACCATTACCACGCCCCAAATTTTTCATCTTGCAAACCCCAAAAGTAAATCTTCAGAGCTTTGTATCGCCTTTAGCACTTCTCTCCACCCCTGGGAACGCGATGTTAACTATTTCTCTCTAATCGAATATTTATTTACTGATGGACTAAACTCTCTACTCATGAGCAGACTGCGCGGCGAACTCCATCTTATATACAATATTTCAATGTTCATTGAAACCAATGTCACTGGATCTTTAGCATTGATAGAAACCACATGCAAAGAAGAAAATATCCCAGCGGTCGTAAGCAATATTAAAGATATTATTAAAAATCTACAAGAAGGTAACTTAGAAGATCGACAATTAAACCGCGTTAAAGATATCTCTCTGATTAATGAAGAAACAGATTGCAAAACACCAACCTATTATGGTGAACTATATGGCGAACAATATGCAGCCCAGCTCTTCCGGGATAAGCCTGTCATTATCTCTCCAAAAGATAAACTGCATCTGATCAAACATACCACCAAACAAGATATTATCCGCGTTTCACGAAAGGTATTCCCACTAAACAAAGCTATCATCTTATACCAGTCTAAAAACAAGCAAAACATTTCTCTCTAATCAAAAAGATATTATTACCAATATATATATGGCAGGACGAGGACCCCCAGGTATTACAAATGGACACGGAGCATTACAATTATCACAGACCCTTTGGGCATTTGAAACAATCAATGCCGAACATAAGGCGGACGCAAACATGAAAGCAACCTTTGGTAAACCACCGCCAGCAGCATTCTTGCGCCATGCTTGCCGGGGTGAAATTGAGTCGAGCTTTGCAAATGCCGCGCTTGATGAAGCAGATATTATCATTGTTTCTCTCGATACGACAGGTGGCCTACGGGGATTTTGTTGCGTTAAAAAGAATTATCCCAAGCCAGGATACCTGTATGTTGACTTAATTTGCTCAGCGCCGGGCGCAGGAGGCGCAGCACGGGGATTTCGTCAACGCAACGCAGCCGAACGAGCTCAAATGTTGGAATCCGGGCGATCTTTGCTTCAGTCTCTCAAGGGCTATTGCACCGCCGCCGGGTGGCGCGGAATATTTCTAAGAGCCGTATCAAATGTTGTTACCTATTACTATTATTTAGGATGGAGATTTATCAAGAATTGTGGTGAGGTACAGAAAGATTGGGTAGACGCGGACCAAAGAAAACTAAAAGCCTTTGTGCGAGCCAATCCTAAGAACTCCGATGCTATTGACGCTATGGCAAGAAAATATTTTGCCAGATATGGAGATTTCTCTTGGTACAAAGGCATAACTGGCGCAGAATTAACAGAAGGTATTGGCGGGGCACAAGATGATCATGATGCACTAGGAGCCAGTGAATATAAGACAATGACACCAGCATCTGAAATGCTAATGGAATACGATGTCCCAGACCAAGGATATCTTATGCTCTGGTGCCCAGATGACCCGACAGGGGCGCGTGCGGCCTCGTCGGCAGCTGATTATCATCCTAGTGGAGCGGGTGGTGGGGCAACTGGCGGCGGCAGAAGACGCAGCAAACGCCGCAAACGCCGAAAAAACACCAAAAAAAAACGACGTAAGCGCAACCATCACTCTCTTTTGTTCAGCCGCCGGCGCGGAGGGCGTAGAACAAGACGTGGCAGGCGTCGCAGTCGCCGCCGTCGCAAAACTCGCCGACGCAAAACTCGCCGCCGCTGCCGCCGCCGCCGCTAAACACGCACTAAAGGCAACACAAAATCATTAAACCATCGCGTATCCACATTCTTATTCCTCTTGGTTAGTTGTTTTGAATAAAAAAATAACTGACGCATCGCCATACGATCAACGGCGGTAAAGTATTCGAAAAACACTTCCATTAACCAAACCACCATTTCTTGCGTACCATAAATACAGGTATTGTTCATAAGCAACTTATAAAGCGTGACCACAGAACAAGCACCTACTCTCGAGAGAACATCTGCTCGTTTGCATACAGACTTCAAATCTTCTAATGAGTGTGCTTTAATGCATTGTCGGCTCTGTCGAATAAGCGCATTTTCAAGATCCATAATTTAATAATAAGAATATTTTATTTTTAAATTATCATTTAGACACTTATACCCAACCAGCGCTTTCCTTGGTCCAATAAGAAAATACCCAAACAAGCCAGAAAGGAGCAATGACCAAATCAATACGAGCAAAATAAGCAACGATTAAAGCAACAAGTGCCCGCTTAGTTGCCGTTTGCATTTTTTCTATGTCCTTGTTTTCCTCCTTCTGATTTAAGACGATATAAGAAAACAACATTGTTCCGGCCAAAGGAATTAAGAATCTAACATTACCAAAATCTTCCTTTATTTCTCTCAACTTATTCTTCCTATATAGAATAATAACGGAGATACTTAAAATAGTCGCCAAACTTGATATTAACGGCAAATGAGTCAGCATATATATATATAATTGACAAATAAATATATCTATATATTTCATATGCACGCTGGAAAAGCTATCTTTATTCTTCTCTCTCTCCTCTTCATTCACATGGCAATCAAGAAAAACGTAAAAGATGTTAAGGACGCAGCCAAAGCCAGAAAACAAAAGAAAACACGTTATCCCCTGCTCCACCACGCGGTAGCCCAGAACCCGACAACCGCCCGCACGTCACAATCACAGCCGCCCTCTGGTAAAAAAATGAATTTCGACCCACATCAACATGCTTAATTCGCTTCCACTTTCTCTCCAATCGTCGATCCACGATGCTCAGGAAGAAAACAAATCATCCTTTTTCTCTTATCTGCATGATCAAGATTCTGCATATAAGACCCCTCGCCACAAATATGAATCAAATAGGTAAACTCGCCGATCTTCTTGCGTTTACTAACCTCGGTGCCCGGATATGCCGTATTTCCTTGCCCTAATCCTTTTTTCCATTCTTCATACAAATTAAAAATAACTTTTAGTTGGTCCGGCAATGGTTGCCACCAATCATTTGGCGAATCTCCTTGAATCAAAAATTGTACCATAATTTACTATAAATAAATTATCATAGTAAATTTAAATCCTTTTATCTCTTACCTTCTACTATGGCGTCCTGTAATACCGCCAATAACGCCGCCCAATACAGCGCCTACGGGTCCTCCGACAAGGGCGCCTGTGGTAGCGCCTGCTGCGAATCCGACAGCTCCTCGCCCGCGCCGGCGTGTCCGCTTACTCTTCTTACGGCGGCGTCTCGGCGCTGAAGCAGTGGCGCGCGGCTTTTTTTTCTCTCTAGTATATTCCGGCACCCCACTAATCTCCATACATAATTGCTGTAAAGTGGTGTCAAAGAATTGTCCGCGCTCAGCAGCATTGTGTTTTTTAAGATCCCCCGCAGGCGTAGGATGACGAAGATAATGAGCAAAAGTTGTCCATATGTTTTGGTCATAGATAAGGATGAGAATGCAGGCTGTTTGTACTTCTCTATTAAAACACAGACGTTTGGAAAATGCATGAAAAACAGATAAAAGTGGTTGTGCTGTAGGTCCAAGATCGCGAACAAGAGAGATAAATGGAATCATGATCAAAGTATAAAATACAGCATCGGTAAAATTCTTATAATGAGTACTCCCGGGGTGCATATTCGCAATAATGCGGAGTTCAGGTTCCAGTTCTTTTGCAACCGGACCCTCCAAATGATGTAAAATCTGTCGCGCATTTTCTCTCATATGTGTCATTGCTTCATAGCGCTGTATACTGCAAAATTGTCCGCCGAAATCAATAATTTTAGGTTTGCGGTGGGAATTAACAATGAAATTAGCAGGTTTAATATCATAACAATACATCCCCTTAGAAACCATTTTATGGATTTGTTTCATCATTTCTCTCAACATCTTCATCTTGGATGCATTCGATCGTCTAGTTGAAACCAAATAGCGAAACCCGTCCTCGTGTCCGCGATGCATAATAATAATTATCGCCCGATTCTCTCCCGGCGCCACTAAATAAATACTCTGGTATACTTTTGGTCCTATTCCCGCTGCAGCCATTTTCTCCGCATAGTCAGCTTCTACTTTGGATTCATGTTTTAAAACTTCATTATGATCCTTAAAATATATAATCTTAATAGCCAAATTAATTTTGCGTTGTTTATAATGCCCAGCTACACCCCAAACCGCACCATAAGAGCCGGCGCCCAAAGCAGTATAGACTGATGAATGAGTAGGCAAGGAAATATTAGTTAAGCAATTATTCAACACATCAATATAATAATGTATTGAAGTAGGGTAAGCATTACCAAAACTTTTCTGAGTATGACAAGTTAGCATTAATTAATATAAGTAGAGATATAAAAATTCTCTCATATATCAATTATGAATCTTGAACAATGCGTAGATATCATGAAAAAACTCAGCGAGACATATATGGGAACAGCAAGTGCGCCTGTGGTGGACCGCGAACAAGCATTTCGCCTTGCTCACGCTTTAACAGAAATTGAAATGCATATTATTACAATGCGTAAAAGTATCAAACTGATGAAGGAAAAAATAAAACCTGTAATACCCAAGGCAGCCATACCACCCGCGCCGGCGGCACCACCTGACACCACACCACCAAAATAAATTGAATCAAATCAACTTAAACAAATCAGACCATATTAGTAAGAGAATAGAAACGAAAGCCCGATTAGCTCAGTGGTAGAGCGCTCGCCTTTTATCCGTAACGGAATGACAGCGAGTGGCCGTGGGTTCGAGCCCCACATCGGGCACAATCTTCCTTAGCTCAGTTGGTAGAGCGCACGACTGTTAATCGTGATGTCAGTGGTTCGATCCCACTAGGAAGAGCAACACACATGTATGCAAGAGGTCTAAGCAGTTGGTCTTATTAGCACCAATGCCGAAAGGTTCGCAGGTTCAAATCCTGTCATGTGTAAAGGTCGTCTACAGCAAAAAAACCCAAACCTTCAGCCTAGAACGCCGGAGATGCGTTGGTTCGAATCCAACCACTACAATGAAAAAACCATTTTACTAAGGTGCCGGCGGCGGCCGGACCGCTGAAAAAGCGGCTTCGCCAAGGTAAAATAATCATTGTGGGCGTAGCTCAGTGGAAAGATGGTATATGGAAATGCAATGCTCGTGTGGGGAGCGAGTGTTGTGGCTAGTGGGCCAAGAAATATGACAAAGAGCACCGGCATCCCATGAACCACGAGAAAGAGAGTGAACTCTTTATTTGACGCAGAAGTCAATGTGGAAAAAACTCAAGCGACCTGTCAAGGGGATGTAGCTCAGGGGTAGAGCGCGCGCTTTGCATGCGCGAGGCCGAGGGTTCGATTCCCTTCATCTCCACCAACACATATGGTACAATTTGGTTAGTACGCCGGTATTTTGAGCACCGGAGATTACTGGTTCAAATCCAGTTGTGTGTTAATGTCCTTAGCAAGACAGAAAAGGCTATTCAACATATGTGCCCGCTGCTGGAATGCGGGGGCGGTTAAACAACCCTCCGCCGCATAATTATGCAGCTGGTTCGAATCCAGCCATATGTAAAAAGCCCACGTGGCGCAATTGGATAGCGCATCCGGTTCCTAACTGGAAGGCTGTGGGTTCGAGCCCCATCGTGGGTACAATTTTTAGACATATTCCATGTAGTCTAATGGTCAGGATAGCTGGTTTTCACCCAGCAGATCCGGGTTCAATTCCCGGCATGGAAGCCAAACGCATATAACTCAGTGGGAGAGTGTCGGTCTTATTGAACCGGAAGTCATTGGTTCGAATCCAATTATGCGTCATTGCCCTAGCGAGAGGGAACTCTTAGAAGACATCGGTGGGGACTCAATCGCTTAGCGAGGGTAGTCGAACTTAGATGCGCTTTTGAGGGGAATCAGGTAGAAATACCTAATTTTTTTTTGCGTTTTGGTCAAAAATTGAATAACAAATACCAACGCATAATAGCCAACAAAATTATGGGTTGCTACTGCGATAGAAGGAAGGGCGGCGCTGGAAAGCAAAACACGCCTTATACGTGGCATCTATATTACTGCGAATATATGTTGGTAGATGTAGAAGGATATTCGTATGAACAATTTGAAATAGATTACAAAGAGCAAGAGGATAAAGGATTAAGCTCCTTGGAATTATATAATCATTTTATGAATTTGCATCCTTCCTACGAGGAAAACCAAGGTTAATAGAAAAAACGCGGGATGGCGCAGAGGAAGCGCGCGTGGCCCATAACCACGAGGTCGCAGGATCGAAACCTGCTTCCGCGACACATCTAACCTTTTTTTATAACTATTTATTATAAATGGGAAGGCTTAAAAAGGAAGGACCGCAAGTTGCACTTATCCGTTCTTATCGTGCACTACAAGAGCAAAAAAAGTTTGCTGGTTTCAGTGGACGAGGATATACACCGGATCGCCGCGGAGCACGCGGCAAACTCCTTAGAAAATACAAAAAAACGCCAGAGAAACCTGCTTGGGCTTTTAGCAGATTCTTTGGAACCCCAACACATTTATTGTTAGCAGGCGGCGGCAGTTCCACAGGATACGGGCACAAACTCACAAGTAGTTTTAATCTGAAAAATAAAAAATGGGCGGACCATAAGGAAATATCTTGCTCGTGCCGCATACTCCCTGCCGGCGGCTCAGCGCGTGGTATAGCATATATTATAGGTGGTGCTGAGCAAATAAGAGCCTCCACATACACAATTAGTAATACAGGTGAATATTATCATAAAGGAACTCATACTTGGACAACTTTTCCTCTAGAAAGACCGATGTGGCAGGGTGCGGCTGCAGTAAAAGGTGATAAAATTTATATTACAGGGGGAGACAGCGGCACAGGCACTTACCAAGATGGTAAAGTATATGACATTATTAATAAACAATGGAATTCAATGAGCGATATGAGCGTGCCGCGGCGCTTACACACAATGGTGGCTTTACCTGATGAATCTAGTCTAATTGTTGTAGGTGGTATTGATAATACAAGCAATCTAATTTCTACGGCAGAAAAATATGATATTGAAACCAATACTTGGGCACCAATCCCCAATCCGCCAAATAGGCAATTCGGAGCCCAAGCCGTTAGTATCGGAACAAAAGTATATGTAATAGGGGGAAGAGGACCCACTGGTTTGGTAATAAACAACGTAGACGTATACGATGCCGCCACAAATTCATGGAGTAGCGAGACGCCTTTGAATACAGCTCGCGCCTTTGGTTCGGCTACTGTATACGACGGAAAAATATACGTTGTGGGGGGGAGGAATGCAACAAGTCCCAGTCTTAAAACTGGCGAAATATATGATCCGACAACATCTCCGCCCACCTGGACAAATATGACAAGTAATTTAAAATATGGACATCATGGCGGACAATTACTAATTATTTAGGAAGTGATTTAAAAAATTAACCCTATAAATCACTAGATTCTATAAATCGCGCCCATGGCCCAATGGATAAGGCGCCCGCCTACGGAGCGGGAGACTCTGGGTTCGAATCCCAGTGGGTGTAGGTCGGCATAGTCTAATGGTTAGGACTTCGCTTTGTGGCAGCGACGATCCGCGTTCAATTCGCGGTGCCGACACGTTCAGGTCGCGTGGTGTAGTTGGTTATCACGTCTGCTTTACACGCAGAAGACCGCGAGTTCAAATCTCGCCGTGACCTTTACCAACTTCTAATTTTCTATTTCTAATAAATTTAATCGAATACTAATATATAATGAACCGAACCCGTAAATGCAAACATAGACGCCGCCACAAATGCTGCCATAAGACCCGTCGTCGTAAGCGCCGTAAATGCACTCACAAGCGCCGCCACAAGTGCTGCCACAAACGCCGGCGCTCTACACACGGATCGCCGTCAAAGACGCACCCAGGCAGAAAGAATTACACTACCAAGCGCGGAGACAAGGTATTCCACCGCCGCCACCATTACGTGCGCCGCCGCCGCCGTCCATACACTGGTCGCCGCCGTTAAACTTTAACCACAACCAAGCGGTATTCTATTAAGTTCTAATAAATTTTATCGAATACTTATATATAATGCCATTTTTAGGATTAGGAAGAGGAGGATATTTCTCTGAATATGGGCGGGGGAGCAGCACGCAAAAGGGACAAGTACTCCAAAAAAAGCATGATCTTAAACAATTATTGAATTGTATACAATCTGCTAAGAGATGTCTTCAGGCGAACGCAGCCCAAGCGGGGCGCACTGGTATGCCGCTCCAACAGCTATACAACTCACTGCAACAATACGAAACGTGGGTCCTCAAATCGGGTGCCATCGCCCAGCAGCAGATCAACACCCTTGCGCTTAACAAAAAACTCGCAACGCGTATGGGAAGAGTAGGGGGAGCACGCAAAACGCGTCGCCGTAAAAGCCGCAAAAGCCGCAAAAGCCGTCGCAACCGCAAAAGCCGCCGCAACCGCAAAAGCCGCCGGCGCGGGGGAGGACCTGGAGGTGATGTGCAGAGTTTCCTCTTCAAAATGCAAACTCTTTTCCGTTAAACAAAATATTATTTATAGATTTATACCCTATAAATAATATTTCCTGCTTATATATATATATAATGAGCAAGAAAAGGTGCACCCACAAGCGCGCACATAAATGCTGTCGAAAAAACTACAAAAAGAGCCGCACCCACAAGCGGCGGCACAGGTGCTGCCACAAACGCCGGCGTTCCACCAAGGGTTCGCGATCAAAGACTCATCCGGGCAGAAAGGATTATACCACCAAACGCGGAGACAAAGTATTCCACCGGCGCCACCATTACGTGCGCCGCCGGCGCCGTCCGTACACCCACCATCGCCGGGGCGGCGGTGCGTACGACGCCGCCGATGGCCTGCCCCCCGTGAGCGAGGGCGAACATAAGATAGTAATGGACGAGAACTACGCCGCCCTCTTACGTTACTATGGAGCACACGCAAAGGGACACTCCCGTGACCCGTTTGGACCGAACAGCGCCGCCGCGCGCAACGCGATCATGTCCACTTTGAAAATGTACCAGTGCAAAATTCCAGAACTCCAAGCTTCCCTCGAGGGAAAATATGGCGTGCGACCCGCATTAATAAACGACAAATACAAGTGTGGGCAAGGGGGTGGTCGGCGCCGCCGAAGCCGCAGAAACCGCAGAAGCCGCAAAAGCCGTAGAAGCCGCAAAAGCCGCCGGCGCGGGGGCGGTCCTGGAGGAGATGTGCAGAGTTTCCTCTTCAAAATGCAAACTCTTTTCCGTTAAATAAAATATTATTTATAGATTTATACTCTATAAATAATGTTTCCTGAAGACGTAAATATTAATATTCTCTCGTTCCTCGGAATCTCTCCAAGACGCCGCTGTTATGCGCGCACCCGCAATAAAACAATATGCAAAAAATCAGTAAAAAATACAAACTGCAACATCTTATGTCCACTACATGACTATTATCGATTCCAAAAGCCACTATTTCGCCGCTTCGAAGAAATTACTTATTTAGCCAATCTCACAGACGCTAACCATCGGGTCACCCCAAAATCGCCCACAATTCTCGTATGTCCCCCAACACCCACCATCGCCGATTGGGTAGCAGCCCACCAAGTATAAACCTACAACCAAAATAAATTGATTCCAAAAATAAACATAATAATACCAACAATTACAATGGCTACAGAAGAATACACATTTCCCACCCGCTTCCACGAAGTCGCGTCGAATATCTATTCGTCGCTTCCCAGCAGCGTTGAACTCGCTGCCTTTATTCTCGCACACCTCGACGAGAACAAGGTCAACCACTTTCTTAGGGTGTACAAAAACACCACGCAGTTTAACCGATTCGAAAAAGTCAATAACTTGTGGCACTACTACTATACAGAGGAAGACGATGCGCTCAGCGGCACCGGAGTCGATATGCTAATATACATGCTCGACGCGGCCAGCCGCGACACCGCGCTCAAGGCACGAAGCCAGAAACTCGCAAAGGGCAACGTTTAAAATCTTCCCTCCTAATTTTTTAATTATCATCACTATCAAAAAAACCCATATCACCCACATGTTCGGCGATGCGCCGCGCCTCCCACTTCCAGCCCTTATCCATAGAATATGTCGTAGCACAATGCTCAGAAGGACAATTTGTTAATCTCTCAAATTCCTTTTCAAAACTTATAGGACAAGTTTTTGTAGTATAACAACATAATACAACTTTATACTTTGGTAAAGCAGGCAAAACTTCCCGCGAAAACTTCTCCTTCCAATAAGCATTAAACAAATACAAATTCTTAAAATCTTGCCAAAGTCCGGGCGGAAAATACATTATATAAAATAAAACTAATAAAATTGATAACTTTTAACCCACAGCTCGTACCAACAAGAAGAATGAAACAAATCTACGATCCCGTTCATGGATTTATACCACTCACTCCGCTGATGGTACAAATCATCGACACCCCAGCCTTTCAAAGGCTGCGTGATTTAAAGCAGCTAGGCGCAACCTACTATGTTTTCCCCTCTGCCACCCATACCCGCTTTGAACATTCCGTAGGAGTAAGCAAACTCGCCTACGATCTCATGTCTTCTCTCCAAAGAAATCAACCAGATCTTAATATTTCTCCGCGCACCATCGAGCTGGTTCAGATCGCCGGTCTTATTCATGATCTTGGGCATGGTCCCTTTAGTCACCTCTACGACCATTATGTGCGCAAAGATGATGAGCCGGAACATGAAGAGCGAGGCTGCGCAATCTTCCGGCAGTTGGTCGCCTCCTACCATATTCCATTGACGGCAGAAGAAGTCCAACAAATTATTCGAATGATTTGTCCAACACCTGAAGATGGTTGGCTCTACCAAATCGTCGCTAATGTCCGCACACAAATCGATGTGGATAAAATAGATTATATTCAGAGAGATAGTTTTCATCTTGGATTGCAAACCGGAGGCGAATTCAAACGTCTGATCACCCAATGCCGAGTCATTGACGAAACGATATGCTTCCCAACAAAGATGCAATATGATATTTACGCTCTCTTTGCAGCCCGCTATCGCCTGCATAAGCAGGTATATCACCACCATGCTGTGATAGCCTATGAATTTATTATAACCGAAATTCTAGAAAAGATAATAAAAAAAAAGCCTAATTTCCTTGACCTTACAGATTCTGTTGTAACCTGCCGTTTGCATAGCGAATATAAAGATGAACTAGAACGCATGGCACATCGACACCATTTCCGACTTCTCGCCGAGAAACGAGTGGATTCGCCGCCGCCGCGTGTGTCAAAGGAAGCCTTCGACGCTTCTCTCGCGAATCAAACATCCCTCCCACGACTCCGTTTTCATCAACATACAATTGGGTTTGTTAGTGGCAACAAATCCAATCCTCTAGAGAATATCTCATTTTATTCAGATAAGGATCCTAATGTAAAGTTTAAACTAGATCCAAAAGAAAATAGCTTTATTATTCCGGATAAATACCAAGAAACCATCCTTCGCTTGTATAGCCGTGAAAAAATAGATGCTCCTAGCAAAGAACTAATTAATAATTGTAAAATCCTCCTTGAAAAAATTGCCCTTGGACCAGCAGATAATTAAACTCTACATCGGCATAAACATATACCCCTTCTTTTTTAATTCCTCCATGGTTCCCGCCAACCGCAAACCATCGCGCTCCACCCGTATAATACGAAAGGTGCCGAACATATTCAAACGCCCATGAAGCCATGTATCCTTCAATGTGAATAATTCATCTGTTTTTGGCCAATGAAAGTATAATTGGCGCATACCGCCGACTACAAATGCGCGGAAGGGTTTCAGTTCCTCCTCAGACATCTTGTTGTTTTCTCTCAACTCCTCACCACCCTTTCCACGTTCAATTTAAATTGAACCCAGTTTTTTGCAAGCATTCCCATGCACAGAATGCAATACATTGCCAAATATGCCACAGAAGATAAGATTCGCCCGTCTGTGAAATGCACTGATATTGTAAATGAACCTTACTTTGACAATAGTGGTATCCTCCAGCCAGGTTATGCCACCAAATTTGAGATAACACATCCAGCACTATTGGCATTGATGATGTGGTCATCCACCGCAGATATAACAAAACCCTTCCTCCGTGACCACAAGATTCGTTTTATGACATTCAGGACTCCTTTTAACTACGAGGTGCAGACAATCCTAGCCATGATGAACTTGGACAACTTTAACAGAGAATTTAAGACTATCGCACTTGCGAGCTCTTTGAGGAAAGCGAGACCAAAGTCAACAACGTATGAAAAGCAACGTGAAAAGGCAGAGTTGATGAAGAAAGAGCAAGATCGATTATTTGATATTGGAGAAGTAAAAGTCAGGCTAAGGAAAACGAGGGGGAGATGGTGTTGGGATTTCCTTGCCGCAACTCATATACAGCGATGGTGGTTGCGTAACCACCGAAAATTTCGTATCTATAAGAATATATATCAGCTCATGGACGAGTATGCCGTTGAAGGAGGTTTTACTGGACAAGATTCAGCAAAATATTTTGGAATAGGAAAAGATAACACACCCCTTTTGAGAATCCAAGAAAATATTATGAACAAAGTCGACGCGCGGCGCGCGGCATGCCAAAAATTATCACGAACGCTTGTAGACACTACTTTGCAAAAGGTCATGCGGAACGCAACCAACAGGGCGTGGCAAAAAGAAAAGCGCCGCGCCTTCTTTGCCGAACGCGAATGGTTTAATATCTCTCACGGATATGCGCCCACCATTTATGGATTTGGTCCGTCGAACAGATGGGGTGATCACGATGAACCCTATTATTGCGAACCCTGCGCAACCAACGATCTCTCATACCCGGGCGACGGGCGATCGAGCGGATCCCTCGAAAACCCAAGATGGGCAGCACAATGTAGCAGATGCGGCCAGAAAAATCCATATTATAAAGAGAAGGTACCTTCCCCACCGCCTTCCCCGCCGCCTTCCCCTTCCTGCGACGAGGGTCCATCCGGCGATGAGGGTCCGCCGTCCTTCCTTGGGCACTGGGCACGCAAGCTAGGATTGACGAAGTAAAATTGAAATAGAATTCTTACTATTTTTTAATAGTAATATACCATGGAGTGCTATAAGCCAGAAAACGCAATACTAACGACCAAAATAGCCGGATTTGATTTGGATGGAACGTTAATCTGTCCCAAATCGAAGCGGCGGTTTCCAAAAGACAAGAATGACTGGCGTTTCATAAGCAATAAGGTTAGACCAATCCTTAACCAATTGCACAACACTGGTTACACCATCCTTGTCTTCACGAACCAGAAGAACCTAGAAAAGCGATTAAGCAAAAAGAACTTCAAAGAAAAATGCATGAATATCCAAAGTTTCTTAGGTATCCCTGTGATATTCTATGCATCGCTGGAGGACAACTATATGAGAAAGCCTTTCCCCGGGATGTTTAAACTGCATATGCGCGAACATCCTTTCTCTCGCGAGGATTCCTTTTACGTGGGAGATGCTTGGTCGAAAACGGAATGTTTTAGTGATAGCGATGCATGTTTTGCACATAATTGCGGCGTGCGTTTCTATAAAGCCCAGGACTTCTTCTCTCTAACAGACCCGAAACCTTATCGCCTTCCTCGCAAAAGACGATTCGCCAAGGATCCAAGCTTCGTCAAAAACCAATTAAAGCTGGCGGAGTTCATCAGTGACAAGCAATATCTATTTATAGTGGGTCCACCTGCCTCAGGCAAAACAACATTCTGTCAAAAGTATCTGAAAAACTTCATGCGATTAAGCAAAGATAACTATAAGACAAAAACGCAGTATCGAAATATCATTCAGGAAAACATTTCGGAGAGACTAGTCTTTGACAACACGAATAGTGGCATTGCGTC
>Ga0315316_10001200_pt1 | contig 17978 bp, 34 predicted proteins | sample M160m3416metaG_FD_203702 | JGI IMG/M metagenome (GOLD analysis project Ga0315316, IMG submission 203702) | Ammonia-oxidizing marine archaeal communities from Monterey Bay, California, United States - M1 60m 3416 | ecosystem: Environmental > Aquatic > Marine > Intertidal zone | place: USA... | reverse complement strand
TGTTTATGTGGGACGACTTTTTTGCTGCTAGTATAGTCTATTTGTACGAGAGTTGAGTTCATCTGCCATTCTGCGGCGGTATTCTCTGCGTTTTGCAGCGTTGAGAGCGTTTCTTCTTCGTGTAGTTGGTTTAGTATAATGCATACGATTTCGACATTCTTCTAGCTTTCCGTCATTTTGAACCTTTCGTTTGAATTTACGGAGTTTTTTGTCAAAGTTATTAAATTTCATTTGAACGACCAACCTCTTTTTCTGAGATAATGGACTTTGCTGTAGATGGCTGATTTAGATTTTTCTAGTATGACGCACATTTCGCCTATGGAGATACTTCCATAGTATTTCTTGAGAAGGTCTACCTCTCGGTCTGTCCATTTATTTTTCATAATTTATTATAACAAAATTTAAGATAAGAGTCAAGAACTATTTTAAGGGTTGTTATGAAAAATACTTGACAGGGCGTTGTAATTTTGATATAATATATTTATATTAAAAATTATGGAGTCGAGCATGATAGTAAAAGGTAGCATAAATTACAGTCCTTGCGGGCGAAAACGAAAAGTAAAGCGTATAAAGAAAACGAGAGTTGCAAGTGGACAAAGCACTAATAATAGCGCAATGCGAGAACGCTTAACTAAAATAAAAGAAGAACAAGAAAGATATCCTTCGCTAGAAAGTACAGGGTATACTGCACAGCCAAATACACAGTATAAAAACGAAGTATCAAAACGATATACTGTAGCGATTGCATACAACAAAGGCGGGTACCAAGTTATAAGTAAGGATAATATAAAAGATATTGGAAAATAACACTTGACTTCGCGTTTATAATTTGATATAATATATGTATATCAAAAATCTGGGAACGGGCACAAATATAAGGAAAAACCAGATGGAATATATAACAGAAACAAACTTGATAATACTGTGGGCATTTGGTTTTGCCGCCCACACAGCTTATACTCTTGGTAGACAAGTAGGTATAGAAGATACTATAGACTATATGGCAGAACAGGGTATGATTGACCTTGATGACGAGTAAAAAAATAGTTCTTGACAGGAAGGTCGAAAATTGATATAATATAGTATGAAAATGAAAAACATTTTACGGGGAGTTTTGGGAACTTCCTATTAAACAAAACCCAAGGCTTATGTCTGGCACGAGTAGGAACATAGCATTCCGAGGGCGAGGACTGGAGTTCTGCTTCCACCAGCAGACGGGATTGTCAGACTTTATTAACGAGTACCGATAAGGGCTCAAAGCGTTCACCGATAAGGGAACAAGGAGAAGTACAATGGTAAACACATTGACAAGCATAGCCGACTTTGACAGGCTATTTCTCGGTTTTGATCGAATGAAACACGAGTTAGCCAACCATGGCACACCCAACAACTATCCACGCTATAATATAGTATCGTGTAAGGATGCTAAGTATAGAATCGAAATGGATCTAGTTGGCTGGCATAAAGATAATATTTCAGTATGTCAAGATGGGAACGCTCTCACTATAGAGGGAGTAGAAAAAGAAGGTTTAATGACAGCGGAAAGATACATATATAAAGGTATCTCTGGCAAAAACTTTCGCAGAGTCTTTACTCTTGGCGAGTATGTTAAGATACAAGACGCTTCTATGGAGAATGGATTACTAGTAGTAAAACTAAGTGTCGAAACCCCAGACGAAGAAAAACCAAAGTTTATTGATATCAGTTAACTTTTTTAGACGGAGTGGCATAAGGTTCCCAGTGCGGGTTCCTGCCACTCTTTCGACAAGCAGGAATTAATATTATTAACAGAAAGCAAAAATGGATTTATTTATTTTTAGTAGTTTTACTAATAGTAGCAAATATGATCTCAGATAAAGGTACAAACCTAATAAGAGAATTTGAAGGATATAGTTCACACGCATACCAAGATGTTGGCGGTGTATGGACTATTGGATATGGACACACAAAAAATGTTCATGAAGGCGATATCATATCTTCTGCACAAGCAGAGGCGCTATTAGTAAAAGAATTAAAACAGTACGAAAACTATGTTAATGATTTAGTAGAAGTCCCTTTATTTAAGTATCAATTTGATGCATTAGTATCGTGGACATATAACCTCGGACCAACCAATTTAAAAAACTCAACTATGTTAGTGCTTTTAAATAAAGGTAGGTACGATTTAGTTCCAGATGAAATGAGAAAATGGAATAAAGTAAACGGAATAGTAGTAGAAGGACTAGTAATTAGACGAGATAAAGAAGCAAGGTTATTTGCAGGTGAAATTTAAATATAAAGATAAAGAAATGGAAGTCTCAGACGACTTTATAATGCTGTGTGGTCAACACGCAGAACAAAGAGGCATGACTTTAGAAGAATATATAGCAGAAGCTTTTTCAAGGTTTGAAGAACAAGAGGAGGGCTGGGACGCAAACGGCTCACCCACTAATGAATAAAAAGATACATTTTCAAAATGACATCTTTAACGGGTGGGAAGAAGATGGCGAGCCTATTAGAAAGTATGAACCTCATGTATTAGAAATACCAACACCTGAAAATAAAGTTATTAGTGAAAAAACTATATTTTTAGACCCGACTAAGTACAAATTCAATAAACAGATAGAACAAGAAGGCATTATAGAAAGATTCCTTCGTTGGTTATTAATAGGATAAAAATGGAATATAAAATAGAATTAATAGTAAAAGCAAAAGAGGGAGAAAGTCCTGTAACTTGGCTTGAAGATGAAATAGGTAATATTCGTCCTATCGGAATAACAAAAGTTTATACAACTAGTGTAGAACCTATAGATAAATATGATCCTCAGTATAAGTTTATACTGGATATGGAAAATAGTCATTTATGACAAAGTAGCTCGTAAGAGCTGTTCGGGAGAACAAATATGGCACAGCCTAGTGAACAATTCTCTGGTGATATGAGTCGTAATGAAGTTGAGATAGACCTTAACAAATTTATGGCGATGGTTTCAGAGATCGGTGAGTTAAAATCAAAAATAATGGAAATGGAGATGGCTGCAGAGCCAGAAAATCCATGGCAAAGATGGATATGGTTATCCAATATGGTAGATGCGTGGAGAATATTTCCACGAGCATTCCTAAGTGTGTATATGTTTTTATTATACTATTCTACACTTTGGTTTATGGACTTACCTGAGCCAACCTTAGAACAATCAGGACTTATTAGTATTATAGTAGGTGCAGGCGCAGCATGGTTCGGTTTATATGCTGGAACAGCCAAAGACAAAATTAATAGTAAAGGATAAAAAAATGCAAGAAAGACTTTTTACATTAGTAGCAAGACAGTTAGGAATAGAAGAAGCAGACATAGCTCTAGAATCAAGCTTTATGGATGATTTGGGTGCGGACTCTTTAGATACTGTTGAGTTAGTACTAACATTAGAAGATGAATTTGGTATTGAAATACCAGATGATAAAGCAACAGAACTCTATACAGTAGGTGATGTATACAATTATCTAAAAAACAATACTGCCTAGCTAATACTAATAACTACTCCAAATAAGTGAGACACAACTACAGTAAAGTGTGGTTGTGTCTTTGTTTATTAGGTTAGGGGGCAGACTTGAAGAAACAAAAAATAGTTCTTGACAAAGCAGTTGTTTTTTGATATAATATTCATATGAAAATTTATAAAACAGACGAAAGATTTATGCAATTCTGTCGCTTTATGTTTGAGGAGAACTGTGCAGAAAGGTGGGCACATGGTATAGAACCTTACGCAAACGCAGAGGCTTATACAGAAAGAAACTTAACATATTTAGAGAATAGATATAGAGAACAGGATAAAACGGAAAGAGCATGGTCAGAAAGTATTTATCTGAGATAGAAGAACACTTAGACTCAGTAGATGAAACATATTGGCAACATTTAAAGTTTGCCATATTACATTCTTTTACCTTTTTATCATTAGCGTTTACAACTCTTATTCACGGAATATTACCTTGTTGTTTTATAAGTACAATGAGTACAAAAATACAGAAAATAAAGACAGAATTAATTTATAGAAGCTATAACGGTGAATCAAAAAAATACTAAGACAATGAAAAAACCTAAAAATAAAGAAGAAGAACGAGCTGATTTCTATAAGAAGGGTTTTTGGATTTGTTTTGTTTATGTTCTCTGGGATACTTTACACGGATTTGGTTGGTTATAATGGACAGACAAGTAGATAAGTCTAAATGGACTTTTAATGAAAAACAAACTATGGGCAGAGTTATGGAGTATATTGACAATACTTATAACGCACACTATGCTCAAGGAAGAATACAAGCAACAGAATTTATAGCAGACCAAGGCTTAGCTGAAGGCTTTTGTCTTGGTAATATTATTAAATATGCACAACGCTTTGGAAGAAAGGGCGTTAATTTTAAAGATAAAGAATATGATCTTTTTAAGATCATACACTATGCAGTTATACTACTGCATACAATAGAACAGCAAGAGGGAAATAAGAAATTTTAGAGGGCAAGACTATGAAGGATTATTATGGAAAACATAACATTTTGGCAAGTCTTTGCCACTATATGGTTTACAACATGGTACACAAGCGTGTTGGGAACATGGAAGTATATAAAATATAACTTAGAAGATCGAGCACCATATCACTTAATGACCCAGAGAAAGTATTTACACTTTCTGGTTTATAGTGTGTGTATAAATTTTTTACTACCTTTTGTGGGAATACAATTAGCTTTCTCGGATAAATATAGAGAAAGATGGGTAATGGCTTATGTAGCCGCAATTATAAAGAAAAAATGAAAATTACTGGAAAAACAAGATATGGAGGCTATAGACACGCGGGTTGGGATGACACGACTAGCTGGTATACTATAGGTCTTATTATGGTAGTGTTTTTTGTTAACGTGCTTTGCACTTTTAACTAGCATTACCTAGAACAAACGAAAAATAGTTCTTGACATCGCCCTTATAAATATTGTATAATATTGTAAATATTTGGAAAAAATATGGGCGATAGATTTTATCAACAACAGCTAGAGAAGTACGGCACTTGTGTTGGCTTCAAAGGCACAAAACGGAGAAGAAAAATGGCTTGGGATGACGAGAAAAAAGCACAAGCAGTAGAAATGTATACTGCAGAAGAACCTACCCCAGAAACTAGCATGGAAATTGTTAAAGACATAGCTGACGGATTAAACGAGAGTCCAAATGGCGTTAGAATGATTTTAACAAGAGCAGGTGTTTATGTTAAAAAGACACCAGCTTCTGGTTCTAGTAGTTCTGGTTCTACAGGTGGCGGACGAGTAAGCAAAGCTGATGCACAAGAAGCATTAAGCGCAGCTATATCTGATGCTGGACAAGAAGTGGACGATAGTATTATATCTAAACTGACTGGAAAAGCTGCTGTATACCTTACTGGCATTGTAAATGCACTAAATTAAAAATACAACCATTACTGGTAAGAGAGAGTTTTCTTTAAAGTAATGGAGTATTTTAGTGGAAAAATGGAAGTTCAAAGACTTAGTCGAAGAATATGGCGATGCAGTAATAACTTATAGGAGTACAAACTCTAAAAAGTTAAAATATAATGTATGTACTTTAGATTTTAATAATAATTACATACAGAGTAAAAAGAATAGAGCTGCTGAGTCACGAGACACAGTTTTATTGTTTTGTTGGGACACAGACTCATATCGACTTTTAAAACCCGCTAATGTAACACACATAGTTCCTCTACAATCAATATTGCGGAGGAAAAAATGAAGATACATGAAGCACCAGAGGTTTATAGTAAAGTGGTATCAGAAAGCGAAGATGGAACACAACAAGTACGGCTAACTGTCAATGAATTTAGGGGTGTAGAATATCTACATCTCCGAAAGTATTACCTAGACTTTGAGGGAGATTTTAAACCCTCAAAGGATGGGGTAGCTATGTCCTTAGACTTTCAAAACTCCAAACTATTATTTGAAGGCTTGGTCGAGATTCTCTCCCTAGCCGAAGCAAAACAAATCCTTGAAACTCACTTCAAAGATATTTTAGATGAAATTTACCTTACCTAAAAATATGTCTTGACAAAACCCCCAAAATCATGTTATAATATTCATTATGAATATTTTTATACTATCCGAGAATATTGACAGATGCGCAGAGTATCATGTGGATAAGCACGTAGTTAAAATGTGCTTAGAATCTGCTCAGTTATTATGTACAGCGCATTGGATTGTTAAATATATAGGGTATGCCCCTAGAAAGCTAAACAGGCAAGAAATGATTACTCTACGATCTAGAGAAGACAGAGATTTTCCATACCTACCCAATCATTATAATCACCCTTGTTCTATTTGGGTGAGGCAATCGCTTGACAATTACGAATGGTTATATTGTTTAGCTCTTGCACTTAATGATGAGTATGGCTACCGATATGGTGGGAAATCACATAAGTCTATTAAAGAAGTAGTATTAAAACTACCCGACATAGACTTACCAAGAAAGGGACTCACTCCCTTTGCACAGGCAATGCCAGACGAGTATAAAAACGAAGACGCAGTTGTAGCGTATAGAAAATACTACAAAGAAGATAAATATAACCTTTTCTCATGGAAAAGCAGAGAGATACCAGAATGGATAAATTAACAGATTTATTAAAAGAAGCCTCTATGGCATATTATATGGGCGAACCATTTATGTCAGATAGAGAATTTGATAAATTAGCTAGCATAGCTAAATATAAAGATGTAGGCACTATGGGTGGGAGAATTGAGCACTTGTTTCCAATGTACTCACTTCAGAAAGTTTTTGAAAACGAACACGCAGAGAAGAATCCATTAGCTGAATATAGTGGAAAAACTATATGGACTCCCAAACTAGATGGGGCAGCAGTATCTTTAATCTATTGTAGTGGTCAATTTATTAAAGGATTGACCAGAGGAGACGGAAAGAAAGGACTAGATATTAGTGATAATATTAAAAATATTGTACCATTAGAGTATGATTTTAAGTATGGTCAAGACTTTCCGTACTCTCAAATAACAGGAGAAGTAGTAGCCCCCAAATCAATTAAAAATTCAAGGAACTATGCTGCAGGTGCTCTTAACTTAAAAGATTCTAATGAATTTAAAGAAAGAGATTTAACCTTTATAGCATACGGTAATCAGCCCGGAATGGAAGATAGTTGGTCAGAAGAAATGAAAAATCTAAATAACGCTGGATTCAACACTATAATTGATTCTGAGTGGCATGAGTACCCAACTGATGGTATGGTATGTAGAATAGATGATCAAGTTGATTTTGATAAATGGGGTTATACTTCTCATCACCCCAAAGCTGCCTACGCTTTGAAAAGAATACAAAAAGGAATTGAAACAACACTCGTAGACGTAATCTGGAATGTGGGCAAATCTGGAGTAGTATCTCCAGTAGGAATTCTAAATCCTGTAGAGATTGACGGTGCTATGGTAAGTAAAGCAACCTTACATAATATGAAATATATTGAAAACCTACAACTAGAAATAGGTTGTAAAGTAGAGGTAATAAGAAGTGGAGAAATTATACCACGAATAGTTAGGAGAGTGTGGTAATGCTTGTACTTTATACAGAAGCACAGTTACACAGAGCTTATAAAATATATATAAGAGACTTCTGCACTAGTGATAATATGATACCTAGTATAGAACTTTTTAGAGAAATGTTTGAAGAAGATGAAAAGATACAAGAACTAGCAGAGGGAGAACTACATGAACACTAAAACAAAATTTAAAACCCCTAAACTAACAAAGGATTGGTACATAAAATGGGCTTCTTCCGCAGTTATATTATTAGCAATGTCTCTTAGGTCTACTGGAGAGTTTCCTTTTGCAGATATGGTTCTTTCTTTTATAGGTTGTGCGGGTTGGATAGCAATAGGAGTTATGTGGAAAGATAAGGCAATTCTGATTCTTAACACAGTAGCCTGTTTTATACTTTTAACAGGAATGATTAACACATTAATAGGATAAACATGAAAGAATTATATATAGTAAAGAAAAACGAGTATGGAAATGGTCTTTTTGCAGACACAAATATACCTGCTGGAGCAGTAGTAGTGAATCTACTAAAGAACTGTACATGGAGAGATCAACCTAATAGAACTTCTATACAACTAGGAGAGAAACACATGGATCACCCAATAGGGGGCTATGTAAACCATCACTGCAAACCAACTACTAGATTGGTATTATCACTTAGATCATTAAGTGGCGATTATCATACGGTACCGCCTTTTGTAGGTGTTAAAGGCACATTAGCAAGTATAATATATAGCGAGGCACATCCAGTATTATACGCAATAGATGATATTAAAAAAGGACAAGAGATAACTATAAATTATAGTGAAACAGAAGATAGATTAGCTAATCCTTTTGATTGTCATTGTCATGGTAAAAGAATAAAAGGTAAAAAAGAAATAGAAGTTTATGAAATGGAAGATGAATATAGTAGGAGTTACGAATAATGGCAAATCATGTATACTTTAATATAACCTCAAATAATCCAATGGAGAATTATTTGAAAAGAGAGAAAGTCACTAGAGATTGGGGCTCAGGACCTTTTGAGATGGAAGAAATATCAGATGTGTTTAGTCAACCCTTTATGGCAAAAGCACGAGAGGGTGTAGAGGTTGATGAAGATGGTTGGCCAAAGAACTCTTGGGATTGGCACGTAGATAATATTGGTGCAAAATGGTGTCATCTTGAAGATGGAGATGAAGACTTTCTATCAGGACACTCTGCTTGGTCACCTCCAGTAGAAATGTTAGTACATATGGCTAAGTTTTTCGATGATGATTTAAAAATGACTTATGAAGACGAGGCTTATTGTTTTGTTGGAGTTGCTTGGGCAGATCGTGATGGAGAAACCTCTTACGAAGAATTAGAGTATAATGACTTAGAGTGGGAGCTAGCGCAAGCTATGGAACTAGATGAACTACCTGAAGATTTTGATATGTGGGATGAACGTGACGAACTAGAGGGAGTTAGTGGTCAAGAATGGATGAATGATTTTGTTTGGAATTGGCTCTCCGATCAGTAATGGCAGGCGGAATATATAACCAAACATACTTCGATAACTACCCCGAAGAAAGAGAAAGAGATGGGGTATTATATGGCGTTATTCTAGTAAATAAGAAGTCTTGGGCAAGAGAATGTATTAAGGTTGGAATGGCTTCTGGTAAAGATTATCGACATATTATAAAGCGTAGTCGTGGTTTTAAAGGGTACGAGATTCGTATTCAAAGAACCTATCACGATACTCTTTATAATGTGTGGAAGATAGAACAATCACTACATGAAAAATTTAAACAAGACAGATTTGAACCAAAAATCAAGTTTGGAGGTCATACAGAGTGTTTCGAAATTAAATCGTTGATTCTTCAGGACTTCCCGAAAAATAGTTCTTGACATGGCACCCCAAATTTGTTATAATATATCATATATAAAAAAATGAGAGTAATAACGCAAGAAATTTTACCCCCCGCTAACTGTCCAGCCTGTGGCTCGATATTAGAGTGGGAAAAAGATCAACTTTTTTGTATCTACACAAACTGTGGTGGAAGAACACATAAAATGGTTGAGCACTTTGCAAAAACTCTCAAAATTAAGGGACTCGGACCCCGAACAATAGAGAAATTGGAGATCACGTCAATATTTGATTTATTTCAATTGCCCCTCGAATTAATGATAGGTGCTTTGAATTCCGAGAAACTGGCAGTAAAACTTTATAGAGAAATAGAGTCAAGTAAAAATACTGATTTAGTAGATTTACTACCCGCTTTTTCAATAAAGTTAATAGGAAAAACAGCTTCTACAAAGATATGTGAAGAAATCGAGTCTTTAGACGACATTAATGAAGATACTTGTAAAGAAGCAGGGTTAGGTCCAAAAGCTACAAATAACTTGCTAGATTGGTTAATAGAGGAATATACTGATGGATATGATCGCTTACCTTTTAGTTATAAAACTAAAGTTAAGAAAACAAAGGTCTCAGACATAAAAGGAATTGTATGTATATCAGGAAAACTCTCAAGCTATAGCACAAAAGCAGCCGCTAAAAATATATTAGAATCAAAGGGCTTCATTGTGAAAAGTAGTTTAACAAAAGACGTTAATTTTCTAGTAAACGAAAGCGGTATTGAATCCGCAAAAACAAGAACAGCCCAAGAAAGGGGCATAACAATAATCACAAATCTTAAAGATTTAATTAAATAGGAAAATATCATGGCATTACCTAAATGGACAGAAGAAAGAACCTCAAGTCTAACTGACTTCGTTGGTTCTGAAAGCCCAATTTCTCAAGCAACTGTTGCTAACGCAGCTGAAGAACTCGAAACTTCAACTCGTTCAGTATCTAGTAAGCTTAGAAAAATGGGTTATGATGTTGAACTTGCATCTTCAGTTTCTAACAGAACTTTTTCTGATGAACAAGAAGCAACTCTTCATCAATTCGTTACTGACAATTCTGGTCAGTACACTTATGCAGAAATCGCATCATCTTTCGAAGGTGGGCATTTTTCTGCCAAATCAATACAAGGGAAAATTCTCTCTATGGAATTAACTTCCCATGTAAAACCAGCTGAGAAACCTCAATCAGTCAGAACTTACTCTCCCGAAGAAGAAGCTACATTTACTACTATGGTAAATGATGGTGCATTTGTCGAGCAAATCGCAGAAGCACTTGGCAAGACTGTAAATTCAATAAGAGGAAAAGCTCTTAGCTTGCTAAGGTCTGGCGATATCAACGCTATACCTAGACAAGAGATCACTAAAGGCTCAACTAAAGCCGATCCTTTGTCTGAACTTGATGGCGAAATTGGCGGCATGACTGTCGATGAAATCGCTGACGAAATTGGCAAAACCGTACGAGGCGTAAAAACTATGTTGACAAGACGTGGTCTTACTTGCGCAGACTATGATGGAGCTGCTAGAAAAGAAAAAGCTTCTAGTTAAATTTCAATAGAATTGGGCAAGGAGGTTTACCTTCTTGTCCTTTTTTTCTGGGTAGAGAATGAATTTAACATCTGCATTACTGAAGCAAATAATTACACAGGAAGATTTTGATACTTGGGGTAACCTGAGGGAGAACTATTTACCAAATGAGTATCAAACCTTATATCGTGTAATGCTTACTCATGTCAAAAATTTTACAAAGCTACCAACCTTTGAGGACTTAAAACTCTCTATAAGGGATAGAAAGCTTCAGGAAAAAGTTTTTGCTATAGAGGCTGTTGATGTTGATGTCGATGCTTGGATATTATTAGAATATTTAAAGAACGAGTATGCACAAATAGAAATATTAGATGAGCTCGATACTTTTATAGATAAGACAGTAGCAATATCACAAGCAGAAGAAAATGTAGAAGCACTCCAACAAATAGTGTTGGATATAGGTGATAGGGTTGATCTCAAAGCACCTGAAGAAGATATGCAAGTAATAAATCTATTTGAATCAGAGGACGAAATTAAAAAATATCTACCTCTTGGTTTAAACCATGATTATGATCAGCAATTAAAATTCTCTCCCAGAGATCTGGTGCTTGTAGGTGGTCGTAGAGGAGCAGGTAAAACATTTACTTGTGTTAATATAGCAAGTAATGTTTACGATCAAGGTAGAAGTTCTATCTACTTTACAATAGAAATGGACAGTCGAGCTATTCTGCAAAGAATGTGTTCTGTAGGAACTAAAGTTCCTGTGTCAAGATTACTTACTAGAAATCTTGCCGAATCAGAATGGAATAAAGTAGCAGAATGGTGGGCAAGTCGTTTTGAAGATGGAAAAGAATTACTACCAGACTATTATAAAAATAGAGACTTTGATAGTTTACATACTAAACTAACAAAAAGAAAGCTCACTAGAGACAGACAACTAGATGTGGTTTATGATCCGCAACTTAGTTTATCAAGGATTCGTACAGAACTTGAAAGTAAATTAAGTCAGACAAACGTAGGAGTTATCATAGTGGATTATCTAAATCAAGTACGACGCCACAATGCACCTAGTAGAACTGGTCAATATGACTGGACAGAACAAATAGAAGTTAGCAAAACTTTAAAAAGCATAGCACAAGAATATGAAGTACCTGTATTTTCTCCTTATCAAACCGATAATACAGGTGAAGCAAGATTTGCAAAAGGTATTCTTGATGCTGCAGATGCCGCATTTACAATAGAAACTTGGGAACAAGACGATAATTGTATAACCTTTAATTGTACAAAAATGCGATCTGCTAGAATGGAAGGATTTACAAGTGTGATGGACTGGGATACATTGAAGATTGGTCCAGAGTCTACTTTAAATCCTAAGGAGAAAGAAGATATAAAAAGTAATATGGCAACTGGGGAAGAAATACACGAGGCGATATAATGGCAATCAAAAAGAAAAAGCACGAAAAATTAGACGACACTAATATAAAAAGAGTTATCGCAGCTCTAGAAGGAGATAGTCCTATAACTAAGAAAGATGCTTGTGAGATGTTAAATATTAGTTATAATACAACAAGACTTTCTAGAATTATAGAAGATTTTAGAGATACCCAAAGGTATCGCAAAGCAAGAATGTCTAAAAATAGAGGCAAACCTGTATCTAGTGATGAGTTAAAAGAAATGATTGAAATGTATCTTGATGGACAAACTGTTACAGATATAGCTAAATATTTATTTAGGTCTCCCGCCTTTATCAAAGGAAACTTAGATAAAATAGGAGTTCCAACCCGTGTTGCAGAAGGTCAAGAATTTATAGTACCAGATGAGTGTGTAAAGTATGAATTTGACGTTGGAGAGTGGGTTTGGTTTTGCCAAAATCGACCCGACATCAGAGGAGGACACGCAGGAAAAATAACAAAAGATCTAGGAACTCATGAAAAAAGATTAGGTCATGCTTATACAATAGATTATTGGATACCAATGGAATGGCAAGAAGGGTTTTGGGTTCCTTGGTGGGCTGGTATTAAACGAGTTAGCGGCTGGACTACTGCGCAAGCAGAAGATCTAGCATCAATACAACATCTAATAGATAAATATGGTGTAGACGAAGGGAAGCTATAGTGCTTAGTTTACATGAGTTATTAAATTATATTGGATCTTATTTAAGAGAGATAGAGAAATGGCGAGCGATAGAATAGGTAAAAAATCTGCAAAATTAGTAGGAGTTCCTCCTTTTGAAGTAGTGAACACAGACACTAATTTTATGTTTGATCAACCACAAGTTATAAATAATATAAAGAATGTACCAGTCAATCAACCTTTGGTTGATAGTATATTGAAAGAAGGTATGTTAAATCCTTTTCTTTGTATGGCAGAGTGGTACCCTCTAGCTGGTAGCCAAAGATTAAGAGCTGTATTACACATAAAAGAAAATATCGATAAAAACTATAATACACAAATAGTAGTACATAGGTTTTTAGAAGATTACCATAATATTTTTTATCTCTGGGGAGACGAAGAATTTAGAAGCAAAGCAATAGCCATTTGGTTTCAACTTCAAGAATTAGTATTTAAGAGTCTGTACTATAATCATGAAGCTGACGGGAGTGGAACTAAGATGACTGAATTTGAAGACTTAGGAGAAAAATTGGAGTGGGAACATGACAGAAATGATACTAACGTATATAATAATAGCACTAATAGTGATGGCATTTAAAACATGAAAGTAGTTGATTTATTACAGGAAAGAAAAATAGAGTTTAAATCTTCTGGTAGGGATTATTTGGTAAAATGTATCAACCCAGAACATGAAGATAGAAACCCTAGTATGAGGATTGATAATATAACAGGAATTTTTAATTGTTTTTCCTGTGGTTTCAAAGGAAATATATTTAAAACTTTTGGAGCACCCTCAAACTTTCTCGATATAAAAAGACAGAAACTAGTAGACGCTATAGAGGAAAAAAGATCATCAAGTGTAGGACTTCCATTTCCAAAAGGTCATACGCCTTACATTGGAAATTGGAGAGAAATAAGACCCGATACTTATAAACATTTTGATGCTTTTTTACATCACGAAACACAATTTGTGGGGAGAGTAGTATTTCCTATTCGTGATATTACAGGGAAGGTAGTAGCTTTTAATGGAAGACACATGACACTTAGTGAAAAAATGAAGTACATGATCTATCCACCACAAGCAAAACTTCCCCTGTACCCTTCTAAGGTTAAACCAATAAAGGGCAGGGTAATTCTTGTCGAGGGGATTTTTGATATGATAAATCTCTTCGACAAGGGTTTATCTAATGTAATATGTTGTTTTGGAACAAACAACGTAGATCAAGATAAACTATCTATTCTTAAAATGCAAGACATTATGGGAATAGATATAATTTTTGATGGGGATGATCCCGGTCAAAGAGCTGCAGAGGATGTAAGAGTTCTTGCAGAAAGAACGGGTTTCGTAACTCGTAATATTAATTTAGGGCAAAATATTGATCCCGGCAGTTTAGCAGGGGAACAAATTACAAAATTGAGGGAAAGGTTATATGGCTAAGATAGCATTAATAGAAACAAAACCAAGTCGAACAGATTATACTGGTCGATTTGATGGAGCATTTGAGTATGATAGATATGCTCTATGCTCAGATGGAACAAAGAAAAAAATATTAAAAGCAGATGTCGATATCGAAATAAATATTGATGATTACGACTGGATAATTTTAATAGGATCGGAAGCATTAAAGTATTATACTAAAATGAATTCTATAACAGAATATAGTGGTAGATGTATAGATGACAAGTATCTACCCGCAATAAATCCTGCTATGTTAGCTTTTAAACCAGAGGCAAGACCTCTATGGGAAGAAAGTAAAAGTAATATTGTTAAGTATATAAGTGGTGAATTAAAGACAGAAACCCTTGACTCAGACAAATGTTATGGTATAACTGACAGTAAAACACTACGCAAGTTCTTAAAAGATGCAATAAAACATCCAAATAAGTATGTGGCTGTTGATACAGAAACAACTGGACTATACCCAAGAGACGGTTATATTCTAGGTATAAGTGTGTCATATGAAAAAGATCATGGAGCTTATATAGATACAAGTATTATAGACGAGGAAGAAGAAAAGTTATTTCAAGAATTGTTTGATAAGAAGGTAGCAGTATTTCATAATGCTAAGTTTGACTTAGCAATGTTAGAGTATCATTTTGGTTTTAAATTTCCAAGATTTGAAGATACTATGTTATTGCACTATTGCTTAGAAGAACAACCAGGCACGCATGGATTAAAACAACTTGCTATGAGATATACTCCTTATGGGGATTATGAGCAACCAATGCATGACTGGATAGATGGATATAGAAAAGCAAATAGAATACTAAAAGCAAATTTTAGTTGGGATGCTATACCTTTTGATGTAATGAAGATATACGCAGCTATGGATGCAGTAGTAACTCTATTAGTATTTTCTAAATTATACCCAGCAGTACAAAGAAATAAAAAACTAACAAGTGTATATGAAACTATATTGTTACCTGCTTGTAGGTTTCTTACAGATGTTCAAGATGTTGGAGTTCCGTTTGATAGAGAAAGACTATCAAAAAGTGCCTTATTAATGCAAGAAGATATTGATGAAGCAGTAAGACAGCTATACGAATTTGATAGTGTTAAAACTTTTGAAAGAATAAAACAAAAAGAATTTAATCCAAATAGTACAGTTCAATTAAGAGAATTATTGTTTGATTTCGTAGGGTTAAAACCTACAGGAATAAAAACAGGTACAGGAGCACACTCTACCAATGCAGAAGTATTAGGACTCTTAGCAGAAAAGCATGAGATACCTAACCATATTCTTGCTATTAGAAAGAAATCAAAAATTAAAAATACTTACTTAGATAAGATTCTTCCACAACTCGATAGAGATGATAGGTTAAGAACAGGATTTAATATTCATAGTACAACATCTGGAAGGCTATCTTCTAGTGGTAAAATGAATATGCAACAAATTCCTAGAGATAATCCTATTGTTAAAGGTTGCATAAGAGCAAAGCCAGGTAATAAAATTGTTGCTATGGATTTAACTACTGCAGAAGTATATGTTGCAGCTGTACTTTCAAAAGACGAAAATCTAATGAATATCTTTAAAGAAGGCGGAAACTTTCATAGTAGTATTGCTAAGCTAGTATATAACTTAGATTGTGAAGTAGATAAAGTAGTAGATTATTACCCTACAGAGAGACAAGCTGCAAAAGCTGTTACATTTGGAATTATGTATGGTGCAGGTGCTAAAAAGATATCTGAACAAGTTACTAAAGATAGTGGTAAATATTTTAGTAAGACAGAAGCACAAGAAGTTATTGATGATTACTTCAATCAATTCAATAAATTAAGATTATGGATTGATAGATCATCAAAATTTATAAGAGATAATGGGTTTATATACTCTCACTTTGGCAGAAAGAGAAGATTACCAAACGTAAACTCTGATAATAGAGGTATAGCTAGTCATGAGGTTAGATCAGGATTAAACTTTTTAGTACAATCTATTGCTTCAGACATTAATTTATTAGGTGCTATAGATGCGCACAATAAATTAAAAGATTTACCTTTTAAAGCAGATATATTTGCACTAGTACATGACTCAATTTTAGCAGAAGTGGAAGAAGATGCAATAGATGCTTATAGTTTAATAATAAGAGAGTGCGTACAAGAAGATAGGGGTATAAGTATCCCCGGCAGTCCAGTTGGTTGTGATTTCGACATAGGAGATGACTACTCATTTGGAAAGTTTGAAAAGAAATATGAATTATAATGATATTAATTTTCCAGTATTTGTTGTCCATACCGATAATATCGAATTAATAGATGGTATATTATGGATAGATAACCAAGTACTAGATGATAGAAATATGAAAGGAGAAACTTTAGGGATAAGAAGGTTACAAAGTCCTATGAAAAGTCTCTACCCTTTAAAATATATGATACAAGATGAAGCAGAAATGATAAAACATCAGGGCAAGTATTATATAGATAGTAAGGGATATTTTATAGAAAAACATAAAACAACTTCAGTACCGTTAAAGTATCATAAGATTCTGAGGGTGGAAAAGAAAAACATAGTAAGTATGCTATGGATTAAAGATTGCCCTTTCCCCTTCCCCCTCAAAAGACCTCTGCCTGAGAATGCTTCTTGGGCAGGGATTCTTTATCAAAACAACATCCCGTGGGTTTTATTTGACCTATCAGAAAAAAAGAAAAAAGATACTTGGAGAAAAATATGATGACATTTAATAATTTGATCTTCTTGGGAACTATGATAGGTTTCGCAGGATTAGTATTCTTATTGGTATATTGGGACTAATGGAAGTGATAATGACAGCTTTAGCAATAAAGCACTATTTAGCGGATTATATATTTAATCCTGTATGGACTGTACCTGTCCGTAAGGATATATACGGATCAAGAGGTAGTTTAGAGCATATATCTATGCACATGTTTTGGTGTTTGATAGCACTAGTATGGTTTCTACCTATTAAAGTAGTAATTCTAGCAACTTTGTTTGATGCGTTTATTCATTATCATCAAGATTATTTCAAAACTAAATTTCTTTATAAAAGAAAAGGATTAAGTGAGGCAACTAGACGAGCTATCACAGGTGCTGATCAATTAGTACATATTTTAACATATATAGTTATAGTGGCTTGGACAACATGATTAAAGTATTTAAAGAAATTATACCTAAAAATGCTTGTGAATCAATAATTGCAGAAGGTTTAACTTATAAACAAATAGATGCAGGAGTAGGTAAAAAGAATAAAAAATCTAAAGGGCGTTCTACAAGAGTAGCTTTTATAGATAATGCCTTTCTTAAGAGCTTTATTCATCAATTAGTTTTTACAAACTATGACGATGATATAGTAGAAGTTGAGGATTTACAGTTTGCTGTTTATAATATAGGGGATTATTATGGAAGACATAAAGATGCTAATAAAGATAATAAAAGGACACTGAGTGTTAGTGTTCAGCTTTCTAATCCTTCTAA
>Ga0315316_10001199_pt1 | contig 17982 bp, 14 predicted proteins | sample M160m3416metaG_FD_203702 | JGI IMG/M metagenome (GOLD analysis project Ga0315316, IMG submission 203702) | Ammonia-oxidizing marine archaeal communities from Monterey Bay, California, United States - M1 60m 3416 | ecosystem: Environmental > Aquatic > Marine > Intertidal zone | place: USA... | reverse complement strand
CGGCGATGGGGCCGATTGTCGAGGAATTGGCGAAGATTCCTTATCTCTCGGAGATCATCATCGGCCTTGATCGGGCGAATGAAAGCCAGTTTCAGGCTGCCCGTCGTTTCTTCGAAAAACTACCCCAGAACTACGTGGTGCTGTGGAACGATGGCACGCGACTACGGCATGTTGATGCTGCATTGCAGTCGGAGGGGTTGGCTCCGACAGAACCAGGCAAGGGCCGCAATGTCTGGTACTGTCTCGGTTACTTTCTGGCATCCGGAAAATCAAAAGCCGTCGCTCTGCACGACTGTGACATTCTGACCTATGACCGGTCCATGCCGGCTCGTCTGCTGTATCCGTTGGCACATCCATCGTTTCATTACCAGTTCTGTAAGGGGTACTACTACCGAGCCGCCAGCGGAAAGCTTAACGGACGTGTCTATCGTCTGCTGGTGATCCCATTGCTGGTCGCTTTGAAGCAGGTCCTGGGGCACAATGACTATCTGGACTACATGAGCAGCTTTCGCTACTCGCTGGCCGGCGAATTTTCCATGCGTTCGGAGGTGGTTTCGTCTCTGAGATTTCCCAGCGACTGGGGGCTGGAAATCGGGACTCTGTCTGAGATGTATCGGAACTGCAGCCTGAACCGAATCTGTCAGGTGGACATCGCGGACAGCTATGATCACAAGCATCAGCCGGTATCAGAAGAGAATCGTTCAGGCGGTCTGCATCGGATGGCTCATGACATCAGCAAAGCACTGTTTCGCAAGCTGTCCGTGGAGGGCGTTGTAATCACCTCCGAAATGCTCAGGACGCTTAAGGCGTGTTATTACCGGACTGCTCTGGATGTGGTTGACCACTACAACAACGACGCCGTGATGAGCGGACTGGTGCTGGATCGTCATCAGGAAGAAGCGACCGTGGAGCTGTTCAGTCGAGTCGTGCTGGCGGCCGGTGACGAGTTTCTCAATCGTCCTGACGAGTCTCCCTTCATTCACAACTGGTCGCGAGTCGTCAGCGCAGTTCCGGATGTGTTCGACCGAATTCTGGGAGCTGTGGAAGCGGACAATGCGTCAAGATGAGGTAGCTGTATCGCAAGCGTTGTTCGGTCAAAGTCCGGCGACCTGGAAGCCGCTTCGAGCCTTTGTTTTGAGCAGGGCGTTGGCTTCCGGCAGGTTTGTGACGCTCAGGGTCTCGGCATTCCATGACAGTTTTCGGCCTGGAAAGCGGTTAGCAACGACTCCCAAAAGCAGGGCTTCTGTCAGGCGCCCGGCGTAACCGAAGGGGGAACTGGTTTTTCCGGTTCCCATACATGCATCGACCCACTGATGATAGTGATTGCGCGGACCAAGCTCCGGACGACTGGTCTCTCTAAACTTGTCCTCGGGGAACAGCCGGGGCTCGGACGAGTGTGGCAGCAGCATTGTACCTGCTTCACCAACGAAGAGCGAACCCTGACGGGGCAGCTTGACTGCCTCAGGCACACCAAGGCCGTTTGTCGAAGGCGGCACGTTGGTGCCGTCGTACCATGTCCAGCGCATTGTATCGGTGGTGTACGGTGTACCGGGAAATTCGTACTCGACGATGTTGTTTTCGGGGTGGCCCACACCGGTTGGTTTCCGGCACGTTGTCCGGACCCATGTCGGAAACGTTAACGCGAGAGCCCGATATGGTGTGTCGAAAATGTGAACGCCCATGTCTCCCAGCGTTCCGGTTCCGAAGTCGATCTGTTTTCGCCATGTTCCCTGGTGATAGATCCCTTTCTTATAGGGACGCATGGCAGCCGTGCCGATCCACAGGTCCCAGTCGAGATTCTGAGGGATTTCGTCGAAGCTTGTGAATGCCGGGCCGTCGTAGCCCCAGTTCTTGTATGACCATGCCAGGACCTTACTGACCTTTCCAATAACGCCGCTTTGAATCATCTGAGTCGCGCGGCGGTACGGCAGTCCGGCACTAGCCTGAATGCCCATCTGAGTGACCAGCCCTTTCTCCCGGGCGACCAGTCGTAATTGCCGAGCCTCGAAGACCTCATGTGTCAGCGGCTTCTGACAGTAGACCGGCTTGCTGTGATTCAGAGAGGTCATTGCCGCCGGAGCGTGTGTATGGTCGGGCGTGGAAACCACCACCGCATCAATCGTGTCTCCCATGGCGGAGATCATCTGGCGATAATCCCGGAACGTGCGAGCCTTCGGAAACGTCGCAGCCGCCGCCTTCAGAATGTTTGCATCCACATCGCACAATGCAGCAACTTCGACTGCTCCATGGGAAGAAACCGACTTCAGATCAGCTCCCCCCATTCCACCGACTCCAACATGAGCGGTTCTGAGTCGCGCATTCGGCGAGTAAGCTCGCAGCGGCGCGGGTCGGATACTTGCGGCTGCGAGTGCGGCAGACGTTTTGACAAACTGACGTCGCTGGATTGTTCGGCTCATGGAGTGTTCCCGATTGACGAAAAAATGATGCTTGAAGCTGTTACGTGAGAATTCGGCGAGATTAACTCTGACTTCAGCGACTGACATTGTGTGGCAGTTTGGCCACGAACACATGACATCTCCCTATGAACCGTCATTATTAGTCGACGTCCTTTGCTGTTGTCGCAGCTTGTCGACCCACACGCGAAACTGAATTTCGTAGCCTCGTGAGACGGGTTCGTAGTACTGTTTCGGTACGCCCAGATAATCCTGTTCGACCCATCCGTCGTCAGAATCATGCGCGTATTGGTAACCCACGCCGTGTCCCAGTTTTTCCGCACCCTTGTAATGGCCGTCACGCAAATGCATTGGCACAGGCAACACGGAATTGGTGCGGACGTCCTGCAATGCCGCGTCGATCGCTTTGTACGCAGCATTCGACTTCGGTGCACAGGCAAGGTAGGTGGTCGCCTGAGCCAGATTGATGCGACATTCGGGCATACCGATAGTTTCAGTGGCCTGATAAGCGGCTGTCGCGACTAACAGCCCCTGGGGATCCGCATTGCCGATATCTTCTGACGCAGAAATCACCAGTCGTCGGGCAATGAAACGCGGGTCTTCACCGGATTCCAGCATGCGGGCTAGCCAGTACAGTGACGCGTCCGGGTCGCTGCCGCGAATACTCTTGATAAAGGCACTGGCCACATCGTAATGATCGTCTCCGTTCGGGTCGAAACGAATTACCCGCTTCTGCAGTGACTCCTGAGCCACGGTGCGGTCGACGTTCTTTGTTGTGGTGGCCACTGAGAGCACTGCGATCTCCAGAGCCATCAAGGCGCGCCGAGCGTCGCCATCTGACAGAGTTGCTATCAGCTCCAGCGCATCGTCGTCGATGCTTACGCTGAGATTTCCAAGTCCGCGTTCCGAATCCTGCAGGGCTGCGTTCATCAGTTGCAGCAGGTCAGTTGTATCCAGTTCGCGGAATTCGAAGATCTGACTGCGACTGATCAGCGGTGCGACCAGCGAGAAAAACGGATTGGCGGTTGTCGCCCCAATCAAAGAAATTGTTCCGGACTCGACGTCCGGCAGCAGAATGTCCTGCTGGCTTCTGCTGAAGCGGTGGAGTTCGTCGATGAACACCACGGTCTGAGTTCCGTCTGCGCTCAGCGCATTCTCAGCTTCTGACAGAAGTTCGCGAACGTCTTTGACTCCGGCACCAGTCGCATTCAGGCGGCGAAAGCGACGTTTCGTGTGTCTGGCAATCAGCTCAGCCAGAGAAGTCTTGCCAATTCCAGGCGGACCAAAAAAGATGACTGATCCGATCCGATCCGCGTCCAGCATCCGCCGCAGTAATTTTCCTTCGCCAAGGATGTGTTGTTGCCCGCAGAATTCGTCAAGACGGCGAGGTCGCATTCGCGCTGCCAGCGGACGAGCTTTATTGCGATTCGTTTCTTCTTCGGCGGCAAACAGATTCATGGCATCCTGCAGATGGAGTTGAAGTCGAAAATCGTGGGATTATATGTGTTGTAAGCCACACGGACCGCAAATTCGTCAGGGAACGCGCGCGACGCATACAGATTCCTGAGGTAGAATGGCTCAAATCCCGATCATACTGAAGTGAAGAACTGCATTTTGTTCGCGACTCAGCATGATCTGCTGCAGAATGACGGCATTGCATTTCTGCCCGTCGTGCAGAGATTCCACGATTTAGCACCACGAAATAACCGAGGTGACTCAGACATGGTGGCCGTGCTACAGCCAGTCGGTGAGGGAAAGCTGATTGCTATCGATCGCGCCGTGGTTCTCATTGGTCGCGGGGCCGACTGCGATGCTGTCATTACACAGAGCCCTAAGATCTCGCGACGACACTGCTGCATGGTCCAGGTCGACGAAACGTATTTTGTCAGAGATCTTGGCAGCATGAACGGCGTCTGGCTGAATGGTGAACGCGTCAACAGAGAATCATTGATCCAAATCGGTGATCGCGTGGCGATAGGCGATGTTGAATTCTTGTTTCACCCCAACGCTCGAATTGAAACAAAGAAGTCTGTTGCCCCCGTGCCGGATCAAAACTCACCTCCACCAGTTGTTCAGGTTGCTGGCAGCGAACAGTTTCATCAGTCTCAGCCCGAACAGGACATCGAAAGCAAAAGCGTTCCGAAGAGTGGGGCGGGCGACGTTCCCAACGTCGACGTCATGGACGACGTGATTTTGTTGAAGGACGAGGCTGACCCAACGATTAAGGAAACGAACGAACTTGAAGTCATTGATGAGCCGCTTCTTGATCTGGACTCCGGTGACGACGACCGTGATTCCGAAGAGATGATTAGATTTGACGATGAGTAGTGTTTTGGCGGCGGTCGGCTGATCCACGTCGGAACAGCAGGTGTTTGCCCCATGGTACGGTGTTCCGCGCTGCCCGGTCTGGGTTTGTTCTGGTTGGAATCAGCCTGATGGGACTGGTACACATCGCGGCAAATCTTGTTCTATGCACGCATGGCTCGGGTGCGCTGGCGGGCCGGCGAATTCCGTTCTAATTGATAAGACTGTCGAGACCGCCGATTCCGATCTGCTCGCGATTAAGCAACGGTTCGCCGTAGCGTTTTCCAATGGACCAGCCCCAGTACCGAGCGCGGTCACGAATGTCGTCAAGGACCGTTGGATGTTCGGTGGAGCGCCCTTCGATCAGTTGACTTCGATATGCTGCGACCGCATCCATCTTCATGTCAATGTGAGCGGAAATGTCCACAACGACTGAGGCTGCCGGGTGAATTCTGAGATGAATGCTGAAATAGTGCAGTAGTGCAGGTGGCCAGAAAGGGACTCCCTCCAGGTCGGACCGACTGAGTTTCGACCAGAATCGAGCGTCGTCGCACAGACTGCTGGCGGCGACATGATCCGGGTGAGCGTCCTGCCAGTACGGAGCCAGGACGATTCGTGGTCGTGTCGATCGAAATACTTCTGCGAGCTTTCGCCGGGCCTCCAGTGTTGGCTGCAGGCTTCGGTTGGGCAGATACAGATTGTGTCGCCATGTCAGGCCAAGGATTTCTGTTGCCCGTTTCGTTTCCTCGCGGCGCAACTCCGGCGTGCCGTGCGGTGTCGGTTCTCCGCTTGTCAGCTCAAGTACTCCGACCCGTAATTTCTGCGACAATGACAGGCATACTGTACCACCCACGCTGATTTCAGCATCGTCCGGGTGCGGCGCCACAACAAGGATGTCGAGCGGTTCCATTCAAAAACTCCTCTGGGCGCGGTTTTCAGAATGTGACAATATGAGGTTCCTCTCTCTCATGCCAACACGGCTGTTTTGATCGTCCGACCCGCAGCCCACCTGCGGGCTGATGGCCGATTACCTCTGCGAGTTTGTTATGAAACGCTCGACTTGTCTGTACATCGTGGCAGTTTTGTCCCTCACGTCAACTGGCTGCACCATGCTGAACGCAGGACGCGATGCTGTTTCGCAGTCGGTGAGAATGTTCAAACCGAATCCGTATGACGGTCCGGTCGAGATGGATTCAGAAACAGACGAATGGGACTTCGTGGGAAAAGAGGGGCGGGCTGATCAGGAACGCGAACGCGATCCGGACCGATGGTGGCAGAATCTGATGATGTCACAGGAAGCACGCAATATTGAGCGAAATCTGGGGATTGACTAAAGCTCTTATCGCCAACGTGTTGTGACTTTGACTCACGTTCCGCTGCAGGTCTCTTGTCGAAAACGCAACAACTCCGTGCGATTCAGCGTGGCAGAGCCGTTGTGGCTGGCTACGACCAGCCACAGGAATCGGCAGCAACCGCCGTGCGACAGGCGTGTTCGGCAAAGACCTATGGACACGATTTTGCCAATCGACTAAATCTCACGCAGTTCATGCTGATCGGCCTCACCAATCGGCACGAAACCTGTCACGCTCCCCTCACGTTCTCCCCACTCTTTACCTGCTACGTGCGGTCCCGCGACTGCATAAATAGGTTTCTTCGGCGTCGATTTCTTCCGATAGAACATTGGCCCGAATCCGGAGTCTCGTTATGTCATTCCCGCAGAATCACGTCAGAAACGTGGCCATCCGGCTACTCCTTATCGGACTGATTGGCCTGCCTGGCTGTATGCACCCGGGCATGTACTACGGAAGACCTTATGGTCAGCCGATGATGTACGCACCACCTCAGTCGCTGAATCCTGCGTCTCCCGGGGTACTACAGATTCCGGAATCGGATGCTCCGCCGTATGATCCGCAAACTTACGATCAGGATCCCAACGACGATTTCAACCGGCCTTCGCAAAACGGACAGTTTTTTCAGGAGGACGACGAAGATGCTGTCCCCAGCCCCCGCGACCCCGGCAATTTTGACGAACTGGGAGTCCCGACAACTCGGATTTCGGACCCCACACGAAATACCGTGGCTCGACCGTCTTCGATTCAGCCTGTTGGCGGTCGACATGTGGAATATGGATTTGATACGGCCAACTATCGTTGGTTGAGAGGAGTCCTTCGCTATGATGCCGAGAGTCGCCTCTGGACCATCACATATAGCGTGGCTGGCAATGACCAGTTCGGTGGCGATCTCGGGCTGGCTGTGACATCACAGCAGCTTGGCAGTCTGACTGACGGCGATCCCGTGGACGTCAGTGGTCTGCTTGACAGTTCCGCCACGGATTCCCGTGGTCGTGCCCTTTACCGAGTTGATTCGATTCGCAAGATGGCTGTTCGTGTCGCAATGTGACGCACGTGCCGGCCTGCGACATCGACAGCAGGGAACGTGTTGAAGATGTCCGAAACCCAGGCCAGCGTTACACCACCACCGCCCCAGCTTCATCAAGCGGCTTCGTCCGAGGCGTCGTCGCAGCTTTGGTTTGCGTGCTGCTGCATCGCCCTGCCAGTCCTGTGGGGCGTCGTTGTCCATTTGATTTTCAGACGGCTCAGAAAAGAAGGCCAGCCGGAACGCGAACAGCAAGCCGGCTGGCCTGATTACCAGATTTAAACGTCTACTTCACCTTGATGGCGTAAAGACGTGAACGGTCAGACACGAACATCGTACCGTTGGCGATCGTTGGCGTACTGTAGATGGACGAGTTAAAGGTTTTTGTCTCGATTTGCTCCAGCTTATCGCCTGCTTTCAGGATGACCATCTCACCGTCTTCGTCACCGAGTAGAACTCGGCCGTCCACAACCATAGGAGATCCCCATACAGCTGCAAAAGTGTCGTAGACCCATTTCTTTTCTCCGGTCTTGAAATCGATGCAGTGCAGAAAACCACTGAGATCCGGTGCGTAAACAAAACCATCTGCCACGGCGACTGTGGAAATTGTGCGACGATACAGCAGCCCGTTTTTTTCACCAGTGATGCTGCCATCCGCGTCGACGCCGCCAACATGCCAGATCTGTCCGCTGTTGTCGTTGTCTTTATAGCCGTCACCATCGGCAACCTGAGGACTGATGTCGCCCTTCTTAGTGGCGTCAATTCGGTACAGATGGCCAACGCCTTCACCGTGTTCCGGGTCCTGTCCGACAGACAGCAGTACACTGTTGTCGACGAAGACAGGTGTGGAGATGATGGCATTACGCGTACCGCGACCGCCGAGTTCCCAGGTAGATTCCTTGGGATTCAGATCAAACCACCAGACCAGTTCTCCCGTGGCGACGTCGTAGGAATACAGGACTCCGTCGCCTCCCGGCATAAAGGCCTGCATCCTGCCGTCGATTTCACCCAGTGCTGGTGAGCCCCACTGCCCGTGCAGAATGTTGTCGAACGGTGCTGGTGCTTTTGAATCCAGTGCCGGCGAGTCGTCTTCCCAGACCAGTTCGCCGGTATTCTTGTTGACGGCGATAAAGCACGGTGCCCGCGGTGACGGTACTTCCAGGTGAGCTTCGTCGACTCCGTTGGATGTCAGCAGCATGATCAGATCGCCGTCGATCACTGGCGAACTGGTGGCGAGGTTGTGCGGGAAGACGCCAAGTTCTTCGATCATATCCAGTGACCAGATAATGTCGGCATCCAGCTCTTCTGCGTCAGTTTCGTCTTTGTACGGACCATCGTTCTCTCCATCGTGGAACCCTTCGACATCGATGCACATCAACTCGCAGCGATTCGTGGCAACGTACAAGCGTCCGTTCTCGATACACGGAGTCGAGCAGATTCCCTGCTCGGGCCAGTCGTTAACGCGCCCCTGCGGAAGTTTTTCTCGCGTCAGTTGCCAGAGAAATTTGCCGTCAGCTTCATTAAAGCAAAGGATGCACCCACGGTCTCCCTTGTGCTTTTCCCGGTACTCACCGCCATTATTTGTGCCGACAAAGACCTTGCCGCCTGCCACGATGGGATTGCCGTAGGTCTGTGAACCCAGCGCGGCCGTCCAGACGACATTTGTGCCTTCCTCGGCATCGAAGTCCAGGGTGATACCCGTTGTCGCGTTGACCATATTGCGAGAAGGGGTTCCACCCCACATCGCCCAGTCACCTGCTGTGATCCCGTCAGTGGCAGCGGGTTTTGTTTCGACAGACGCCTGAGGCTTTTCCTCTTTCGCGGGTTCTGATTCAGGTGCCGGCTTTTCCTCTTTCGCGGGTCCCGGGGCAGGATCTGATTTTTCTTCGTCCGTCGTCGGTGCGTCAGCAGGTATTGTTTCAGTACTTTCCGGTTCAGGTGTCGACGTTGGAGCACCACCTCCGACGCCACTTCCGGCTTCCGGAACAGATGTCGGCGTGACCGGGGCTGAGGTGGGCTGACTATCGTTGCAGCCAACGACAAACAACATTGTCAGCATCAGCGTTTTGAAGCAGTGAATCTTCATCAAATCTTTTCCTGGAATTCTGGATTCAAAAAATGAACGGGTGGTCAGGCCAGAGGTCAAATCCTGCTGACTAACATCGACACGCCCCTTGAAAATGCAGGCACTGCAGATCTCAGCTATGACGGTCGCCTACTCTGTAACCATTACATTGTCAAAGTAGCCGTCTGCCAGTGTGTACATGTAGAGTCCCGGGGCGCCCTCCGAATTGGGGTGAGGATCAATGGCTTCGAGCGTCCATTCCTCTGGTTCTTCAGTATCTCGCTCCCAGACTTTGCCCATTACATGCGCGCCGTCTTCTTCAATCCTGACGGTGGCTTTGACGGTGTACCAAGTATCCGGATTCGACCGAAATCTGACTTCCTTAGCCATTCTGAGATGCGGTGCCCATGTCTGGATACCAAACTTGCCGGTGTTGCCTTTAAGGATCACATTGTACCGCTGAACGGTGACTCCCATGTTTGGCAGCTTGCGTTTCTGCTCTGTCATGTAAACGTCTGTCTGAACGGTGTAGCCTTTCATTTCCGGCAGGCCCAGCCAGAAGTACGTACTTGGGCGTCCTTTGCCGGGCGACCGTTTCAGGGCCATGGTGCCTTCGAAATCGGTCGGCTGCAGCTTCAGGAACGAGTTAATCCACGTTGCGGGCACCTGCTTAGGCTTATATCCCTCGAAGTCCCACTTCCACGGCAGAGGTGGATACGTGCGGACTCGGGCGAAGGCAGTTGCATCACCAAGTTTTGCGGTCAATTCTCCACCCTGTTCCGGGGCATCGGCCGCGACAGTCAGCGTGTTACCATCCAGAGTGACTCCTGACCATCCTTCGCCGAGAGTGAGGTCCGCTTCAACTTCACCGATCAACTGCCCCAGCCTGTTGTAGCCAACGACCTTGTACTCGATGTCTCCGCCACCGACGACGCGGTCTTCGAACGGGTGAATCTGAATGCTGGTAACATCTGTTCCGCCGTCGCCTTCCTTCAACTCAGGAATTTCAACAGGTGCAGATTTTCCGGCGTTTTCATTGCCGATACAGATTGTACGGTCTCGGGTGACGAAGAAAACGCGTCCGTCAGAGATGGCCGGTGTACCATAAATTTCATCGTCACCTTTGCCGTTGGCTGCGTGCAGCTTTACGTGAGACAGCGATTCGCATTTTTCGCGGCTGGGTTTCAGAATATGGATGTTGCCATTCACTTCCATGGCATACAGCTTGCCGTCGGCCCAGACAGGAGATCCTTTGCCGACCGTCCCGAGGCTGTAATCCCAGAGTTCCTCGCCCGATTGACTGTCGAAGGCGTGCAGCTTGCCGGTATCAGCAATGACGTACAGAACACCGTCCTTGACAACCAGCGCTGTGTAACCGGCTTTGATTCCGTCGATTCGCCAGACACTGTTCGAATCGGTGATGTCACCTTTGCCACGAGCGTCGATGCACTGGATTCGGCCAAATTCGAGGTTGTCGATATTGTCTTCGCCATGAGAGATGAAGACGTGATTTCCGTCAATGACGGGTGTCGCATTCAGGCCTCGTTTCGACATGCGAAAGGACCACACGTGCGCGCCCGTGCGAGCGTTAATGGCATGAATACCGCCGTCCGCTCCCCCGCCAATCAGCAGACGCTGCCCTTCGATGATGGAGATCGTGGGATTAGAATAGTTTGTGTCGAACGGGCCACCACCAACCGGCGATGTCCACAGCAGTTCACCGGTCTTCTTGTCGAAGCAGTAGTAAGTCATCTTGGGCGGCGGCGCTTTGGTGCGTCCCCAGTTTAATCCGAAGAAGCCGACGATGATGCGGTCTTCGTCGACAATGGGCGTTTGAGTTCGCCCGCCGTAGCCGGAAATCTTGCCGTATTCCTCAAACAGCGACTTTTCCCAGACAACGTTTCCATCGGTGTCGTAGCAGCGGAACAGACCGCTGACCGAGTGCATGTAGACGTAGCCGGTTTCGGAGTCTCCCGTCATGGCGGCCCATCCCACACGCGGAGCAGGAATGTCTGTCTGGAAAACGTTGAATGCCTTCTTCCAAAGTACGTCACCGGTGGCCGCATCTCGACAGACAACCTGTTCCTGAGCATCAATCAGCTCTTTGCTGCCGGTACTGACGTCATGTCCGGTTCGGCATTGCAGATAGATTCGTCCGTTCAGGACAATCGGTGCCGCTCGGCCACCAATGGGCGATTCCCACAGCACGTTCTTACCCGACGTCAGATCCCACGTTTCCACCAAGCCGGTTTCTCGCGAAATTCCGTTGTGTTCCGGGCCACGCCATGATGTCCAGTCAGCGCCTACGACGGTACTCGCCGTGCCTGCGACGGTCAGTGAAAACAGAAGAAAGCTTCGCATTCTGTTTGTTCCTCGATACAGATCTGAATGCCGATTCAGCAGAAAGAACGATTGTCTGCGACGGCGTATGGAAGGTGGGAAATTCGACTGGCGCGAGCCGCTCGGGCAAACTGTCCTGAGCTACCGCTCTTTGTGTGCAGGCCAACATTTTCCTTAGCCGAAGTTTCATGCTGGCTGGAGGATTTCAGAGCGACCCCCAATATTCGTGCGTTGCTGACAGTAATTCAACTGCTTTGGGTACGATTTGGTCCACTCAACAGGAATAACGGCCCCGGGATCTCTGTCAGACGGTCTCCGCTGAATCCAGACCGCAGTGTATTGGAGTCATCAGTGAATGCAATCAACAGGGGAGGTATTGCCCGCTTCCGGCGGGGTCATGACTTTTGGTTGGACTGGATTTCGGACTTGATTGTTGAAAATGTGGTGGGAGAAAGCGACGCGATCTTCCACGTGTTATTGTCACACGACAGCACAATTTCTCCAGAGAATCTCATCTGTCGTTCGTGAATATGTCCCCAGTGATAGACGCTTCCATTCACAAGCCAGGTGCAGTCGACATACACATTACGCGGTGTTGACATCTGTTCGTCTGCGGCGATACTCAAAACGCTTGTTTTTGTAAAGTTGATCAGTACACCATCTGTCTGGTCAGTATGCAGGCACTGCACCGTACTGAGGTAGATCTGTTCGGCCAGATCTTCGTCTAACGCGGTGGAAAGCCCTTCTGCCAATGCGTCGGTATCGCCCCCTGCGATCGCACGGTAGACATTTGACAGCAGTTGCTCGACAAGATGCCCTGCTCTTTTATGGTCGACATGATGCACAGCGTCCGGGGCAACGAACAGCAGCACCACGCTCAGTACCAGTGCTGCCCCGCAGCCATACGAAACAGTCGGGTGCGACCGCTTCGCAGATCCTGTCAGCCAGATGCCAAAGCCGATGGCTGTGCACACAAGGCAGCTAAGTAATCCCAGTCGACCGGGTCGACGGAGTGCAACGCGGACGGGGGAATTCATTGCGACTGCTGAAACCTGCAGTGCCGTGTCAGAGGCTGCAGGGGTTATGTTCAGATTTCGATCCCAGCGGAACCGCAATCCTGCCGCACCATTCTCGACGTTGCGATTACAGTCGACGATTTGGGTCTGACGCTCAGTTGCCGTGACGACGTCTACTGTCAGCTGGTTGAAGTGTCCGGGGGACTCAGCAAACATCAGTTCCACCGATTCAATGCGCTGCGTGGACGGAAAACGCACACGTGCTCCCACCCGGGTGCCGATGATGGGAACGGTTTCGTCCGCCTTGACCAGCGTATCCATGGCAGAAAAGGAATCTGCCGGGCTGCGAAAAAACTCAACCGCAACATCTGTCGGCGGAGCAGACTCATCATTCAAACGCAGTTTGCAGTGAGATTGCAGCCATGTTGCGATTTGCTGTCGGGCATCCTGCAACGTGGCCGGATCAAAGTGACCACCGTTGAAAGGTCCCGCGAGGAGCTTTCCGCGAAAATCAATGGCCTGCGGCCACGCTACGTCCAGCAGAAGCAATGGAGCCGTGAATTCGTGAATGATTTCGTTGGGGGCAACCACAATTCGGGAGGCTGAAATGTTGATGTCTGTAGAGCCGGTTGTTTCCCGGCGCGAACTTTCGGTTGCCAGGATGATCGTATGTGGTATTTCCGGAGCCAGGATCGCGTCAATTCGTCGGTTGGCCGGCTTGTGTTGAAGGTGCAGCCTGAGTTCACCTGGTTGAGTCAGATCACGGTGTGAGAAAGCATGTACGAACGACAGCCGGCGAAAGGCACCGTCTTGTGACTCTGCGGGCACGAATTGAAGTGTCCATGAAAGTTTCAACGATGCGTCGGTCGTGAGGTCGATCACTTCCGAATTCGGCTGCCATTCAGGAACAGACATCACCCGACCGATCAGTCGGCGACCGTCGGCATCAAAGATCTGCAACTGTTTCAGCAGAGTCCGGCCGTGTTGCGCGACGGCCCCGATGGACTGAGATCTGGACACCGTTGTCTGATTGGTGGACAATTCCGCCTGATGTCGCAGCACGTCGTCCAGAAATATGTTCAGTCGCACGTCGATGACGTCAGAGACTTTAACCCATGCATCCGTATGTGACACTGGATGGGCAATCGCCGTCAGCGCACAGCAACACCATGCGATAACAGGGGCGGCAGCAGGATGGTTAATTCGTGTTTTCACTGAATCTGCCGAGGACGGCTGGGGGAGCGCCGGCAAGAAACCGGAGGTCCGGCAATTCTACCGCACGGTCGCGTATGCGCCCTGAAAACAAGCATTCGCTGTCTGAGTTTGGGAATATTCCTTTTGCTTCCCGGTTCGGTGGTCGGTATTGCGACTGCGCACGAAAACAGGCGACATTTCTGCCGCCCGTATCACGCGCTTATTAAATACTGCACAATCCAGTCAGAGGATTATGCTTTTGGTGCACTTTCCGCAGGTGGAGCTGGTGCATCTTCTGCAGGCGGAGCTGGTGCATCTTCCGCAGCTGGAGCTTCTTCCGCCGGAGAAGGCTCAGAAGAGGCGCCACAACCAGCTGAACCGCAGGAATCACAGCTGCTGCTTTTCCTACAACGTACTTTCTTGCAACGTACTTTCTTGCAGCGTACTTTCTTGCAGCACGACGTTTTTGTTTCGCAGTCAGCTTGCGAACAGCAGGTCGCCTCAACTGCCTTGCCGCAGGATGCAGTGCGGAAACAGCACCGTCGTTTAGCTTCCGCGGCGGGCGTCATCATCAACACAGCACCGATGGCAAGCAGAATTAGATGTCGCATTTAAGTTGTCCTTATTGTTGAACGAATATCAAAACCCCGGATTTTCCAACACCAATGTCAGAAGGCCGGTGCGAAGCAGGCACGTGTCTGCTCCGCCGAAATGCTAGTCAGCCACAACCTACCCTGAATAATTAAAATATTCCATCCAAAATGCCTGTAATGCCAGAATTTACTCGTCAGACGTTTTTTGAACAATATCTTTGGGTATTCGCTGGACAACTCCGTCTGCATCAACGCACGCAATCACCGAGTCGGCCTGACACAACAGCTGATTCTCACGCCACAATTCGTAGTGGTGTTCCAGTTTCGCGGGTGTCTGCCGGACGATCCGCGTTCGTACCGTCAGCAGGTCGTCATATCGGGCGGGACTCTTGAATTTCACGTCCACGCGCGCGACAACAAAGAACAGACCAAGCTCTTCCATTTTTCTGTAGTTGCCGCCCTGAGTGCGGAAGAGCTCAGTGCGACCGACCTCGAAATACGTTAAGTAGTTCGAATGATGCAGCAGTCCCATAGCGTCGGTTTCACTGTAACGGACCCTGATTTTGATGGAGTGTTCCTGAATATTTTCGGACAATAGTCCTGACCTTTGAAAGGAAGCAGACACCTTTGGACAACCGGTTGCTGATTTTTGTTTACGGCTCACTGAAGCGGGGGTTTGCGCTTGGCCGTTTACTTGCACAGCAGGAATTCGTTGCGACAGCGTCAACGCAGCCACTTTATCGTCTGTACGATTGCGGCTCTTATCCGGCCATGGTGACGGTGGCGGTCGATGGCCGATCTGTCAAGGGTGAAGTGTTCCGTGTTGACCAGGAATGCCTGTTAAAACTGGATGAAGCCGAGGGCGTGGAAGAGGGGCTGTACGTCCGTGATTCGGTGCATCTGTGTCCACCGTTTGATGCTTCCGGGGCGTTCGCCTGGTTCTATGCCGCACCAACGTCAGGACTTGTGGACTGTGGATCGGCATGGTCTGGTACAGATTGTTTCAGTTGAGTTAACATGCCCCACTGTTCTCGAAAGTTGGTATTTGCCGTTTGTCTTGTGGGGCTATGCTGGTATGGCATGATGGTCGTACATGAACTGGGCCATGTTGTTGGCGCGTGTGCGACGGGTGGCACCGTCACGAGAATTGTTTTGCATCCGCTTTCGATATCTCGAACGGATGTCTCGCCGAATCCGTCTCCGGCTATCGTGGTCTGGCTGGGGCCAGTTATGGGGGTACTTCTGCCCCTGTTGCTGCTGGCAATCGGGCAGCATTGCCGCGTTGAAAAGATATTGAGATTCTTTGCTGGCTTCTGTCTGATTGTAAATGGGGCATACATTTCGGTCGGTGCCCTGAACACTGTCGGTGACGCCGGTGAAATGCTGCGTTGTGGCGCCTCCACCTGGATGCTGATTGCATTCGGGGCAACAGCAATTTCAGGCGGGCTGATGATCTGGCATCGCCTGGGCTCAGTCACAGAATTTTTCGCTGCGGAATCTTCGGTGACACTGCGAATGGCAGTCGCGACGGTCATCTCTTTGTCTGCGATGGTATTACTGCTGGCAGAGCTCTCCCCGTCTGCTCAGTGACGAGTAACGTTCTGGAGTTGCTGCGTGTTGAGAGCCGGTCTTTGATACGTCAAAACGCCCCCATGGTCGGGGGTGAACGCATTTCCAGGTGGATTGCGGCGGCAGTACCTCACGCACAGGATGACTGTGGGTAACACAGGTTTTATCTCCTGTTTCGCCCGGCTTTCGGCGGTTCCTGCGGACATCCGTTTTACCGTCACCGGCGATTCCCGTGCTCGCGAATTGTCTGATCGGCAGGCCGTGCCGAACGATCAGGCAGCCACGTCGAATGGGAAAAAAATACCGAACACAATGCTTTTTGCCGTCTTGACGCTTATGGAAACGTCAGGTTATCAACCGCACTCGCACCATTCTTACGCGTCCATTTGGTCACGTTTACGGGATGGTGCGGTAGTGTTGCCGCGAGTCCTCCGGGATTCGTCAGATACGACCAAAACGTCAGTTACCTCAGTTTCACAGATAGCACGTCATTCGTTTGTGAATGGCGACCGACAGTGTGCAGAAATCACGACGATTCTGCTGTGCCTGTTTTAAGGAGAACGTCCAAGTGCATAAGGCCATTGGATTCATCGGGTGCGTTTCGGTGATGGCCGCTTCGCTGTATCTTTTCAGCGGCGGCGACCCTTCACGCGTTCTGTCAGCTCAAACCGAGTCTCCGGACAGTTTCGGATCGGTTGCAAGGCGTTTCATGAACGACGCCCGGCAGTCCGCCGAACAGGGGGACCTGCGTCAGGCTCGGAGGCTTGCCGAAACAGCGGCCTCATTGTCGGCCAGCTGGCAGCCCGGCGAACAGACACCTCAGAAGTTCCTCGCCGAACTGGATGAGAACGTCGGTCGGACTGACACCCCCTGGGATCTGGAACGCTCAGCAGCATGGCCCAGCGTTGATTCTGCAGAATCAGAAGCTGTGACAGCTGACAGCGACAATCCGTTTGGGGCAACAAACGGTACAGAACCGCTTCCCAAGGATGCCAGCATTGAACTGATCAACAAACATCACGCTCAGAAGCTGATGAGCGAGGCCCGAAAGGCACTGGCCGCCGGGAACACAGCGGTCGCCCGCACGCGAGCGATGCAGGCCAGAACGCTGAAGGTGTCCTGGGGACTATGGGACGAACGCCCCGATCACCTGCTGTCACAGATTGATCGTGCTGAAGGAACCACTACCTTTTTTGCAGACGCTGTTCCTGCCGCAGATGGAGCCGCAGACGGTGCGCCACAGCCTGCCGAGGAGAGTTATCAGCAGGCAAGTGCACTGATTGTACAGGCGCGAACAGCCATCGCCGCTGGCAGCCTGCAGGAAGCCAATGAACTGGTGAATCAGGCTGAAGCGTTGAACGCATCATACGGACTGTTTGAAGACAGTCCGCAGCTGGTCAGGAAAGATATTGCTAAGCTCACGCAGCCGGGCGTCGCTCCAACCAGCGTCTTTCAGGAAAATGATGCCGGTGGAGTGATCGTCTCCGCCGAGGAAAAAACTGCTCGTGGTCTCGTTGACGAGGCACGCAAGGACTTGCTGCAGGGCCGACTTGCCGCTGCACGTGATAAGGCAGAACAGGCTCAGGCTCTGAATGTTGCCTGGTCGCTGCTGGATGATCGGCCAGCGTTGGTCTTATCGGAAGTTAATCAGGTATTGGCCGGACAGGATTTCTCCTCACAGGCGGACTTCGGTTCGGTCACAGCGAGCGAACAGCCGTTTCCTCCACTGCAGGAAGACGCGACAACGGATCCGGCGTTCGAAGCGGTCGCCTCTGGTTTTACGGATTCTGAAGCTCGAGGACCCGTCGATGTGACGCCTAAGCAGGCCTCTAATCCATTCGCCGGAGAAAACGGATTTACTTCCTATGCCGACTCTGCCCGCCCGGAATCGCCTCCTGTTGTTCATCCCACAGGCAGGTCCGTGGAAGCCTCGATGCAGCACGGAATCGCACTGCTGCAGCGTGGTGACCGGGTTGCCGGTCGGGAAGCTCTTATGCAGGCATGGAACAATGCCGGTCAACTGGATGCCGACCGACGTCAAACGCTGCAGGTGATCCTGCAGCAGGTCTCTGCAAACGATGGTGTTGCTTTGACATCCAGTGCGACAACAA
>Ga0315316_10001198_pt1 | contig 17987 bp, 15 predicted proteins | sample M160m3416metaG_FD_203702 | JGI IMG/M metagenome (GOLD analysis project Ga0315316, IMG submission 203702) | Ammonia-oxidizing marine archaeal communities from Monterey Bay, California, United States - M1 60m 3416 | ecosystem: Environmental > Aquatic > Marine > Intertidal zone | place: USA... | reverse complement strand
GTATTTCATTCTGCTGTTAGCACTCATTTAGTTTATAGAAAAGAGTCATTTGACAATTTTGATACAATTTTTTGTACAGGAAATTATCAAATTCAAGAAATTCAAGAGAGGGAATTAAAATATAATTTAAAAAAGAAAAAATTAATTCAATGTGGATATAGTAGATTAGATGATCTTTTATCAGAATATGAAACTTTCAAAAAAACAAATAAAATCATTATAAAGAAAAATCAAATATTAATTGCACCATCATGGGGAGAAAATGGGTTAATTGAAACTTTTGGAGAGGATATAATCGAGATATTACTAAAATATGATTATAAAATAATTTTTCGACCACATCCAATGACAATAAAAAAATCTTCAAATTTAATTCAAAAAATAAGAAAAAAATATTCAGATAATGAAAAATTTATTTTTGAAGACAATATTAAAACATTTGATTCATTTTATTCATCAGAATGTGTTATTTCTGATTGGTCAGGAGTTGCAATTGAGTATGCATTTACAACAAAAAGACCAGTCCTCTTCATAGATGTCCCAAAAAAAATGAGAAATCCAGAATATGGAAAAATCTCATTTGTTCCATTAGAAGATAGAATTAGAGAACAAATTGGTGAAATTCTTTCTCCAAATGAAATTTCAAAATTAGACAGTATGATACAATTAATGATTGAAAATGAAGAAAAGTATTCAAAAGTTATAGAATCAATATATCATAAAATTATTTTTAATATAGGTAATTCAGCTTCGGTTGCAGCAAATGAAATTCTTGGAATAGTGAATAAACAAGCGGAAGGAAATTATTCTAAATAGTAATATTATTCAGTTTAAAATTGAATTGTGTGAAAGCAATTATTTTAGCAGCTGGAAAAGGAACTAGATTAAGTCCATTTACGGATGATTTTCCCAAAGGAATGATAAAATTATTTGATAAAAGTTTACTTGAAATGCAAATAGATAATTTCAAAGATTGTGGAATTAATGACATAACAATTGTTACAGGATATAAAAATGAAAAAATTTTATTCCCAGGAATAAAAAAGAGAAAAAATGAAAATTTTGATTCTACAAATATGAATGAAACTTTATTTTGTGTTAAAGAAGAGTTAGATGATTCAGTAATAATATCATATAGTGATATTGTTTATGATAAGACTGTTATAAAACAACTAATGGAATTTGATGGAAATATTGGAATTGCAATAAGAACAAATTGGAGAGATTATTATGTCAAAAGAGATCTACACCCAATTTCAGAAGCTGAAAATGTTCTATTTGAAGATAATAATATTATAAAAATACATAAAAATATAACAACAAAAACAAAAAAACAGAACATAGGCGAATTTTTGGGACTAATCAAACTATCTAAGAGTGGATGTAAGACATTTTTAGGAACATATTCAAATTTAAAAAAAAATCATACAGGTAAATTTCACTCATCAAAATCGCTTGAAAATGCGTATTTAACAGACATGATTCAAGAAATAATAAATTCAAGTGCTAAAGTTGAAATTATTCACATTGAAGGAAACTGGTTTGAAATTGATACAATGCAGGATATTGAGAATGTAAGAGAGAAAATTGGCTGCATATAATTTATTAAAAAATACATTTGAACTACATCCATTTTTGTTTGGAATTTTTACAACTATTTTTATATTCATTTTTAATATTCATATTGTAAAATTTCCAGAACTTATTTTACCATTAACAACTATAATTATTACAATTATTATATTAACAATTTTAATAAAATATGTATTAAAAAATAAGAAAAAAACTGCAATGATTATTACAATTGGAGCAATTTTATTTTTCTCATATGGACATTTTTATGAAATAATTGAAAATGAAGTAGGAACTTTTTCACATTCATATTTGTTAATTGCATTTTTAATTTTATTTGTAATTAGTGTAGTATATTTTATTAGAACAAAAGTAAAATTAGATAATTTAACAAAAATTGTTAATGCCGTTGGGGTAACAATAATTGTTATTTCCATGATTAATCTTGGAATATACTTTATTGAAGATATACCTAAAATTGAAACTAATGAACTTGAGAATGAGAATTTTCAAAAAAATAATTTTGATAACAATCTAAATTCTCCAGACATCTACTACATAATACTAGATGCATATGCAGGACAAAAATCATTAGAGAATACATTTAATTTTGATAATACGGAGTTTTATGATTTTCTGATTGAAAATAATTTTTATGTTGCAAAACAAGGATATGGTAACTATGAAGAAACCTACAAGTCTCTAAGTTCTTCATTGAATATGGATTATATCAATGAAATAGACTCCTATAATTTACAAAAACGAATTGATCTTGGATATGAAATGATTGAAAATAATAAAGTAATGAGTAATTTAAAATCAAAAGAATATAAAATTATCAACTTTTTTTCTGGATGGGGTCCTACTAGAGATATGCCTCTTGCTGATCTAAATGTCTGTAATGAATATAGAGGAATATTAGATTCAGAATTTTTTTCCATGGTAATCAATAAGAGTATCTTAGATCCGTTTTATGTAAAATTATTTGAAAATGATAGAAAAGAACTATTATTCTGTCATATTGAAAAAATTAAAAATATTCAAAAAATTTCAGATAAACCAATTTTTGTTTTTGCACATATTACAATTCCACATGGTCCATACATTTTTGGACCAAATGGAGAGCATCTTACACCAGAATCAATACAACTTGGAGATAAAGGAGATGATAAAGAGAAATACATTGGACAATTACAATACACAAATAAATTAATGAAAGATGTGATAAACGCCATTCTTGATTCTGAAAAATATGTGAAAAATTCTCCAATAATTGTAATTCAAGGAGATCATGCATCAGGTATAGTACGTTTTGAAAATATGCAAGAAGACGGGTTGCAAGACATATTTAATATTTTAATAGCAATTCACGCTCCACAAATGGAAAAAAATATTTTTGAAGAAAAATTAACTCCTGTAAACACATTCCGTCATATTTTCAATACTTATTTTGAAGATGATTATCCAATATTAGAACAAAAACAATACAAAACATTACCTGAATCACCATGGAAGTTTGTAGATGTAACAGACATAGTTATGAAAAAAATTGAAGATTAAATTTTTATTTTAAAATATTATTTTTTGCACAAAAGATTAATTAATTGTGTATTAGAATCTATTTCTAAAAATTCTGTTTTTGTTATTGGAACAATTTTTTTATTTTTCTCATCTAATAAATTAACTTGAAATCCATTATCGTAAAAGAAATCAATAAATTCTAATGAAGTGTGACCAGAATCCTCTATTGATTTTTTTGAAAATTCTGTGAGTATAGTAATTTTTTTATTTTTTTGTAATAATAATTTCATACCCAGAATTGCCTTGTACTCAGCACCTTCCAAATCCATTTTTATAAAATTAATTTTATCAATATATTCAGAATTTAAAAAATAATCATCTAATTTTATACTATTAACTTTTGAAATTTTAAATTTTTGTGTATTAGTTTGTTTTGGTTCATAAATTCTATTAGCGCCACTACTTTCTTGTCCAATCCATAAATTAATTTGAGAATTAGAATCTGAAGCTGCTTTTTGTACAGGAATAATATTTTTATATTTATTTGTGATAATATTTTTTTCTAAAATTGAGAAATTTGAAGGTTCAGGTTCAAAAGCAAATACTTTGCCATCAATACCAGATTGTTTTGCAAATAATAATGTGTAATAACCAATATGAGCACCGAGATCAATTACAACATCACCAGATCTAATTTCATCTTTGATTATTTTTGTTTCTAAAAATCCATATTCTTTATTTATAGAAAGATCTAATGAATCAAATTTATCTAAGAACATTTTGTGACCTTGTACAAAACAATGATTAGGTTTTAACATTTCATCAGTAGATTTAATTAATTTTTTTCCAATAGATGACCTTCCAAAGCCTACTCCTTTTCCACTATTAGCTTTTTCTCTACATTTTCTATAAATATTAAAAAGAATTTTTCTTGAATCCATAATATACAAAATTATTTTCTTTAATTCTTATATTTTTCTTATGAATTACTTAGAATTTTTTCTATTATTTCCTGACTTTTTGTCAATGAGTTATAGAATCCACCATAATTTTTTATTTTATTAGTTTGTGTAACTTCATCAAATGACAATCTAGATGGATTATCACCTGTATCAAAAACGGTAGTCCCTAAAGCAAATTCATTAGAAAATGAATGAATATATTTTGCAATTTCTGTATCTAATGATTTTATAGGATAGTACTTTGGACGATACAAATTTTTTAATTTGAGTACCTTTAATTCATCAATTTGTATATTTCCTAATTGAAAGATTTTTTGAAAATTACTTTTGGCTAATTCAAAGAAATAATGTTCATCTAACGCCCAAAGATCATCATTTTGTTTTGAACGCATTTCAAAGCATAGTAAAGATTTGTTTTTTGGAGCAACACCAGAACTTAGGAATGTTTGTTGTGTAATTCTAAAAAATGGTATTGAAAGATCGTAAATGTCTAAAACCCAACCATCAAATAATTTAGGAGTATCCACTAGTAAAAATACCAAAATTCCATTATTCATTTTTGTTGAAACATATTGTTGACGTAATTCATCAGGTGTATCTTTGAACCATTTTATTGTGTGATTTAATGGAACAGAATACAAAATTATATCTGATGATTCCTGAAAAAATTCATTATTTTTTCTATATGTTAATAATTTAGGTTTACCATGATCAATAGATTCAACATTAGCATCCAGAATTATTTTTCCTCCTGAATTTAAGATTTCATTTTGGAGAGAATCAATTATTGTACCCATCCCATTTTTAAAGTAGCAATCAAATCCATTTTCATCAGTTTCAAATTCATCTGTTTCCACTATTTTTTGTTTTTTGTTTAGATAATTCAGAGTTTTTTTAATAGTGATAGGTTCAAACGAAGTTTTTATTACATTTACTGGAGGTAATTCGCCATAGTTTTGGTATAAAATTGGTTTACACCATGTTTCGTATATATCATGACCATATAATGATACTAAATATTCTTCAGAGGAATTTTCTTCGATAGAATTTTTTGTTTTTTGGAGTGCACCTTTTATTAAATTTCTAAAAAATGAGTTTTTATTATTTTTTATTATTTTACTTAATCTTGGTGGCGTATCAAGTATTTTATTTTGAAAAAATGATTTATAAGATTTTTTCATTGAAGATAATTCTATAATATTATCTTCATTTAATAAAAAATTAATATCATTGAATATTTTTGATGATTTATCTATAGTTACATAATGAGGTCCAATGTCAATAAAACAGTTATTTTTTTTAATACTTGCAGACAATCCACCAAGAAGTTTCGCTCTTTCAATTATTGTAATTTTATAACCATGTTGAGATAATTTCCATGATGCAAATAAACCACCTATTCCACCACCAATCACAGTAACATCTAATGCGTTTGATTTTTTAATATTATTCATGTATACTATATTTTTTTTTATTATTTAATATATTCAGATATACGTTTTTCATAATCTCCAAATAATACGCCAATAGTTCTTAAAAGAGTGATATCATTATCAGTACAATAATCAGATAAAATTTTTAAATATTTTTGAAAATTTTTCGGGTCGTCATTAGATTTTAATAATGATGAATAAAGATCATCATGATCAAGCATTATAATTTTATTTGTACCTAATACATCTGAAATTTTTTGAATATTTTCTACTCCTTTTGGACTTTCTATTTTTGGAACAAGAACACAATCATCATTAACTAAATCCAAAAAATTTTCTAAATCAGAAGGGGAATCAACATTTGAAATTGCAAGAAATTTGATATTTGAAAAAGTTTCTAGAATTGGTTTTAATTCTGAAATTGAGTATCTATTGTTAGGAGGCTTTGTTCTATTTCGAGGTAAATCTAAGAATATTTTTCGATCTTTGTATTTTTTTAAAATATTCTTAAGATTTTCAAGATTATCTACCCATGCAAGATTAACCCTAAATATTGTTTCATCAGGTAATGAAATATCAAAATTTGTTAAATTTTGGGATGCAATTATCATATTCAATCATTTTTTAGAGAATTAATAATTTTTCCTAATGCATTATTAGAGATTTTATGCTCTTTATGGGTATCATCAAGAAATATATCAAAATGACCATTTTCAAATGATGAAATATTTTTCTTTATAGCATCTTTATACTGAAAAAATGATTCTCCATGAAAACAACATGGATCAAATTTATTGAAGATTTGAATAAATTTTCTGTTTTCGCCATATGATGCTAGTGTGTAGAGATCTAGATAATTTGTAATTTTGTATAATGATAAATTATGTTGTTCATAATCACCAAAATTTTCTGGATCATTACGTAAAAATATTGGATAAGAACCAGCAATGGAAAAACTTTGATCAATACGGGAATCTATAGCACTTAACATCATTATAGTCCAGCCTCCACCAGATAATCCAACTGTATTTATAGAATTAAAATTAAAATTTTCTTCAATATGATTTAAAGCTACAACAGGAGGTTCAACAAATAGGCTTATTGGAGTGAAAGAGTTTGACTCTAATAATTCGAAATGATTGTGTGTTGTTAATTGAATTCTACCAAATTCCGAATGATGTATGATTGGTTTATCATTCATTCCTAATAATGGCATGGAAAATGCCAAAACAGAATAATTATTATCTAAAAAGAATTGAATTGTATTTTTTCCCTCAAAAAAATCACCTCTATGACCTTGATGATATAAAATTAATTCATTATTAGATACAAGTGGTTTAAACAAATATGAAATTGAGTTTACATCATATTCCATGTTTATAGTAATTTTATCAATAGATTCTAAATTTTTCATTGAAGAAAATCTAGGATCGTCAATATCAAATTCAACAGCGTCAGGAAGTTTTTCTGGAAGGTAAGTTTGCTTCCATAAAAATTCTAATAAATTATCTTTTGCTTTTTGTAAAGATGAAACATCTTGTAAGTGAATTAATGTATTTACGTCATTTTCATAGTAGGTTGAATCCTTTTTTGACTCGTCAAAAAAATCATTTTTTAAAGATTTCAGAATGTTATAAGGAAATATTTCATAAGAGGCAATAAAAATTCCAGATGTAAACATGATTATAGCAATAATTACAAATATTGCAATACGAGAATTACCCATAAAATATTGATAAAAATTATTGATTTAAAACATTCTAAGTAAAAATAAGTAAAAAATTGTAAATTATTGTTAAATACTCATAAAACATAATTTTGTGTGGTTTAGAATTAATACTAGCTTTTTTTAGTATATTTAATTTGAAATTATTAATTGCATATGGCAGTTTAGGGAAACTATTTCATTTGAAAGAATTTGCAGATGCACTAGAAAAACTAGATGTCCAAGTAAAACTAGTGAAAGATACAGATTATAGTAAAGGATTTCCAAGTAAGAAAGTTTCTGAATGGTTCAATGGTGATCAAAAATTCAAAGAATTAATTAATGAGTTTAAACCCGATGCAATTTTTACGGATCGACAAACACATTTTGGATTACATTCAATTAGATCAGAAATTCCAACATTTATTTTACTTCGTGGTCATTATTGGCAAGAATATTTTTGGGCAATGAAAACACTTGGAAATAATTTGAAAACACGATTTGCCATATGGTTTAGAAATAGAATAGCAAACAAAGTTTTTGATGGAGCAACTGCAATATTTCCAATTTGTAAATATTTAGAAAATGTTACAAAACAGGTATATCCAAATCAAAATACAGGAATATTTTTAGAAGGAATTAATTCTGAACGATGGCACCATACAGAGAAAATGGAATTAAAACATCCATGTGTAGGATTAGTACAAGATGCAAATTGGTGGGGGAAAACAAAAGAACTTTTAGTTTTAGAAAATGTTCTTGAAAAAATGCCTGATGTTTATTTTTATTGGGTAGGAGATGGACAATATCGTGAAAAAATTACTAAGCAATTAGAAAAATTTGATAATTTTAAATGGTTAGGAAGATTAGAATATCCTGATAAAGTTAGAAAGTTTTTAGAAGGAATTGATGTTTATGCATTAATCACAGGTATGGATCTTGCTCCATTAACATTAAAGGAAGCACAATTAATGGAGAAACCAGTCATTGCGACAGATGTTGGCGGTGATAAAGAGATGATGATAGATGGGAAAACTGGATTTTTAGTAAAAGAAAATGATTCTGATGATATAATAAAAAAGATATCTGAATTGTTAGAAAATAAACAATTGTCAATAGATATGGGAAAACAAGGTGCAAAATTTATCAAAGAACAATTTAATTGGGAACATGTCGCAAAGAACTTTCTAGATAATATTAAACCATATATCAATAAGAAATAGGAACCTATTTTGTATATTTTTTATGAATATTTTTAGAATTTTTAACTTTTTTTGAATATTTCTGATTAATTGTTTTGATTAGATTAAGAGTTTGATTTTGCATTAGATCTAGATTTGGTATAACACAATGACCTCCAATAAAACCAGGAAACATTTTTGGTCTATTTCCTAATATTTCATGAATTTCATCTGAAAATTTCCACATTTCATCATAATCTACATTGTGTTGGATAGCAATAGTATTAGTTAATTGAGCGTAGTTAATCAACCAACCAAGATAAGAAGTATCACATAGAATTTTTGCTAACTCTAGAGTTTCTGGTTTAGACATTCTTTGAGTTTTTATTCCACACTTCATCATAGTTTTACGATATTCAATAGCAGCCCATTCTTTTTTTGATGCAGATTTAGATATTGCAAAAAATTTGGTATATCTTTGAAGATCTTTCAGCATTCTTTTATGAACACCTCTAGTTGCACTAAAGATAAGTGGTATTTTCAATTTTTTTTGTAATTGTTCTGTTGTTCCAGGACTAATGGTGCTATGTATAACAATACATTCTGGCATAAATTGTTCATATAATTTTATGATATTTGAATTGAAATTTTTAGTTACAGGTATTGCAATGTGTAAAAAACGAGTTTGTAGGTCTTGAAATTTTTTAAATTTAGTTTGGTTCATTAGTTTTTTATCAAGATCATATCCAATAGCATTTTCTTTTTTTGAAATTAATTTAAGAAGTGGCATGCCAATTTCACCTAATCCAACAACAATATCTTTTTTCATTATTCTATTCATTTTATATACTAAATTAATCTAGTGTAGTATTACTATTCATTTCCTTTGTAACAAATAATCTGTACCATATTTCAAATGCCAATATACCTAAGAATTTGTTTACATATTTGACATTTAATTCAGGATTATCAAGATGCTTTTTAATCCAATCATTATTTATCCAGCCATCTTTTACTACTCTGGAATCAATAAGAAAATCTTTGCATAAAGCATGACCATGTGACTTCCACAAGTTTATTGTATTAACATTAAATCCTAATTTTTGTTTTCCAACTAAAGAATCATGTCCATTTTGTTTTAATAGGGATCTAAGAGGTAATTTCCCAATATTGCTAATTTGATCATATTTTTCTGAATGCATGATATGAGGTGTACTTGACAGTAATTGATCATTCAAGATTGGAGTTAGTAATTGCATATCAAAATTTTTAATTACAGTTGTATTAATTGGATTAAAATTGTATAGTAATTTTCCATTATAATCTGCCAAAAATACTTGTTCTAACCTAGATAATTTATTATCAAAATATGGTAAAAGAAGATGATGAATTGATTCCCAAGAAAAATTTGATTTTTGATCAAAGATTTTCTCCTGATCAGGTACTCGATCTCTTTCATGACATTCAAGATATGCAATAATTTTCTCTGAAGGACTTGATGATTCAGTTGTCAATGATAGGAATTTTTGATACCTAAATGTGTAACCACCAAAAAGTTCATCACCACCATCACCAGAAATTAAAACTTTGGAAAGAGTTTGAGATTTTTTAACAACATAGTACCAATGTAAATCCCAAAATGGCATTTTAATAATACTGATTGCTTTAGGAAGTTCAGATAGATAATTTTCAAGATTTATGATATGATGTTCAGCATTAAATGTGTCAGCAATTTTTGCGGCATCACCTGTTTCATCCACACTATCTGCAAATTTTATTGAAACAGCTTGAATGTCAATATCAGGTTTAATTTTTCTAACTAAAGATAAAACTAGAGTTGAATCAACACCTGCACTTAATGCGATTGATACTTTTTGACCATCAAAATTTTCTAATTTTTGTTTTATATAATTAGTGATTGAATTTTCGATTGATTGTATATTCACTGATTCAGTGTTTGATTCAAAATCATTCCATGTTTTTATGGGTAAATTAGGTTTAAGATGTGGATCATATCTTAATGTTAGAATATTCACTATTGATAATGGATTAATTATAGAATTTTTGTTATCCACGACCTAGTCCTCTGAAAATTAATTGGGAGTTTTGAGCATCAATAGGATCAACAATTCCTCTTGTATCAATTAAGATAGGAGTTTTCATCTTGGTGAATTTTGAAATATCAATCTTGGTGAATTCATCATGAGCTGTTACAATTATTACTGCATTCATTTTTTCAAGTAATTCTGGAGAAATAGTTTCTAAAATTTTTATACCAAATTGTTCAGTTGAAGAAAAATATGGGTCGTAAATGTGTATATTTGTGCCTAGAGCTTTTAATTTTTTAATTATATGTTCGGCAGGTGTTAATTGTATATCTTTAACATCTGGTTTGTAAGAAATTCCAAGAATTAGAATATCACTACCCTCTAAAGATATTCCAGATTCATTGAAAGCATCAAGTGTAAGTTCTATTACATGTTCGGGCATATCTTCATTTATTTTTCTTCCTGATTCAATAATACTAAGTTTTACTCCAGTTCTTTTTGCAGTATTAAGTAATTGATATGAATTAATTGGTAAACAAGGACCACCAACACCAGCACCTGGATAATGAACTTGAAAATTATATTTTTTTTTAGCAGCTTCTAAAACTTTGTTTGTATCAATACCCAATTTTTCAAACATAATGGATAATTCACTAACAAATGCAATGTTGATGTCACGAAAAACATTAGTTGTTAATTTTACAGCATTAGCAGTTTTACAATTTGGCATTTCAATAAGTTCAACTGAAAAAACAAAATTATAGATAGATTTTATTATTTTTGTAATATCAGAATTAATACTTCCTACTAACCTTGGTAAATTAGTAAAATCATGTAAAATTTCTCCAGGATTAGCATTTTCAGGACAAACACCAATAAAAAAATTTTCTGAAGCAGTTAATCTTCCTGAGTTAGTAATTATAGAAACCATTTCATCTTCAATAAATCCAGGTTCAATAGTACTTTCAACTATTACCAAAGAATTTGGTGATAATATGTTGGATAATTTTGATGCAACAGTTCTCAATGCAGAATAATCTGGAATATTATTTTTGTCCATAGGAGTAGGCAATGATAGAAGAATTAAATCAGAATTTGGAACAGCATCTTCAATGTTTGTAGTTGCAGAAAATTTTTTATTTTTTATGACATTATCAAAAATTTCTTGATACCCAGGTTCGTCCTTTAAAGGAAAAATTCCAGAATTAATATTTTGTACCAAATTTTCATTTATATCAACTCCAACAGTGTCTAAGCCAGATTTCGCAAAAGATAATGCCGTTGGAAGGCCAATTCTCCCAATACCAATAACACAAACCCGAAGCGTTTCTGATTTTAATGATTTTAAAACATCTTCAAAATTATTCATATTAGTTTTCAGATTTGACATTAATATCACAGATGCTTGTATTTTGAACCTATTTTTACCTATTATAATTTTGTAATGATAGCTTTCATTCCAAAATTTTAAAAACTTAATGATAGGACTAAGAATGGATTTTTGTGACTAAAGTAGTAATTACAGCAGCAGGAAAAGGTACAAGATTATTGCCATTTACAAAAGAAATGCCAAAGGAAATGATGCCAATTTTTTCTCAGACTTTTACAAAAAATAGAGTAATTTTACCACTTTTACAATATATCTATGAACAACTATATTCTATGAACTTCAGAGATTACTGTTTTGTTGTTGGTAGAGAGAAAAGATCTATAGAAGATCATTTTACTCCTCATGAAACTTATTTGAAAGAATTAACAGGAGATTATAAAAAACTTGTAACAAAATTTTATCAAAAACTAGAAAATTCACATTTAGTTTGGATTAATCAAAATAAACCATTAGGATTTGGGGATGCAGTAAAACGTGTAGAGAGATATGTTGGAAAAGAAGATTTCATAGTTCATGCAGGGGATGTGACTATTCTTAGTAGAACAAATCATCCAATCTTGAGATTAATTAAAACAGCCAAAAAAAATCCGGATGCCAAAGCAATTCTACTTTGCAAAAAAATAACAGATTTTAGAAAATATGGAGTTCCAACAATAGAAAAAATTTCTAATAATTTATTTTCAGTAAGAGAAGTTATAGAAAAACCAGATAAACCAAAATCAAATTTTGGAATTTTACCATTATATTATTTTAAATCAGATATTTTTTCTAGTCTAAAAAAAATTAAACCTGGAAAAGGAAAAGAATTTCAATTAACAGATGCAATTCAAAATCTAATTAAGAATAAACAAAAGGTTTTAGCAATTACATTAAATAAAAATGAAGACGAAATTGATGTAGGTACTGTTGAATCATATAAAAGTTCACAAGAAATAACATTCAAGAAAGGATAATTATAGAGAGAGTTGTTCTGATGAAAATAGGAATTATTGGCTTAGGGTTTGTGGGATTATCACTTACCAGTGTATTATCCTCAAAGGGATATGATGTAGTTGGAATAGATGTTGACAAAGAAAAATGTAAAAAAATTATTAATGGAATAACACCATTTTATGAGCCTGGTTTAGAAGAAATATTAAAAAATGGATTGAAAAAGAAACTGAAAATTAGTGATGATTTTTCATTAATCAATAATTGTAATCTAATTTTTGTTACAGTTGGAACACCACAAAATCTAAGTGGTACCATTGATCTTTCAATAATTAAAAAGGCTGTATCCACAATTGGAATAAATTTACAAAAAAACAAGAATAATCCTATAATTTTTATCAAAAGTACTGTTGTTCCAGGAACAATGAAAAAAGATCTTTTACCAATTCTAGAAAAAAAATCTAAAAAGAAAGCTGGAAAAGATTTCGGATTAATATCAAATCCAGAATTTCTACAAGAAAGTAGTGCAATAAAAGATACTAAATTTCCTCATGCAATTGTACTTGGAGGATATCAAACAAAATTCATGGTAAAAGCAAAAAACTTTTTTGAGAAATTACATCCAAACGTACCAATAATAGTTACTAATCATCAAACTGCAGAGATGATTAAATATGCAAATAATTCATTTCTTGCAACAAAGATTAGTTTTATTAATCAATTATCAAATATTTGCCAAAAAATTCCTGGAGCTAATATTGATGATATAGCAAAAACAATTGGAATGGATCCAAGAATAGGAGAATTATTTCTTAATGCAGGTCCAGGTTATGGTGGTTCATGTTTACCAAAAGATATGAGAGCATTAATCAATTTTGCAAAAATTTCAGGAATTAAACCAACACTTTTGAATGCTGTAGAAGAGATTAATGCAAAACAGTTGGAAGAAATAATCTCAATTACTAAGCAAAGATTAGGAGATTTAACTTCAAAAAGAATTACAATTTTGGGAACAGCATTTAAACCAAATACAGATGATATACGAGACTCGATCGCAATAAAATTAATTAAAAAATTTCTAAAGAGAAAAGCAAAAATTATAATTCACGACCCAAAAGCAATTAAGAATACAAGAAATGTTTTTGGAGAGAAAATTAACTATGGAAAATCAATTAAAGATGCTTTATCAAAAAGTCATTGTGTGATTATTATGACACAATGGAAACAATATGAAAAATTAAATAATAAAGAATTTAATTTTATGAGTAAAAAATTGGTTATTGATTGTAGAAGAATGCTAATAGGAAAAGAATTAGATGTTGATTATTTTGCAATAGGATTAGGTAAAGAAAAGTGAAATATGTTGTAACAGGTGGAGCCGGTTTTATTGGAAGTAATATAGTAAAAAAATTGGTTTCAAGAGGAGATAATGTAACAGTAATTGATAATTTGAATACAGGAAAGGAAAATAATTTATCAACAGTTAGAGATAAAATAGTATTTCTAAAAGATAGTATTCAAAATGTTGATTTACTTGAAAAAGAAACTGAAAATATAGATGGTGTTTTTCATCAAGCTGCACTTGCATCAATACAAGATTCATACTCTAAACCTGATGAATATCATAGTGTTAATGTTAATGGAACTGAAAATATTTTAAAATTAGCACAAAAAAATAATTTTAAAATTGTTTATGCAAGTTCATCTAGCGTATATGGAAATCCAGAAAGAATTCCAATAAAAGAGGAAGATAGTAAAAATCCAATTAATCCATATGCTGAAACAAAATTGAAAAAAGAAGAATTAGCAATAAAATATTCAAAAAATGGAGTGAAAGTAATTGGTTTACGATATTTTAACGTATTTGGAAAAGGACAGTCAAAAGAATATGCAGGAGTCTTGAAATTATTTCTAGAACGAATTAGAGATAAGCTACCTCCAAGAGTTAATGGTGATGGAACACAGTTTAGAGATTTTGTTTATGTCGAAGATGTTGCAGATGCGAATATAATGTCAATGGATAGTAAAATCAATCATGAATTTTTTAATGTAGGAACAAATACTTCCATATCAATATTAGATTTAGCAAAAACTGTAATAAAATATTCAGGATTAAATATAGATCCAATCTTTGGTCCCGCATTAAAAGGAGACGTACAAAGAACAATTGCAGATATAAATTTGATTAAAGATAAGATTGGATGGACTCCAACTGTAACACTTGAAGAATGGATTAAGGAAATTATTTCTGCAAATAAATTTGACGAAATTTAGTTACAAATTATACGAGTAGATATTATAGTTGAAAAAATATCTAAAATTAAGTTGAAACTATTAATTGGTGCATCAAGCTCAAAAATTTTTCATTTAAATGAATTTGCCAAAAATTTAGAAAAAAATAATGTAGAGTGTAAAGTTGTTTTTGATTCTGAATATGCGGATGGATTTCCTAGTCGTAAAATAAAAAGTTGGTTTAGTTCTAATAAAAAATTCAAAAAATTAATTGATGATTTTAAACCAGATGTAATTTTTGTAGATAGAACAAGACATTTTGCTATTGAAGCATCAAAAACAGATATTCCCCTAATACTTCATTTACGTGGGAATATGTGGAAAGAGTTTGTTATGGCAAGAGAAACATTATACAAATCAAAAGAAAAAAGAATTGCTCTAAATAAATGGGAGGAAATGGGAGAAAAATGTATTCAAAAATCTGAACTAATACTACCAATTTGTAATCATCTTTCAGATATTTCTAAAGAGAAATATACAAATAAAAAAATTGAAACACTTTATCAAGGAATAACACCAGAAAACTGGTTTCAGAAAAAAGGCATGGAGTTGAAACATCCTTGTGTTGGAATTTTACAAAGTGCAACTATTTGGGAAAAAATTAAAGAGCTCTTAATTTTGCCAAAAATTTTAGAAAAGATGCCAGATGTTCATTTCTACTGGGCAGGTGATGGTGTTTATAGAGATCAGGTTTTGCCGGCACTTGAGAAGTACAAAAATTTTCATTGGCTCGGACCATTAGAATATCCAGATAAAGTTAGAGAATTTTTAACAGAGATTGATGTTTATGCATTGATCAGTGGCATAGATATGTCTCCATTGACACTACAGGAAGCACAGTTAATGGAAAAACCAGTTGTTGCAACTAATGTTGGAGGAATTCCCGAGCTTATGAAAGATGGTGAAACTGGTTTTTTAATTAAAAAAGATAATCCAGGAGAATTATATGAAAAACTTTCAATGTTATTGAATGATCTAGAAAAAGCAGAAGAAATGGGTAAGAAAGGTAAGGAATTTGTAAAAAATAATTTTAGTTGGGATAAAATTTGTAAGGATTTTTTAAATAATTTAAAAAAACACAATATAGGAGATACTTAATATGAAAATTCCATTTTTTGTTCAAGAATTTACTGATGAAATGGAAGAAGCTGCAATTCATGCATTAAGAAATGAATCATTTGTAGGTGGAGAAAGTGTCTCTAAATTTGAAGAAGAATTTGCTCAATATACAGGAACAAAATATGCAGCATCAGTTAGTTCTGGAAATGGTGCATTACAAATTTCATTGATGGCATTAGGAATAGGAAAATCACATGATGTTATAACTCCAACAAATTCATTCATTGCTTCAGCAAATTGTATTAGAATGGCAAATGCAAAACCAATTCTGACAGATATTGATATGAATGATGGAGGTATTGATCTATCAAATAGTAAAAACAATGTGAATGCAATTATTCCAGTTCATATTTACGGCAATCCATGTAATTTTAATTCAGTCAAATCGTTTGCAGAAGAAAAAGACATACCTATCATAGAAGATGCATGTCAAGCACATGGTGCAGAATACAAGGGGAAAAAGGTTGGCAGTCTTGGAGATGTAGGATGTTTTTCATTTTATCCAACAAAGAATATGACAGTAGGGGGTGATGGTGGAATGACTACAACAGATAATGAAGAGATTGCATTAAAAATTAAATCAATTCGAGATAATGGAAGAAAAACAAAAAATGAATTTGACAAACTAGGATTTACAATGAGATTGAATACCGTAAATGCCGCTATAGGTAGAGTTCAATTGAGACATCTTGATGAGAAAACTGCACGGCGAAGAGAGATCGTTTCAATTTATAGAAAAAATTTAGCACAAGATTGTATTTTGCCTGAAAATAAAGATGGGAAATCAGTATATCATCAAATTGTAGTAAAACATGAAAAAAGAGACGAGATACGTAAAGAATTAGCAGATAATGAGATAGGTTCTGCAATTTATTATGAAACGCCAATACATAAACAGCCAATTTATGAACTTTACAAATTTGAATTACCTAACAGTGAGAAATTTTCTAAATTAATTTTATCGCTTCCTTCGTATCCACAACTTACAAATGAACAAGCATTAGAGATTTGTGAACATCTCAATAAAATAATTGGTTAATTATTTAGTAAGTTTTCATAAAACTGTATAAATTTTGGTAACATTACATCCCATGTCAAATTATTTTTTACAAAATTATATCCATTAGTTGTAAGTTTATTTACTTTTTCTGGATTAGATAATAATTCATTAACTGCGTTTGCAATCTCTTTTGGATTTTCAGGAGATACTAAAATACCAGTTTTGTTATGGGAAATTAATTCAGGTATACCACCAACATTTGTTCCAATAACTGGAACGTTGAGATAAAATGCTTCTTTTACAACAGTTGGAAGACTTTCCATTCGAGAGGGGACCACAACAATACTTGATGATTTTATTACATACATGGCTTCTTCCCAAGAACGATTTGTACAATAAACCACATTACCATTAATTTCAGATTCTGCTTTTTTTAAAATATCAATTCCCTTTTCATTACTATCTCTTCCAACATATGCAATTTGATTAGAAATTTTTTCAGCGTTTTTAATTTTTTCAAACATTTTAGTGTCTAAAGGTGATGGTAGATATTCAAAATCAATATTGAGTTTTTCTTTGTAAAATTTTTGTGTAGATTGTGAATCTGTTGTAAGTTTATCTGGCCAAGTTAGAGCTTTTGATTCAGCAGACGAAGCAATTGAACTAATTGATTTTGAATGTAACGTGTTTACTTGTTCACTAAAAACACCATGAATAGATAGAACTTTTTTTGTTCCTTTCGCATATTTCATTGCATAAGCTGATGGTACATTAAATCCATGAACAATATCAAAAGATTCCTTACTTAGAATTCCTTTAAGACTACTAAATATT
>Ga0315316_10001196_pt1 | contig 17997 bp, 20 predicted proteins | sample M160m3416metaG_FD_203702 | JGI IMG/M metagenome (GOLD analysis project Ga0315316, IMG submission 203702) | Ammonia-oxidizing marine archaeal communities from Monterey Bay, California, United States - M1 60m 3416 | ecosystem: Environmental > Aquatic > Marine > Intertidal zone | place: USA... | reverse complement strand
CTTGTACAAGGTGATTCCACTGGTTGTTTGGGACAGAACCAATATTCCCTGTGCTAGTGTTTGCATATCCGAAGAATGTTTGATTATAATTAGCCATTCCATAGCCAGTAGTATTTGTCCCTAGTGGATTATCCGTACCACCCATATAAATTCCACTATCTGCGGTAACAGTGTCATAACACCATAATTGCACTTGAAAGTCTCCTTTTCCCACCGCAAAAATAGGATCTTCAACTAGTATGTAATCGCCAGTTCCATCGAACTTCATACTTGTTGTAGCGTATTTTTTCTGTGTTGTACTTTCTTTAGTATCAGCAAATAATTTAACAGAATTCTTTCCAGAATTATCGAATATACCCGCCTGAGTAAAATTTAATTTAAGTATCGTATTACTATCTAAGCCAAGTAAACTAGTAGGGGGAGTAAAAGCAGAGCTATACCTTGCTACATTTGAAACTCTTACGTCTGATATCCATCCTGTCATAGCATAACTGGATGTTGCCCAACCAAGCGTTCCAATATAAGCCGAAGTATCCGTAACTGCTTGGCTATTAGAAGTTGTGCCTTTCTGAACACCGTCTAAATACCAAGTGAAAGCAGAACCAGTATGAACTACTGCAACGTGTTGCCATTCAAATCTTTTATAAACAAGTCCACCGCCAATATTAGTACCCCCTACTTGAACTATCCAAGCCCCACTTTCAATACCAATCGCTAACCTTCCAGCGTGTCCTGTTGTACCTTGAGAAAACATATGAGCGTCTGCATCTACTTTTGGATAAACCCAAAACTCGACTGTCCATGCTCCCGAACTAGGAACTGCTTTAGCAGAAGTATTAATCCAATCTCCTGTTCCATCAAAATAGGCTGAACCGCCCTTTCCTGTTTTCCAATGGTCTACACTATCAAAAGGGTGGTCATGCTCTATAGCTGGATCGCCAACAACTGTAATTGTATGACCAGTCGAAGAACTGTCTGTAAAGTTAACGCCATTTAATAAGAACACTGTTCCTGATACGGCTGTTAAAGGTACTGTAGGGGGCGAGAATTCGCTTTGATAAATCGCCGTTCCCTTTACAACTCTTATGTTGCTCATGTGACCAGTATAATTTTGACCCCCAGAGTATTTACCAATTAAAGGTGAGCCAGAAGATATATCATTAGTATAAGACCCCGATTGAATTTCTCGTCCATCAAGATAAAATTTTAATGTGCCGGAGTGCCTTGTCCAAACACCATGATGCCATTCAGCTTGATTTTTATCTATCCAACCACCCGCACCGCTTGTTCCTCCAGGATATCCACCGTGATATAAGTAAGGTGTCATGGTTCTAGTTGCTCCTTGGCTTTCCCAACCAAAGTTACCGCCACCACCTTGCCATGAAATAAACTGAGTATCAGCCGCCGTTGAAGCGTTATGCTTAAACCAACATTCTAAAGTAAAATCACCAGTTCCTAAATCCCAATCTGCGTGGTTTGCAGGCAAAGAGAAAGAGTCGTTACCATCAAAATAAATAGAATTATACCCTACTCCACCATTTACTCCATATGGACTAGCTGTTGATTGATATGCGTCGCCTGATGCCGTAATCGTGTGGCTTGTGGACGAACTATCAGCAAATGTACTATTTGTTCTATCATTATTCCCAGACGTTTTTACAAGCAACTGAGTGCTTCTTGTCATTGGGGCAGAAAAAGCCAAACTAAACGAACTGTTTGCATTCGCTACGTTTGCTCCATCAGTTACTGAAAACGTAACCGTAAAATCCCCCGCATGGGCTTCCGTTGTACTAGGAGTAACGGTAAATTTATTTATATTTGCACCAGTACCCTGTGTTATTGTCGCTTCACTGCCTAACCCGCTTGTCGTATGGCTGTAAGTAATAGGGTCACCCTCTGGGTCACTTGCCGTTATTGTTACTACAGTTGCTGTCCCATCAGTTGCTAATGTGTATGACGCATTTGCACCACTGATTGAAGGGGCAGTATTTGTTAACGCTACACTGTACCAAGCACTTCCATTAAAAACATAAAAACGAGTATTCGCGGTTACAAACGCCATGTCTCCTGTGGAAGCTGATGCTGTAGAAGGCAAATTTGAGGTATTGGCATAAACCGTTGTACTTCCACCAATTAAAGGCGGGGTATAGGTAAAAACACCACTACTATTGTTATAAGCTATACCACCATCGCCACTTGCTGATGCTTCTGAGCCGACAGAAAAAGATGATAGTGATGTACCAGTTACATTACCGCTTGGGCTTGATGCAACCCATTGGCTTGAACTTCCGTCATTATAATAAATATACATTTTAAGATCGGAAGAATTAAACCATTGGTCGCCCGCTGAAGGGCTACCTGGGGCAGAATCAGAAACAGTAACACTAGCTCCCCCTCCTGAACTTTGCGTTATCCCTTTTACAATAGCTTGATTGCCCATATAACCGTGGGAAGAACACTGATAGTATAACAAAGCTTTAGTAGTACCAGTTACTGCTATTTGAGTGTAAGCTCCACTTGAACCTGCAGTACCATTAGTTGTAACTCCGGTAGTATAGGCAGTTGTTTTAGCAGCATCTTCATAAAACCTTAAAGGGTGCCCTGAATTACTAGAATCAGCTTGATCAAATCTATAGGTTTTTCCCGCAGTCATCTCTAAGTAAGGTGATTCATTATCATTAAAAGTATAACCTGAAGAAGCGCCTGTACCGTGATATCTATGAGCTGTTGTTTTTGTTATTACTTTTACGGTAATTGTAGTCTGACCCGCTACATGAGACTCAGAAATAGTTTCACCTATTACATGCGCTGATTTAGCAGAAGAACTTGCAGTGACATCCGCTGAAGAATCAAAAGACTGTATCTCTATACCACCTGTCGTGGTATCTCTTTTAATTATAGCTTTATCCGCCCCGGTTCCTACTTGTAGTTCGTTGACTATTAATTTTTTAAAATTACCTGAAGAGTCTTTTACTTCTGCGTTACCATCAGAGTTCTTAGATATTTCTATACCATCAACATCTAAGGAAGTAAACTTAGGTTTTCCTATAGGGCGAATAATTGGCATGTTATGTAATCTCCATTATACTTAAAGCAGCGTCTATCTTAGCCGCTACACTACAATCTATCTTCATAACGTCTGTTGTTTGGAGAACAACTTTATTTCCAGACATAATCTCTAAAGTAGAGCCTACAGGTATTTCTGTATTTCTTAAAAGATATATAGTCTCGTTAGTTTCGGTATCACTAGTATCGGATACTAATTGAACACTCACTGTAACGTCCGCTGTGTGAGTATTGGTAAGTAGTAACCCTAAAACAACACTTGTAGTAGCACCAGGTACAGTATACAAGGTTAAAGGGGTGCCCGCAGAAGCAGGCATATTTGCATTAGATTTTATTTTAAAGGTATTTGCCATAGTGTTTTCCTATCCTAACGCTATTGCCATAGCGACAGCGTCAACTGCACCAGAGGGTATTGTAAAATTAAGTGTAGCAGCGGTAGAAGAACCAGAGTTAGTAATTGCAACATTAGATCCGGGAGCCCCAGTAGTTACACTTCCTACAGCTACAGTAGCTGCTGTCCCTGCGGCACCTGTCGCTCCTGCCGGGCCTTGAGCACCAGTAGCTCCTGTCGAACCGTTTGACCCAGCTGCACCTGTAGTTCCTTGAGGCCCTTGAGCACCGGTAGCTCCCTGAGACCCAGTGGCACCTTGGGGCCCTATTAAAGAAGTAAAACCCCCTGGCCAAGACCCACTAGCTTTAGGGCCATATATTCTGTCGTTGGTAGTATCAATCCAAAAATCTCCGTCGCTTCCTCCTGTAGGCGCCCCTGAACCATTTAATACGGTTTTACCGTCAGCTCCAGCTGAACCGTTTGATCCGGCTGCGCCGGTAGCTCCTGTAGTTCCTTGAGGTCCTTGCGCTCCTGTGGCACCCTGCGGCCCTGTTGACCCCGCAGGACCAGTAGCACCCTGTGAGCCCGTAGCACCTTGAATACCTTGAGTACCTTGAGGGCCTGTGGCGCCAGTGGCTCCCGTAGCACCTTGAGGTCCTTGAATAGATCCACCACTAACAAAGCTACTACCATCATAAACCCTTAAAGAATCATCTGATTGAACAATATAAGCATCACCGGAACTGTTTCCGCTAGAAGGTAAAGCAGCAGGGTTTGCTACTTGCCCTTTAAAGTCTATTCCTGGCCCTACTGTTCCTTGAGCTCCTTGAGGCCCCGTTGCCCCTGTTGCCCCTGTGTTACCTGCGTCTCCCTGCACTCCCTGAGGTCCTTGTGCCCCTGTAGCACCTTGGGGGCCTGTAGCACCTACAGAACCTGTTGCCCCTGTAGTACCTCTGGGTATACTAAAATTAAATGTAGCAGCTTGGCTATTACCTGAATTAGTTATAGTAACATTAGATCCCGCTGCTCCAGTGCTAACACTCCCTAATGCTATAGAAGCTGCAGCCCCATTAGATCCTGCGGCACCAGTTGCTCCAGTATTACCTGTGTCTCCTTTTGGTATAACAATATCAAATATGGCAGCTGAACTAGTTCCTGAATTACTTACGCTAACACTACTTCCAGCAGAACCAGTACTAACATTACCTACAGCAATAGTAGCGGCAGATCCATTAGAACCATTTGCTCCCGCTGATCCTGTCGCCCCTGTAGCACCTCTAGGTATACTGAAGTTAAGGGTGGCTGCACTTGTACTTCCAGAGTTGCTTACTGTAGCATTGGTCCCCGACGCGCCTGTCGCTACACTTCCTACAGTTATAGTAGCAGCTGCACCATTAGTACCATTAGTTCCGTTAATTCCTGTAGCACCTTGAGGTCCAGTATCACCTTGGGGCCCTGTTGGACCAGTAGGGCCTGTTAAACCAGTAGCACCAGTATTTCCTCTAGGAATAGTAAAAGCTAAACTAGCAGCACTAGTAGTTCCGTTATTAACTACTGAAGCGCTACCACCTGCAGGGCCTGTCGTAGTTCCTGCTACTTGAATTGTAGCATTAGTACCATTAGTTCCATCAGCGCCGTTAGGACCTGTAGGACCTTGAGCACCCACATTACCCTGAGCACCAGTAGCTCCTGTAGCACCTTGAGGGCCCGTAGCTCCTACAGCTCCTCTGGGTAAAACAAAGTTAAGAACAGCTGCTTGGTTTGTCCCTACGTTAGTTATTGTAGGAGTAGCACCTGAAGCACTAGCAGTAACTGTGCCAACAGTAAGTGTTGCAGCAGAACCCTGAGCACCTAAAGCGGGAGATTCCCAAGTATTATTAGTTGTTCTTACAAACAAATCATTAGAAGTGGTGTTAAAGTATAACATACCTGTAGCGATAGCTGAACCGTGTGCTGTTGTAGTAGGGGCACTAGTGTGAGGGCCTAACCAAATCTCTTGAAATTCTTTTAAGCTTACATCGGATGCTGTTGCCGCAGCTATATTTACTTCCTCTGAGGAGGCAAAAACACTTCCGGGAACATCATGATCGGTAGTAGTAACGGTAAATCCCATAGTATTTGCCTCCTATATTAATCCCATTCCAGAAAAGTTAATAGAGGTATTACCACCTCTAGATGCTCTCTTTTCTTCTTCCTGGTTTAATTTAATTATTTCTTCTTCAAAGTTGGCTTTGTATTTAGCGGAAAGTTTTTCTTCTTCTAAATAATCAAAAGCCTCTACTAAAGCGCCATATAAAAGTATTTTTTCGTTTTCATCTCTTAACCAATTTTCTATAAAAGCAGGTTCCATCTCTGCCGCTACATCATAGCCAGATTCGGTCGCTGCTTTAGGTGTGCTGGCCGTTAATGCATCTATTTGAGCAGTTGTGGTTCCTGTGGCAAAATACAAAGTAGTTCTACCTAGGGCCGCTAAAGTAGCATCTGGGCTGCTATACCCGCTAGCTCTTCTAGTCATAGTAGTAAGCGCAGTGGTTTGTGCGGAATAATTTGCAGGAGTTATTTTATAAGTAGAGTCTACTGCAACAAGCCTACGATAATAGTGTACCTGTAATACATCGTTTAATTGCACAGAACCGTGAAGTATAAAAGTGCTTCCTACTCTAGTATAATAGTCAAAATCTTTTTTATCTGCAAATCTATCGTGAAAAGTTCTAGGGTCTACTTTTTGATTCCATACTAAACCAGACCCCTTTTTCTGTATGAAAATTAACTGTATTAAATCTGAAGGAACAGTCATATTGACTTCAGTTCCGAAATTAGAAGGGGAACTTACAATATCTCCAGATGTTACGGTAAAATCTAAAGTGGTTTCTAACGCAGGGATTCTTAAAGTTCTATAAGCTTTGTCTGCTGCAAAAGTTAAAAACTTTTTTATCAAAGCATCGGTTAATACCGCACTATCTCTGTTAGCCCAAGATCTAACATTGACTAGAGTCTCTGCATAAGTTGCCATTACATTCTCCTAAGTGCTAACTATTAAATAAGGGTATTCTTTTATCACTATATCCTTAAATTTTTTCATTTCCCACTTGTCTCTAGTAACCTCAGGATCATGAATATTTATCCCATGATTATCTAGTATTTCTATTGCCACTACATCTGGTATAGAAGCAAATTTTCTATAGTGAGTTTTTTTATTAAACCCCATAGCTTTTTCATCTGCAGCTTCTTTTAAAAAAGGTTTAATATCTTGTGCTACGGAATAACCTCTAAGGCCATCTTCAAATTCGATAGTACCCTCTAGGTCCCCATCCAACGTTTTATGATTAAATTTACTCATTACGCTACACTCGTCAACATTGTAGCGAAAGCTTGATTACCGCCTAGTTCACCCACTTGAGCTGTGTGGCCAGAAGGCACTGCAATAAAAGCTGTACTATTATCTGCTCTATAATGAGTAATAGTTCCATTAGCATCGCAAATAACGGTAGTAAAAGATATGTACATAGACCCGCCATTCACCACACTAGCAACAGTACCGCCTGAATTATTAGTAATTTTTAGTATCATTTCTTTCTCCAAAAAAATGCCCCCCGGGGAATTACCCCAGGGGGCTAGTAAGATTAAGATCCGCTTAAGCCGTAAATAGCTGTAGAACCTTTAGGATTAGAACATTCAAGAGTACACTCTTCAACGATCATTCCTACTGTAGAGTCACCTTTTTGACCTACATCTACCTCTTTTAGAGGTCTTAGTGTGGCTATTTTCCACCAAGATGGATCATAAATCATAACCATAAAGTTTGCAAGATCAATACTTGCAACTACGTTAGAGGCATGATCATAGTTCCTCATAGAGACTGAGTTAGTTAAACCCATGATATAGTTAGGTTCAATAGTAACATCACCAAAATCAGACATATAGATGTCAACGGAAGCTCTTAGAGCACCGCTATCATCAATGTTTCTTCGAACATTACCGTACTGAGTTTGAGCCTGAGCTTTAGAAGAGAATACTCTCCTATTCTTAGGGGACATCATAGCACGATTGGCTTTACCGCCAGCCTCGTAAACATTTTGCATAGCCTGATCTACGTCAGTTAATTCTAACGCAGCCTTAGTGGCAGTAGCACCATCGATACCTATAGCATGAGTCCCTGCACCATCGGTTCCTGGAGAAGTACCAGAAGAAGGTGCGTAGAAAGTGCCTTTAGTTACGATGTGACCTGCATTGTTGACCCAAGAAGTCCAACCACCCATCTTACCTGCACCAGATTGTGTTCCTGCTGTAGATACGTTTATAGAGTGAATTAGATCCCTCTCAACATCACGACGAAGTTCTGTACCACGCTTTTTAAGCTGGTAAGCATATTCGTCTGCAACGCCAGTTTGATCAACCGCACGTTTGGTTCCTGAAACAGAAACGGTTTTACCGTTAATCTGTGTATAGTTACCTAATCGTGTGCGAAAACGATTTGCGATAGTTGTACCACCATCTGCAGTGTCAGTCCCATCGGGAGCAACGTGATCGAAATCAGCGCCCTGTTTTAGGGTAGAATCCGCCGGGTCGTTTAACTCGTCGGTTTGCCATTCATGGTATATACCTGTGGCTTTTGTTTTGCCGATAGACGACATAAACGGGGTTTCAGCACGAGTAATCATGCTAATAAAATTAGCTAGATCTTCGTTTTCAGATTGCCCGCCTGTAGGGGTAGCTCCAGAAGCGAAACGTTTCTGAGAGCTAGTAGAAGTTGCGTACTTTCCAGTAGCCATATTAGCCTCCTGTTAATGATTTTAATGCGTATTGCTTCATAAAAGCGTCTTGATCTTCTTTGGATGCATCTTCTTTCATAGCTCGGGCCTTAATCATCTGCTCACGATCTTGCTGGACTTTTTCCTCGGGCTTCGATCGTTTTACAGGCGTCTTAAGTTTACGTACTTCCTTGCGTTTTACAGAACCTTTACTTACACCATTTTTAAGTTGTTTATAATCATAGACAAACTTAATTATAGTGGGGTCTGTAACAACGTTGAGTAATTGTTCGGATAAACCTTCTGCTAAGGCAAACTCTCTCAACTCTGTCGCTACAGTTTCAGACCAGCCTGGAATAGTTTTAATGATTTCTTCATTAAACTTTTTCACACTTTCTTGAAACTGAGCTTGTTGATTAGCTTCTTGATGTTTTTTTACCTCAGTTAAAACAGTTTCTCTGTTATTTCTGGCTTCCCAGTACTCACGTTGTGCAACAGTACGTTTTTTAGTCAACTCACCTAGTTCATAGGTGTCGTCTTCCGCCGTTGCTTTTTCAATTTTAGCTGTTAACTCTGTATAAACCTTCTGAGCTTGCGCTTCAGTTTGATACAGACCTGTAGCCAATGCGGTTCCTAGTTGATCAAGTTCGGCTAGTTTAGTAGCCTTTTCTTCATCTAAAGCTTTACGCGCTTCACCTAGTTCACGACCTTGTTTTGATAAGTGTTGTTTGGTAGCAGAAGAAGCTACCCATTCTGATAAAGGTAAAGTAACATCTTCACCGTCTATCTTATGAGTTACCATAACATCTTCTAATTCAGAAACAGCATAAGTTTCAACTTCGGTAGACTTGTCATCTCCGTCTTCACTTTTCTCTTCTTCGTTTTCAGTTGTTTCTTCTTCCTCAACATTATCCTCGTTTTCTGCAACTTCAGTCTCCGGGGCAAGGTCTTCAACGAGTTCCTCGGTTTCTGCAGTCGGGTTATCTTCAGCCTCAGGTAGAGATTCTGGTACAATCCCTGCAGCTTGCGCCAGCGGGGATTTACTTAGAATGTCATTGAGTTGTGCATCTTCATTACCGCCGTTAACAATTACGTCATCCTGTGGGGTAGAGGTTTGTTGTTCAGCCATTACTTATCTCCCTTTTTAGTAAAGGGAGCTTTATTTGATACAGGGCTTGCCTGTTTCAAAAACTCTTTAACCTTAATTATATCTGCTACTATGCTTGCATTCATTCTTATTTTGAATGAACCACTAGGGCCTGCAAACTCTGTATTGAAAAAATAATTAAGGGCTTCGTCTATGTTATTATCTATTTTATCTTTATTCTCTTCGTCAATTAACACCATTTGGTCTCTCCTTCATAGCTTCCAAATTACTTCCATAAGTTTCAATTTGAATCATCTTCTCTTTAACAGACCCAAGGGCCATTGCACAATGGTACAAGTGGTCTCTGGACTTGCTTTCATGTGGCTCTGTATTTAACCACTGTATAAATAGATCAACTAATATTTCACCGTAAGCGTGAGTAAAAAATTCTTCTCTATGTTGTGCGGAAAAACCAGCATTAGCTAAAGCTATCTGAGCTTGCCTATCCGGGTGTACTTTTCCTGTAAGCCTCTTCTCGGCTGTCTCTTTGTATTTATTCATCTACTTACTCCTGGGGTTGACCCATAACAGGGCCTGCAACTCTAGGCTGGGAGGGCCCTGGAGCTACAGGCGCTGCAGGTTTAGTTGATAGTCCTTGAAGTATCTCCTTAGACATAGCAACTAAGTTATTAAAGTCGGGAGCCTCGGGGGGTTCGACTTCGTCTTTTCTCGCTTTCATAGCCATATCAGCCCATTTTTGAAAGTGTGTATCTATGGCAATAGCTAACTGTCTTGCATTATCTTGATAAGCGTTATCCGCTTGTATATCAGTGTAACGCACGTTAGACTCAGCTTGGGCTTTTTCTGCTTGAGCCTTAGCTTCTGCTAAAGCCTTTGTTTTAGCCTGATCTTGCTGTTGTTGTTGCATTTGCTGTTGAGCTTTTTGTATGAACTCTTCTGTTTGATGATCTTCCAAGTAATCCGAAGGATTTAGATCCAGAGATGTCAACAGTTGATTCGCAATAGTAGCATATGCGTCTATTTTCATTAATGACCCTGCGCCCGCCTGATTTAACAAAGGTATAAGGTCTTTGGCTAAAAGTTGTAGCTTATCACGCTTATTAGCGTTAGAGTTCTCCCCTAGGTCTACATCAACCTCCAACTCTAACATGGTTGGAAGAGCCTTAATATCTACATCAAGGGCTCCATACTTAGGGTCTTGAACAGTCATTTTATCTAAGTTAGCTTTCATAGTGCTATAAACACCCTCGGCTAAACGTTTAAATCCTGTTTCAGCAAAACGCCTTACTATATGTTGTACTCGCTTTTGAGAAGCGTTCATTACTTGGGCTAATTTAACTTCAGAGTTACCCGACACGTAAAGCTCGTCTTGAAGACCTTGTGCAGCCTTAGACATACCCGTAGCTTGTTCTTTATGAGTCTGTAAGTATTCTAGAATAGGCACAGTACCAGTAGAAATTTGTTCAGGGGGTAAAGCAGATACGGCAGCGTTAGGATTACCGTTAGTAGGAATAAGATCTTTAGGTTTCATATTTTGTAATGCACTAAAATCTACTACGTTAGGATCAGCTAACTTAGGGCTGTAGTTAGTGAGGTAAGTATTCTCAACGAAACCTCTCAGTATAGCAGTAGAAGCAAGAGTGGAACTTCTTGTCATGTCCGCTACACTCAAACCATAAAACTCGTAAGGTACTTCAAAAGGGCAGATAGAACAAAGAGGCACAGAATTAACATCTTCCTCATATAATATTACTCTACCTGCAACTATTAAATGTTTTAACTCAGCAATACCGTCTCCGTCCCTGTCTATGCGCATCCAGCATTCTGTTACACTAACAGGCGAATTGGCTTCCAGGGAATAATCTTTTTCATTCCAATAAACTTGACCCGTAATTTCTTTTCTTACAGAAGATTCCGGGTTATAATCATTATACTCTTCTGTGTTTGCCGACAATGCAGTCCAATCTTCTATACCGCTAGAAATCTCAGGCCACTCTTTCCTTATCTCAGAACGAGTCATATCGACCTGTATCCCTACAAACTCGGCTTCTTCTATAGTGGAGGCGTCCCTGGTTATTCTAAAGTTTTCAGGAGGTACATTCTCTATTTTAACCCTTGACTTATTCATAGTGCGCTTAAGTCTTACGTTAGTATAGTTACCTAGTGGATCACCTTTTAAATCTCCTACTAATTCTATCTCAGGGTCTGCTAGTTTAAGATCTAAAGCTTGTTCAGTTATAGTATCGAACTCTTCAAACTCATGTTGATAGTCCTCTATGTAATCCCAGCGTATTACAGCGTTTTTCCAAAGCAAAGCGCTTTTAACCCAGGTGTTTAATAACTCCCAACCTTTATTCTTTTTAAATACACAGTAGTTAGTAAGATCTGAAGCTTCCTGAGCGGCTTTAACGTCTTTGGGAGCACCTGAATAGGGGAGGAACCTGGCTATTTTATTATTGTTAAACATAAGTTCTGATATTAAGGCGAGATATGCTTCTACTGTTTCTGTCGTATCAGTAGCAACAATAGTAGATACACCGTTAGGTGTTAAGTGATGCCTGGGTAAACCTGCATACTCGTAAGTAGACTTTTGCCTTTCTTCAGACATATCGGAAGAGTTTAGCCAATCTCCAGCAGCGTTAGCAATACCTTGTTCTACTACTGTTATTAGTTGATCGTCTGTAACTGGTTCTAAATGACCAGCTCCTCCGTAGTTACTCATGTTCCAATCCTTCTATTGGGCCACTCAGGGCACCCTAGTCTTATGTACTACAATTACACTCTTCACAACACTTCCTATTGAGGATAGCGCAGTAAATTCTTTTTAAGTATCTTCTCATGTTTCCTCCATTAAAATCTTTTTGAATTAAATCCCATGTAGGCTCCAACGATTCCTGCGCCTGATAAATAGAATAAGTTTGATATGTCTGACAAAGCATTTACCCTGTCAACAGACACAAAAAACATTGAGAAAGTAAAAACTCCCATAGCGACTAGTGTGTACCTTGCCATTCTTAGTTGTGCAAGTTGACGCCTTAGGGCTGCCTTATCTTCATTTTTAAAGTCTTCTTGTACTTTCCCATCTTCTTCCATTTATGATCTTCCTTCCGAATTCACCCCGGTGATACCGCCTCGGGGACACCGGGAACCCCTTGCAACAATGAAAGGAGAGAAAGGTTGTCGCAGGCGAACTCTACTCGAATCTTTCGATTATTTTTCTTTTCTGTTCTGCTTCTTTAATTTCTTCAACAGTTCTTGATTTATCTTTTTCATACTGGGCAACCGAAGCTTTTATCGCAGGGTCCCATACTTTACCATTTTTGTTTTTAACGCCTTTAGGTGCTTGCCAGGGTTGACCCATTTAATGTACTCCTTTTGCTACGGTTTGTTTTTCCAAGTTAAGTAACTCTTCAAGTTCTGAATCAGTAAGCTCAGTAACATCCATAACGGTAGAATGAACCTCCTGACGTGTAAGCTTGGGTGTTTCATACTCTGCAACTTGCGCAGCAAGTGCCGCGGCAGTTCTTGTATCTCCCTTAACAATAGCGTCTCCCATAATTAACTTCATTACGTCTAGACCTTTAAGGTTTAATGCAGCCATCTCTTCGCCACGTTTCTTAAACTCTTGAAGAAGCCTTTCAGCATCAGCCTTAGCCTCATTATTCTTCTTTCTTGAGGCAGCAGAATTTAATTGCATTTCCCGGGCCATTTCAGTAGAATCTATTATGTTAAGATTCTTACCCCCGGGGTGTTGAGCTGCTTTTATCCTTGCTTTAGCTAACTTATCTTTAAGATTACTCATAACCATACCTCGTTATTTTCTTGTATAAACTGTCTATCCCGCCAAGATACCCTGTCATTAGTTAACTTATCTAAGTGAGTACGTCTGACTTCCCAGGCTATACCTAGCGCCATTATTAAGTCATCGTGATGACCTGGTAGCGCCCCTGTCTGACCATTGTCATTAGACACATAAACTTTAAGTTCATCTATAAGGGGCTTTGAAGGGATCCATATATCATCTTCATCTATGGCACGTTTAAGATAACCTATAACCATAGGCTTAGTCCCAGTAGTCATTCTAAACCCTGGTTTTAAACCGGTTTCATCTGTCATGGTAGTCATTCGTTTTGTTTGGTAGTAAAGATTAACATAACCCATTTGTTGTAATCGCGTGATTGTAGCAATCCCCATAGAGTTGCTTTCCACTGCCAGTAGGGCATTATTGTAATACCTGCCCAAATAGAATAGAATATCCCCGAAGTTAGATGGATCAATAGCGTTGTCTCTGTAGGTTGCACAAACATTACCCTCCACATCAAGTACTACTGCGGTGCTATAATCTTGGCCTACCCCCAAGGCTACATCTGCGCCTATGATAAACCTAGAGTCGAACCCGGGAATCTGCCAAATCTCCAAAGGACCTTTACGTGTGTCCTCAAAGAACCCTGTTGTATCGTCAAAGTTCCTTACGGACTTTGGTGTAACCGGAATAAGCTTCCCTACCTGTTCTTGATTAAACACGCTAGACCCTGACACTAGAAAAGCTTCTTCGGCAGTAGCAGGATACTCTTGTCTAAATTTATCTTCCCCACTCTCGGCTATTTTAAGTCGCCTCCAGTAGAGTTGTTCATCTGTTAAATCATATTGTTCTTTATAGTCTTCTTCCTCTACCGTAAGCTCAAAGCCTTTGGGAAGAGCCCTTACGTACTCTTCTGTGGCGAACCACGGGATAAAGATAGCTATATATTCATTGTTACCTTCTTCAGCATCCTTAAACAGCCTGAAGAACTCTCCGCTAGCGCCATTAGCAGTAGACTCAAGGATTACTTCGGTATCATCCGCTTGGGATATCCCTTGGAATAATCCTGCGAGAATTTCTTTGTCGAAGTTCCAGAACGCAATTTCTGATAAGTGAGCAATCGTTGGAGTCGTCCCTCTTCCCGCTTCCTTGGCCCCGGCGGTGTAGAGGCGATAACCTGAATTATTGTGAGCAAACTTAATTTCTTTAGCATTAGATCTATGAGTCTCTGGTTTGGACTCCCCCATTCTATCGATAATATTTTTAGACATATCGAATAGGGCATCTGAGGTAGCACTGTCATGTGCCATCACAACTGATCTGGTATTAGGTACGAAGAAGGTCTTCCAGAAAACCCGGGCAGAACAATAGGTTGATATTCCTTGTTGTCTAGCCTTAAGAATAACTGCTCTTACTTTCCCCGTCTCCGCTCTTTGCTTTTCCAGTGCGCTATCAATAATCTTCTGAGAAGCATTGAACTTAAACGGTACGAATCCTTTAGAAGGGTCTTTAGTAATAATCTTGATCTCATCTTTAGCGAATAGCTCAAAGTTATTTTCCTGTTCCTTAAGTTTATCTCTTCTAGATTTTTCCCTGAGGATTTCCAATCTTTGGCGTTTATCCATTCTGGCACCCCCCGGGCATCTTCTGATTTTCTATAGGGGATCTATACTTTAAAGGGTTTGTTAAAGGGTGTTTGTTTGTAAACCAAAATAAGTAGTGATATTATATATATCCACTATTATTTTCGGGACCCCCCTTGTCCCGTTAACCGTAACCTTGAAAGGAGGTGATAAACCCTGTATAAGTCTGGCTTTGTAGTGAACGATCACAAGCTCGACAAGCTTGGCTTTCTCTTTGAGGACTATAAGCATACTCCCAAGTCCAAAGGTAAAGCAAAACATAAAGCTGCGTTGAAGAATGAGTCCGTGGCTAAACGCCGTGCAGTTCACAAACAAACCTTAGCAAAAGAAAAGTATGAGTACCTTGCTAACGTTTAATATCAACTCTTAGGAGACACTGGTGACTCAGTGTCTCTCATAGATTTGATATGATGTCAAATCGTCTTGGCGCATACCGTGCCGCAATCAAGAAAGGAGGATACCATTGTTGATTGTTAGCGGTTGTGTTCTTCTTTCACAATCAAGGAGAAGAACATGGCTATAATTAGCAATGCAATGAAGAAAGAACTATTAGAAGCGAGCATCTCTAGCTCTCTTAAAATCCACACTGAAACCAGCTACTTTCCGGTTAAAGTGGATGACAGAGAGTTTGGTGAAAGGTTCGCCAGATTGGCTCCGACTCAGTATGGAGACGGATCAACTTGGTTAACCTTGCCTCATGTTAAAGTTGAGGATTTGAATGCTTCTGATCGATCCGATGGCGGGATAGAAGTTTTGGTTTCTTTTGGAAACGATCAAACTCGAGTCTTGTCTTGTCTCTACGAAAAGATAGTAGTGACTGAGGGTCATGCGACTAAATTAGAGACTGTAACAGAAATTGTTAAGTCTTTAATTAACTTGCGAGACAAAGGTTGCTTGGTTCACTTTCAAGCAGCTAGAAACAACGCAGGTAACGTTGCTAGGAATTTCTTCATCGCTTTTGGTGAAGTGAAAGCCGTTTCAAAGGATTTCGCTCCAGCAAGGGCTGCAGAAGAAGGTTGGTCAACTCTGAAAGACCTTCTTGCTAAACAAACTGCACACCAAAAAGTGTAGTTAGTTTAAATAAACAAAGCTAGGGCCTTTAAGTAGGCCTTAGCTACACTGAAGGGTAACTTAGTTCCTCCCAGCTAAGTTATCCCTCAGTGTAGCTAATCCTGGCTACGCTCAATCCTATAGGACGGAAGCTATACCTGCTAGTCCTATAATATCCTAAAGGAGTACCTTAATGAAGGACCAAAGAAGCCCAGAGGAGCGCTGGGATCTATTGCACCTCGTCCTGAAGACCGAACGAGGGCACATAATCGTCGAGCCTCTAGATGACTCAGAGACTCGACACCTGACTGAGAAAGTCATAACAACTATGAAGATGGGAATGAACAATCCTAACGAATAGTTAGCGAGGACAAATAAGACCCGTGGTGTCCGCCGGGATTCCACGGGATGAACGCAGTCGTCTGATTTAATTACACAATAAAGTGTGATTAAACCAGCTGATTGCTGGAGAAAGAGAGTATTAATGAAATACTTAGAACTAGTCGAACAGGCTATTGAGGTTCTAAATCCAAGTATAACTTGTAAGGAAACTTTAAATTCCGAAATAAGTAAGTGTATAGACGCTGTACGAATGGCTTCAGTAGTCTTCGATGAACACATGAAGGAAGTACCTCACAATCGAAATGATATAGAAGAACTCGTAAAAAGAGAAATGCTTCAATACTGCTTCGAATCTGCCTGTAATGAAGGTATAAACGTCAAAGACATGGATGAAAGCCTCCAACAAAGATATGTTATGTTCTTACTTCGTAGAATAAGAAATATTGATTGGCCTAATTCAAGTGATTTAAGAGATTGCGAATACGATAACATGAGAGATCTAATAATACGATCTTTTCCTTACGTTTTTGATTAATTGATCTGGTTACATTAGTGACAGTAGTGTAACCATGCCTTTTAATTGTAAAAGGAGAAAGAGAGCTAATACATGGTAATAAGCCAACTAAAAATTAAAATCCTAATGCGTTACATAACGTTTTACGGAGAAGAAGAAGGTCGTTACCAATTCTCAATGTGGGAACCCGTAACGGACTTAGATCTTTTAACTGTAGCTTATGAAAGAGCTACTCAAATGGTAAAGGAGATGTGCCAGTGAAAAGAGAAAAAATCGAAGTAGACGTCGATTTTCTTATTTTAGCTTTCGAATGGCTATATAAATTCGACAGTCCTCTAGAAGTTTCTCTATCCGATATGGAAGAATATCAAGGGAAACGCTTCGCAGAACTTTATAGAGAATTCCTCAAAGGTAAGCTCGAAAACGATAAAGAAAACCCAGGGCTTAAATCTTATTTATCATCATAAGGAGAAAAAGATGAATATATTAAAATCCAAACTTCAATCCTACTACAATCCAAGAGGTGACGACTCTGACGTAAACTTTACTAGACTAGGCTACGTCTACTGTATGGTTGTAATACTAGTCTTCACTGCCTTAGCCAAAATCCCTACCAAGTCCAGAGTGCAAGGTCTACATGATTATGAATGGAAGCCAGGTGAAGAAGGGACATGGCGTTGGAATAAGTACCGTAAAGGCCTTCCCGAGTGGTGTATGTTACATCATCCTTGTGGACCTGTTATAGCCAACTGGGGAGGTTATATAGATCTCTCTGATCTCTTCACTTGGGGTATAGAAAAAGAATGGAGGTACTCTCTGATCGGAGAGTTTACCTTGGCTCTAATTAACTATACTGTGTGGACTAAACTCGGTATAACTAAAGCTCTTAAGTTTCGTATCTTCCAACAAAATATACATATCTGGCTAAACAATCGTAAGATAAAACGATTAAAACGTGACGGAGTTAGAATGATGGCCTTCTTCAACTTACATCATAAAGACTGTATTCCTCAAATCCAAGCAGAGGAAAATAGAAAAGTGCGAGAAGAACTAGGTATAACAAACGTATGTTAGATTTCAACTCTAGCTATCCTGTACCTTAAGGGTAGCTTTTGATGCAATCTGCATCATTCAACTTTAAATCAAATGAAAGGAGCCCATCATGGCTTTATTTACTAATACTGCGACTGCTCTTCCACTTAACTCTAACGACACTCTTCTTACAGGTGTTGAAGGTGGATACTTCCGTTTTCTTACCAGAGAGAACAACTTTGGCTATCGTTCTTTCACTGTAGGAGTAGACGCTAAAGACGATAAAGGTAAAGTTATACCTGAAAAGCTAAAGAAGGTAAACTCTATCCGAAACTTCAACGTTGATGGTAGAAAGCTT
>Ga0315316_10001195_pt1 | contig 17998 bp, 31 predicted proteins | sample M160m3416metaG_FD_203702 | JGI IMG/M metagenome (GOLD analysis project Ga0315316, IMG submission 203702) | Ammonia-oxidizing marine archaeal communities from Monterey Bay, California, United States - M1 60m 3416 | ecosystem: Environmental > Aquatic > Marine > Intertidal zone | place: USA... | reverse complement strand
ATGGTCCTAAAGTTGATTTAATTATTTCCAATACTCCTTTTATGCCTTCAGAGAAGGACTATTATAGGTATATCTCAGATAATAATATTACCGATAAAAAAAGAATAGAAAACGATAAGAGATTATACATGGATTTGGATTTTCAACTTCATAAGAATTTATTAGAAAACTTTTCGAAGCACCTTACTGATAATGGAAGAATAGTTTTTGTTCAAGACAAAAAATCAGCAACAGTAGATAAGTTAGATCAGTTTAATTTTCAATACTCTAAGCGTATTTATCAAGAGTTTAAAGTCAAGTCAAGACCACACTATGATAGCTATATTGTAACCTATTTTAAGTGATATTTATAATAAAGCATTTTAAGTATGAAAGGAACTTTAATATCTAGTGACTATGTCAAAGCTAGAGATAATAGCATTAGGTTAATAGAAACTAACACCGATACAGTTATTTACGATGATATATTAGATAATGAATTCAATTGGCAACCGCTTGTTGATATTATATCAGGATCTTATACTAATTTAACTCTTGTTTATAAACCAGAACTACATCTTGAATCGATAAGTAATCTTGTGGATAAAATGACTGTTCAGTTACCTGATGTTTCGATTAGTCAATCTATGGTTAATTTAAACGATATTTATCCTGATGTAATAGATGATTCTTCTGAAAGATTTATTTTAAGATTAGCATACAATGAAAATGCTATTATAGATTCAACATATTGTGCTGACTCTTTTGCACCATTAAAGTTAATGCATGATGCTGGTCATTCTGGATCAATTGTACCTTTCTATGCTGTATCTGGATCTACAACTTACGATACTATTAATACTGCTGCATATTCTGAAAATGTACCTAATGCAGTATTTAAAAATAAAGTATGGCCTAATGATGTTAGCTTTAAAAAAATAACTGATTGGAGTAGTGCTAAGTCAGGTTTAACAGGAAGTGCTTATCTTTCTTCTTATGAAATCAGTGCTGAATCTATCTCTGACAATGTAGCTTGGAGTTATAGAAACTATTCTATAGCTTATGGTACTAATTTAGATATTATAGATTTAGGAACTACAATAGCTTATGCTAAGCTTACTCTTCCGACAACTAGTCAGGTTAACATAACAGCTATGTCTTCTAATACTGATCTTAGTGTTAAACATTATTATGAATTTTCAACAAGTTTAATTAAATCAGTAAAAAGAAGAGAAGGTTTATATAGTACAGAGCATTTTATATCTGCTTCAGGAGAAGATTTAGCTTTTGAAGATGTAGCAATAGGAAAAGTATTACAATCTTTTCATGTAGAAGGAATGCCTGATACAGATGATGCTACTGTATATAGTTCATACGAAATAACTGGAAGTCAATGGCCTGCTGGTTCTAAAATAACTGGTTCATCAGTAGTTTCTAATTTAGATTCTTATCCTGCTTCAGAAGGAATAATATACGGTTTAAAAATGTCAGGTGTTGATGAAAAGTTTTATTTAGGACCGACTACTTCAGTACTATCTTATGACTCAGGTTCAGATAAAATAAAATTTAGAGCTATCAGTGAAATTGAAGAAGATGATATTTACTTAATTGATATTAATAATAACATAGTAGATATAGAAGAAAATAAAATGATAGTTCTTAATACTCCTACAGGATCATTTAACTCAGTTAACTTAGAACCTACAGATAATATTGTTACTGGAAATACCCCTTTCTTCTTTGCTTTTCACAATAACAAAGGAAAATGTTTTATGCCAGGTAGCAAAGTTACTATGGCAGATAATAGTCTTAAAGAAATACAAGATATTAAAGTAGGAGATATTGTTCTTACTAAAGATGGAACAAATTGTGTAGTAGAAGATACTTACATATATAGTATAAATCAAATGACTAAAATGTACACTAACGGTAATATCACAGTTACTAATTCTCATCCGTTGTTTATTAATGGAGAATGGAGTAATGCTGAACAGTTAGGTTGGGAGTCCAAAATTATGTATGTTAAGAACTTATATAATTTAAAGACTAAAGACAATTTTATTCTAGAAGGTATTCCTGCATCAGGTACTACTCACAATGAACTTAATGTTGTAAAAGACAATGATGGCTTTACTAAAATATTAGGAAACAGACAAAAACTAAACGTAAACTTAATATAATGCAAAAATCAGACATAGCTGGGCTTACATACAGATCAAAAGAAAATAAAGAAGCAGCATACACAGGTACTAAAAGAGTTGCATCTGACAGTGAAAAATCTACTATCAATTCTATATTTAGTCAGTTTATAGCAGCAGTTAAAGCTAAACATTAATATCCCCTTTTTTAGTAGGATCTTATCTATAATTTTCTTATATTATAATTAATAAAAGTTATGATATGGAAAATAGTTATTACGTAAAAGCTTCAAAGCTTACAGCTAAAATCTCTGAAACTATAATAGATGGACATCATATTATGTTGGACAGAGATAGATATGAAAAGGTATCTAAAAAACCTTACGGTAAAGTAATCGTTAGAAATCTTATTAAAGAAGATAATAGCGAGAAAATTACCTGTTATGCCTAAAGGAGACTTAAATTGGTACTATATTGGTTTAGGTCTCATTATGACTATTTTAGGTCAAGTAGGTGCTTGGTATCAGCACAACTTTCAATTTAAATATCCTAAACTTGACGAGACATGGTGGGGATGGTATGTTCTTGCTCTTCCTTTGACATATTTCTTTATGACTGCTACTAAGTACAATATGGTAGGTTATGGAGGTTCCATATGGGGAGCTAGATTCGTAGGATTCTCATTAGGAATGATATGTTATGCTGTTCTTATACAGATTTATTTTAAAGAACCGTTTACCTGGAAGATAGCAGCTCAACTGTTTCTTTGTTTTACTATCATCTTTATTCAAGCATACTGGAAAGAAGTTTAGTAAAACTTTACTGTGAAATAGTTGCCTCCCCGAGATATTATTCTTATATTAAGGTATAAATTAAAATAAAGGTTATGATGATAAAAGATTTAAAAGTAAACGATGTATTTTATATGGAAGGATTAACTCCTTCTGGTGAAGTAAAAGAATCATTAGCAAAGCTAATCAGGTATGAAGGTATGGATAAGTATATTATCGAAACTGGAGGTATTACCATGATTGCTTACGGAGACGATAAGGTGAGAAAAACACCAGGTATTAACGATTTAACAGGTTTATATAGATAGTATGGCAAAAGATATAAAAAGATATGCTGTAGATTTAGATTTATGGGTTTACGGTGAAACAGAACGAGAAGCTAAGATAAATCTTCATGATCTAATGGATAAGATAAAGAAGCTTAGTGATAACGATGCTAATATTAAGAAAATGACTCATGTTCCTTTTGGAAGGATGGGTGATAATAAAGTAGTTAGTAATCATTACGATCCTAGAGAAAAGTTACCATTTTAGTATGAACTGTATAAAATGTAATGAAACGATTAATCCGTTAAGGGTTAAAGCTCTTCCAGGTACTAAAACCTGTGTTAGTTGCTCGAGTACTTCTAAATGGTATGTAAGAAATGTTATTTCAGGTAAGACTTGTTATGCTGAGACTGAAGTTATAAAAGATCCAGAGGTAGCTAAAGATATAGCCTCTATGGATAGGAGAACTGGATGGGGGAGTAATCTCCATAAAGTACGAAGGTAGTAACTTTTTTTGAAAATAAACATGGAAACAGTTGCTAGTCTGAACTAATATTCTTATATTTAAGTATAAATAATTAATAAAACAATAAAGGTTATGTCAAATACTATTTTAAACGCTCTAGATTCTAAAGAGGATAAACTTCAGATTAAATTAGATAATATTAACGATAAAATTAACGATGCTGAAAAGGCTAGAGATAACTCTTTGAATGGAGTTGTTAAAAGTTATTTAGAAGGAATCGAAACTGACTTGATAGATATCGATTACGGTAGAGGCTATTCGTATATTGAACTATCTTGTAGAGGTGAAGAGTATGTTAAGGAGGTATGGAATGAAGAAAAAGGTGATTACGAAAAGGTTAATAAGTTTAGATCTCAGAAATTAGGTACTATCTATTCTGAAGTAAATTATGATTATCCAAGAGAAGGAGTTGATTCTAAGATTATTGAATTAGGTTTAGGTTCATATTCATCTTCTAAGCATAATGGTATTGAGCTTGATAGGTTCATGTATCTAGGTGATGTTGCTAAAGTAATCAAAGATCATGGAGATGATATTGTAGCTGAAATGAATAAAATTTATGATGCTTACTATAATGATAATAAAGGTTTAACTAAAAAAAGAAGTGAGATTAGAAGAGAAATGGAAAAAGTTAGAACTGATAGAGATAACTTTAAAAATGATACTATAATTAGAGACTTAGAGAAAGGTATCAAGATTACTTCTGATAACTTACCTTATATTCAGGCTAGATTTGATTGGGGTGTTGGATCGATTGTTGGTGCTAAGATTACTAGAAAGTCTTATTCAGGTAAGTCTATGGATCTAGAATTAACTAGAAAAGGTAGAAAGTGGAATCAAAAAACTGAAACTTACGATAACTATACTTACAAGTATGACTTAGATAAGGTAAGAAAGAGTAATGTCATTGATGCTTTCGTAAATAATTATAATGGAATTAAATGGGATTTAGTATAATGACTTCATTCAAAACAGAGTATGTAATAGCAGCGGCAAAGGCTTTGAAAGTAATTCAGAGCTGTCGCTCGCTAGAGCAATTAAAACATGCAGAAACCTATGTCAAACTATGTAAGAATAGGTTTTATGAGCTATTTATAAATAATAATAATAAAGAGTTATTCAAACAGCAATTACTTTTAGACGATTATATCAAATATCAATTAATTTTAATAAATCAATCAAATGAACAACATGATGCCTGATCAAAAAGGTTTAAGAATGGACTATGCTAATAAGCGTAGAAAGAAGATCTTCAGTACATCCAATAGGGTGATATGGAAGAGCAAGAGCAAGTATATTGCATAAATAAAAAAAAATAAAGGTTATGAGAAATATAGAATTCAACTCATGGATTAGGAGTGAGGTAAAAGATATCCTAAAAGTAAATAAAGTAGACTGGTTTACTCCAGTTCAATTCGAAATACTACTAAAAGAAACTCAAGATTACTTAAGTGAATGTGATAGTCCTGAAGAGGTCGAGATCGAATCAGTAGTTAACTTCATCTTTGAAACTTCTACAATCTTTAAACATACTTTAGATGAGACAGTATAGATCAAATCAAGGAAGGTCTCCCAAGCAAGAGAGAGAAACTATGAAACTAATAGCTGTAGCTGGTATATTAGCAGTGATAGGATCTGTAATAGCTTTAATAGTAGATCTGATATGGTAAAGAAGAACGTTCCGATATATGCTGTTACTAAAGGCCAAAGAGGTAGAATGAGGCTAAGAGTGTTTAAAGACTTAAGGTGTCCAGATAAGCTTATTACTAAAAGAAGTTCTAGAATACCTTACTATGATGAGATAGTAGCTCTAGGAGTAGGTAAACGATTCAAAGAGGTATATAAAAAGAAATATAATCTATAGGGTATGAAAAGGATAATAGCGACAATGAGGGAGATATATGATGCTATGAAACCTAACGTCTATAGAAATAAGAAGAAATACAATAGAAAAGATAAACATAAAAATAAAGGTTATGATAAATAGTACAAGTGAGTGGCATTGGATGGATGATAAACAATTTAATTTAGATCAAGCTCTGCAAGGGTGGGGGTTTGATATAGAGGCTTTGAGGGAGAGTGAGGGCGTTTCTCCTCTCTCGACGAAGTCGCCACGCGCAAATTCAACTAAGTAATGAGTCAATTAGACTTCTATCCTTTATTATCTCCAAGGGAGGTGATAGAGAAAGGTGCTTTTGGTGGTAGTTACTTCGGTCTTCCTATAGAAGAATATAGCAATTATGACTATACAAGTCTATTCAAAGAGCATTTCGATGGCTTAGATACAAGCTTATACTTAGGAGAGACTTATAAACCTCGTCTAAATAAGTTTAAGATAAGGAGTGGAATGGATTATGACTATTGGAAAGATATGAAATGGATGCACGAAGATGACCCATATGGTTGGTTCGAATGGTATTGTAAGTATACTCAGGGTAGGAGACATAGCGACGATGATAGGCAGATTAGAAGATGGCAAGACTTTTGCGGAGTAAACGGTAGATGGAGAAAGAGGATCTATAAGAGAATGATAGAGACAGGCAATTGGAATGTATCACCTAGGATACAACAATCATTATTGCATTGGGGTTATGAGGTTAATATGTTAGACTTCGAACAATATGTTAAGCTAGAGGGTAAGGAGTGGCATCTAACCGAGTATAAGAATTGGTTTAAAGGACAGTATGAGAGTGATGAATGGTGTAGCTATTCGGGTATGCCATCACCTAAATGGTATGAGTGAGGGGGGGTGATCTCTCTCGCACGAAGTGCTCACGCGCATATTTCACTAACGTTCATATGATACTTCCATCCATACTAAGGAGATGGACAATATAGGCCAATGTGGCTGAGGTAGTGTAAGGCTGAGGCTAGACATAGATACCATTCACAATAGATAACATAGGAGAGATAAGCTTAATACGTGAGATAAGGTGCTACTTACCTCTAATAAGACATAAGTATAGAAGAGAAGATATAAGTATATAATGATATATAGATATAGACATATAAACATATATGATGTATAGAATAGGACATATGGAATGTATTTAAAACGTATTAAATAGTAGAGAGACCTGTGTGTCTCTTCCAGACTTTCTCTATATAGGGTGCAAAGTAGAAGGAGATACCGGATATTACTTACACATTTTACCGGAAATAACCGTGGGATTAGTTGCTTATTCGAGATATTCTTCTTATATTAAGGTATAATATTAAAAAATAAAGGTTATGGATTTAAGTAAATTAAGTATTTCAGAGTTAAGAATATTAAGAACTAATGTCAATCAATGGATTGATATAAAGGGTAAGGACAATGCAATGTCTTTTACTATCGGCCAGGAGGTATTAGTCGACCATAAGAAGCTTAGAGGTCAGGTATGTGAGGTAGTAAAGATCAATAGGTCAAAGGTATTACTTAATAGCCCATCAATGGGTAAGGTATCAGTACCTATGTCAATGGTAATAGCAGCTTAATATATACATATGAATAAGTTATTAGTAGGAGGCCTATCTATAGTACTGGTAGGCCTTATAGGCTTTATTGTAGTACATATGGTAGGAGGGCTGGTATCAATACTAGGGCTCATTATGGCTAATCCTATCCATACCATTATCTTCTGCCTATTCTGTATAGGCGTAATAGCTTCTCTTCCTTCCAAGAAATAGACCGGCAAGTCGACATCACCTAGACATCACCTTGATATAACAGTGACGGTATAGTTCCCTAACGGGTTGGTAATGTGCTATATTTTTGCTATACCTATTTTTATATTTCTCATGATTTTTAGGTATATAGTAATATATATTTATATATTGTATATTATATAGCTACCTACCCACCACTCTTATTATTCTCTCTATAGGCCTTATTATCGTTTCTCTTATAGAGGTAACTGGGATACTATGGCAAAACTCAAGAAAAAAAATTCCAAGATTTTCGCTATATAGGGGTTAAAAGAACCTCCATGTTAGCTTAATTATCCCTAGATAGATGTTTAACTCAGCCCAATCCTCATCTTCAAATGCTTCTAATCTATCATCTTTAGCAAAATATGAGAATCCTATAAGAAAACCATCACCTAAACCGGTAATTTTAAAATCATTCATAACCTTTATTTTTTTATATACTACAATATATGAATAATTTATCAGAAATCAAACTTATTCACCAGTAATTTTGCTAAATGTTTGTGATCTGCTATATTAGGGTGTTCATATCTATAAGTAGAATCATAAGAAGTAATGTAATCTCTCCAATGTTCCATACCATTAGGGAAAATAAAGGTAGGAACTATGTTTCTCGTGCTTAAATCACAGTTCATAGTATTAATAAACAGTACAGGTATGTTTTTTTCTTTAAAATAACAATAAGTGAGCTTTAAAAGCATTTTAATTTCTAATACTACATCTTCTATATTAAAGTACTTAGCATATTCTTCCTCAGGTAGTTTAGGCCATTTATGATGTACCGTAGGTGTTACAAAGTCGAATCTAGATAACTCACTAATTCCTATAATAACATTACTATGGAATGCTCTACTATTGTTTTCTATATAATCTAAAGCTTTAAATATAGCAGATCGTACACCGGTACCTCCAATACCGTAGTTCATAGTATGTACTCCTTCTATCTCTCCTAACTCAGAGGTAAAACATGTTTCTCCTTTTCTATAATTTCCTGTGGTAGTTTCGTGTTTCTGTATCTTAGGAAAAGTTGGAGTATCACCTTTATTAGCTCTTCTAGGGTTTTCTACATCATGGCTTCCTCTTACAAATGAACATCCAAAGCTTACTATACTTCTTTTCATAACGTCTTTAAGATAAATATCTATTTATACAATATACGAACTTTCTAATGAATAAACTAGATCCACATACATTATTTTCACTCTTTGAGCAAGGGGATGAAGAGGTATATAAAGAGCATGGTGTAGAAAGTGCCTTAAAGAACCCGTATGTTATTCTCAATATGGTATCCAGAGCGGTAGAAAATTACAGTATTATGGATATGCTATATACTAAGAACCATGGTAAGGCTTATAAAAACGTAAGATTAGAGGTTCAATATAAGTATTTCAATAAAATATACCTATATCTAGAGAGATTAGACGTAAGTAATGTAAAGATAAGAAACTATGGCATAGGAGAATCTTATGACTTAGAGAATATAGTAGTTGGATTAGATGTATTGAGACAGTATTTCGAAGATTTAGAGAAGTATGAGAAGTGTGCTATAATAAAAAATGCTATAAATTTTACATATGAAGTAGCTAGCGAACAAAAATATTCAAGGAAACAGTTGCTTTAATGAGATAATATTCTTATATTAAGGTATAAATAAAGGTTATGTTAAAAAGAATAAGTAAAGAGCAAGCTCAAGGTTTAATCAAAGCCACCGAGGACTATACAGACTCAACTGTCCAATATTACACTATTACTCCCAGTACCTCGCAGAGATATAAAGCAGAAGATGGTTGGGAAGACGTTACATACTATACTGGAAGATCATCTCAGCTTAATTTTACACCTAGTATAGATAAGCAATATGTCTATATACTTACCAATGATGCTATGCCTGGCCTGGTAAAGATAGGCTATACTAAAGATGATCCTAATCTACGTGTTAAACAACTCAATGCCTCTACCGGTGTCGCTGTAGACTTTACGTTAGAATGGGCTTTCGGATGTTATAATGCTATAGAGTTAGAGCAAGAGGTACATAAACACCTTAATTCCTTTAGGGTAAACACCAATAGGGAGTTTTTTAATGTATCTGTCGATAAAGCAAAGACAGCTATTAAGATGTTAGGTAAAAGATATAATAGTGAAAAAGATGTATAACAAATTTTCGTGGCAACTTCGCGCGTTTTGCGCGGCGGGCTTCGCACTATTTTTATCATGCTCCCCCGAACCCATTGCCGAACCCACTTGTTTAGGCGGAGATTGCACTGCTATTATAAAACCTATAGTAGAAAATAACACGTATTCTTTTGATATTGATGAAGATAACCCTAAGATACAGTACTTTACCATAGAGGTTCATGCTACTCCTACGTCAGAAGAGTGGAGATATAACGGAGTTCCGGTAGTATCTGCTTATTGGTCGGGAAATTTAACGTATTATGTACAGACTCCATATACTTTCGATGAAGTAAACTCGGCAGATAGGGAGACTTTCGGTACTTTACATAAAGATACAGTTATCATTACTCAGATTATAGGAGTTAGACCTAGTCAATCGGGGAAGACTCTTAATTTACAGGTAGATGTTTGGTGGGAGGCAGGTGAAAATACTATGAATAAAAAATATTTTCAAAATATTATACTAAAATAGTTGCTTTTCTGCTTTAAAAACATTATCTTAATTATATATTAAAAATATTAATAATAAAGTATATATAAATATATATAGATATATAAATAAAAATAATAATAATAGTAATTAATCTAATATGACATTAACAGCGGAGAAAATCCATTCAAACTATGAGAAGCATCTTAAAATAGTAGATACTTACATAGGTGATCGTAAGGATAAGGTTAAAAAACTAATTGAACACATAGGTGAAACCTATATCATGGCACCTGCTAGTTCCAAAACTTGGCATCACAATGCTATACCCGGTGGATATGTTGATCATGTTAATAGAGTTATAGAGTATTCTATTAAATGCAAGAGGTTGTACGATGAAATGGGCGGTACTATCGACTTTACCGACGAAGAGTTGGTATTTGCTGCTATATTCCATGATCTAGGTAAGTTAGGTGATGGAGATACTCATAATTATATACCTCAGACTGATAAATGGAGGCAAGACAAGCTACACGAGATGTATACTTTTAATTCAGAGCTACCTTTCATGCTCATACCAGATAGATCTCTATACATTTTACAGAAATTTGACATAAAAGTAAGCCACAACGAGTTTTTAGGTATCAGACTACACGATGGAGTATTCGACAAGGCTAATGAAGCCTACTTCTACAGCCATAACCCTAACTCTAGGATGAAAACCAACATAGTATACGTACTTCACATGGCAGACTTCATGGCTTCCAAGGTAGAATACGATATATGGTTACAATCTACTGGTGGTGCTACTCAAAAAGTTAAGAAAACCCAAGCCTCAACAGGAAAACGAGTAAATTCTTCACCAGGCTTACAAAACATGCTTAAAAATTTATAGATGGACATTAATCCCACATTATTTTACATAATAATCAGTATATTAGTTGCGTTACTGGTTATTTTTTCATACATTATTAATAACCTACTAGTAAAAGTAGAGAAATACGAGGATATCACACAAGATCAAGTTAGATACCTTCAGAATATCTCTGACACTATAGGAGAATCAAAGCGACACTTACAAAATCTCGATGACAAGGGGGTCTTTCAGTCAGATGATGAAGTTGGTGAATTTTTTAACCAAATGAAAGAAGTACAGGAGCAACTAAACGACTATATGCTCCCCCAAAATTATGGCAAGGAAGAGAGCGAAAGCTAATTACTTTACAAGCGAAACAGAAGAGTACATAAAAAAATACAACGTATCTACAGACCAGGAATATCGTAATAAGATATTTACTGACCATATATACATCCCATTTTATAAGTTAGCGGAAAACATTATACATACTTTTAAGTTTTATTATACAGATGTTGATAAAATAGAAGATTTAAAGCACGAAATCGTATCTGTCTTACTAGAAGAGAAGATAATGAAGTTTGACCCTACTAATGGAGCTAAAGCCTACTCTTATTTCGGTACTATAGTAAAAAGATGGCTTATAAACTACAATAACAAAAACTACAAGAAGCTTAAACAGATAGGAAGCTTTACAGATATAGAAGAATCGTATGAAACTAAATTAGATCTTGATTCTCCATCAGCTAAATCTTTATCTACTTTTCTAGATGAATGGATTAATGAATGTTATGACCAACTAGAAGAGATGTTTGTAAAACTAGAAGACCAAAAAATAGCAGACGCTGTACTTACAGTATTTAAAACAAGACACGATTTAGATATATTTAGAAAAAAAGCACTTTATATATACATAAGAGAAATGACCGACTGTGATACACCGAAGTTAACTAAGGTAGTAACAGTTCTTAAAGAAGACTTTAAAATGAAGTACCAACACCTTTATGACTTAGGTTATCTTCACAATAAAATTGAATAGGCTATTTATTATAAAACAATATGAGCTTAGACAAGGAAATATTTAAAGGAAAAACACTTTCCGACCTCTTTGGTGAGATATATGATAATTCTAAAGAAACTAAAAGCCAAGTAAAAGGCCTTATAGGGGAACTTAAACCACTTATAGAGAATATTGGCGACGCTACTTTACTTGTACCTATGATCAAAGAGTACATGGAGATAGGTGTTAAGAACGACGAACATTTAATTAAATTAGCGACAGTAATACAGAGGATAGAAACAGCAGCTGCAAAAGGTGAATCAGATGAGTTCGATTTATCTGAATTGCAAGATTTAATAGAAGAACAAGAGGCGCTGGAAAGAGAAGTAGAAGATTCACAAAACTCATCAGAAGACCAAGATGCTTAATTTAGGTTTAGGGTTTAATTCAACATCAGAATATAACCCTGTAGATTCAGGTAAAGCAGAAATACCTACATTAGGTAGAGTATACGATATAATATTGGACGAAAATCACCCTAGCTTTAAAATTATTAATACTATAGGGGCTATTCGCTATAACTTATTTGACGAAGATAACTTTAACGAAGATCCAGACAATTTGTATATAGCATACCCCTTAGACAGCACCTCTAGAACATACCCACTTAAAAACGAAATAGTAATTATCAATGCAGGTCCAAGAGAATCCGCAGATAGAGAAGATTCTGAACTTAAAGTATACTATTCAACAGTAGTATCAATATGGAATGCTTCTAATCATAATGCCGCTCCACCAAACGACGCTAAATCTACAGACCTAGGGAAAGGTATAGAAGAACTAGATAATATTAATATACTATTACCAAACTCAGGCGATCATATTATAGATGGTAGATTCGGTAATTCTATAAGACTCGGAGGATATAAAGGTACAGGTAATGTACTAACTGATAACACTAATGACGGTAAGCCATATACAATAATAAGCAACGGTAGACCATTTACTGGAGATATACTTAAAGGTACAGTTGAAGATATAAACAAAGATCAATCTAGTATATATATTACATCAGATCATATAGTACCTTTAGAACAAGCAAGTACTAAATTAGAATCGAATGTTGATAAGACAGTAATAGCTGATAAATATAAAGGAGCTCAAATATTACTAAACTCAGACAGACTAGTATTTAATTCAAAAAAAGATGATATTATCATTTCATCGAAAGAGAGTTTAACTGCATCTGCTAAAGATGTAGGCATAGACGGTAAGGATTATATAAGCTTAGATGCTAAAAAAATATACCTGGGAGTAGGTTCTAAAAATAAAGACACAGAACTAGGATCTGCTGAACCAGTAGTATTAGGTCATAGGTTAGAAGATTTTTTACAAATTTTAGTAGATGAACTTAAAACACTATCAAGAAAATTACGTTCTGCTAAAACAGTAGACTTTAAAGCTATTCCAAATTTAAATGGATACGGAGTAAGCCTTAAATTTACAGCCGACATACTACAGACATATATAAACCCTAACGGTCAATCACCCATCAAATCAAGAAAAACGTTTACTGAATAATGCCTCATTCATTTCTTAAATCAATCAAACTAAACCTAGCACAGTATGCTGCTGTTGCTCTTGCTTACGCTGAAGGTATAGCTAGGAGATATGCTGAAAAGAAGATATTAGAGATATTAGACGAATTGAGGAAGAAGTGTCCTCCCGCTAATGTACTCAACACAATGAACAAAGCATTAGACAGAGTAGACTCACTAATTACCTCAGCTAATAATAGAGCAGGTAAGTTACACAGACTTGTTAAATCTTTAAAAATAATCACTAGTATATTAAGGGTACTTATAGACCTACTATCTCACAACCCTCTTCCTACAACACTAGGTATCCCACCAGGACCTGCAGGAGGAGTAATATTTTCTCTACCTCAAGGAGTAGTTCAAAGTCAATCTGCTAAACTTAAATGGGCTACTGAAACTCTAGAAGACATAGAGAACGAGATTGATAACATAGAAGAACTATTAAGAAACTTTGAACTTATATTTGTTCCTTTACAAGCTAAAATACAATTAATAAGAACGCTACTCAATAGGTGTGCTGCGAACCCAAATTTAACAGCAGAAGAAAGAGAGGCAATCTTAGAAGGATCTAATATATCTACTGCTGAAGAAGAAAATTACCTATCTACAAACGGTAAGGTATACGTTATAAAAGTAGTAACCAATCCTCAATCTCCTAGTATAGCACCACAGAGACAAGCAATAGCTTTTGACAACAGAGGAATAGCTGTACTACAGGGACCTTTATCGTTTGCTAGTAGCTCAGATATACTTATAAAAGAATTAAAATTTAGAATAGACAATCAACTTCCATAAACCAACTATTTATTAATATGAAACTAGATCAATTACGTAAAATAATAAGAGAAGAGGTAAGATCTGCTGTAAAGGAAGAGTTACAGGAAATGCTTAACGAAGCTGTAAAAGCAGCAAGTACTCCATCACCACAGGAATATAAGCAAGTTAAACAGAAAGACCTTAAGAGAACATGGTCAACAGGTAGAATGAACACCGGCACAATTCCTTTAGAAGAAATGCTAAACATGACTAAAAGCGAAATGACTAGCGATGACTATAGAAATGTTATTAACGCTAACTCATCAATGGTTAAAAAACCTAACTTTGCTTCTAACATAGCATCTGATATGGGGCTAGGTCAAAATGCAGGACCAGCACCAGGTATAGATATAAGTAAACTAGACTTCGTAAGTAAAGCTAAAGCTATATACGATAAGTCAAATGAAATCCAAGCTAAAGGTCAAGTAAGAGTATAATGGCTATAAGCACTAAAAAGATAAACCCGTTAGATAGACAGCCTAGAAAAGCAGTAGGTATTGATATACCATTCTCTGCACCAGCTGTTTTTAACTCTACGTTTCAAACTAAAGATGCTTTAAAGGTTAATTTAATCAACTTTTTACTTACTAACAGAGGAGAAAGACCTTTAAACCCTAATTTTGGAGGAGGTATAAGAGAAATGCTTTTTGAAAATATAAATCAAGAAAGGATAGACGATATAAAAGAGAATATTTCTTCAAGTATTACTAGATTTTTTCCTAACATAAAACCAACAGTAATAAAAGTAGGATCAGAACCCGATACTAATCTTATTACTTTTTTTCTGAAATATGCAATAGCTGATCAGAATATAGAAGACGAAATTTTAATTAACATACAATAATGGCAGTATCAAGAGACATAAAATACGTAAGTAGAGAGTTTAGCGATTTTCGTAGTCAGCTTATAGAGTTTGCTAAAAACTACTTTCCTGACTCTTATAACGACTTCTCTCCTACTTCTCCCGGCATGATGTTTATAGAAATGGCTTCATATGTAGGTGACGTACTCTCTTTTTATCAAGATACTCAACTACAAGAAACTTTTTTAACTCATGCTAAGGACCCTAAAAACCTATTTAACCTAGCATATATGATGGGCTACAGGCCTAAAGTAACAGGAACATCTGAAGTAATGTTAACAATTACCCAAGCTGTAGACGATACAGGAGGTTTGCCTGATTTTACTCAAGCTAAAACCATACCTGCAAACTTTAGATATGAATCATCAGATGGATCTAAAACTAGATTCTTTTGCCCCGAAGCTGTTAACTTTAACTTTAGTAGTTCTTTTAACCCTACTGATATTACAGTTACAGGAGTAGACGGATCAAATCAACCTACAGGTTACCTTTTATCTAAAAAAGTAAAAGCAATTTCAGGTAAAAGAGAAACTAAAGAATTTGTTATTGGTTCGGCAGAAAAATTTAGAACTATTACTTTATCGGATGAAAACATAATACAGGTATTAAGCATTACAGACGATGACGGAAAAGAGTATCTCGAAGTACCTTTTTTAGGACAAGATACAGTGTTCTTAGACGAACAAAATACAGCATCTGATTCTAATCAAGTACCATTTGTATTAGCGCTAAAAAAAGCTCCTAGAAGATTTGTTACTAGGTTTAGATCAAATGGTAATTTAGATATACAATTTGGTGCAGGTACACTTTCAGATGACGATTCAGTAATACTACCAGATGCATCTACAATAGGTAATGTTACTAATCAAGGCTCATTAAACTACAACGGCTCTGGATCTCTAGTTACATCTTACGATCCCACTAACTTTACATATAGTAAATCATACGGTATAGCACCCGCCAACACTACCCTTACAATTACATATTTAAAAGGAGGAGGAATATCAGCTAATGTACCAGCTAATACCATTACGACTACTATAGATACACTTCCAACCGGTACCTTTACAATTAACAACAGTGAACCAGCATCTGGTGGTAGAGATGGAGATACAGTAGAAGAGTTAAGAGAGAATGCTTTGAGGTCATTCAATGAACAAGGAAGAGCTGTAACACTACAAGACTATACAGTAAGAGCATTATCCCTACCTAGTAAGTTTGGTAGCGTTGCTAAAGTTTATGTAGCACAAGACCAGCTTACTAATACTAATTTAACTGACAGTATAGTAGATAATAATCCACTAGCATTGGCACTTTATGTACTAGGTTATGATAATAATCAAAACCTAATAACTGCTTCTGATAACTTAAAAGCAAACTTAAAGACCTATCTAGCTGAATTTATGTTAGTAACCGATAGTATAAATATAAAAGATGCTTTCGTAGTAAATATTGGAGTTAATTACGATATAAAAATAAGACCAAATTACTCTAGTAGAGATGTAATTTTTAACTGTAACGTAGAATTGCAAGATTATTTTAAAGTATCTAAAAGAAGTATAAATCAACCAATAAATTTATCTGAAATAGCAGTTATGTTAGATAAGGTAAAAGGGGTACAAACAGTACAAAAAATAGAAATAATTAATCTAAACGGAGGTAACTATTCTACATATGGGTACGATGTAAAAGGAGCTACTAAGAATAATATAGTTTACCCTTCTTTAGATCCTTGTATATTTGAAGTTAAGTTTCCTAACGAAGATATTAAAGGTAGATCAATAATATAAGACATGGCAGTATATAAAATATTTCCCGATAAAGATTCATTCTTATTTACAGAAGTACCTTCCGGTAATTCAGGGTACGATGAAATGATAGAGATAGGAGCTTACCCTATACAGGAAGTAGGCCAAACAACTAGAACAGTAGTACACTTTAAAGACACTGAGATTACTAACGTAGTAAATAATAAAATAGGAAGTGCTAACTCTAGCTTATGGTCTGCAAGTATAGATCTTAATGTAGCTTCAGCATATGAAGTACCAGCATCTCATTCAGTAGAATGCTTTCCTTTAGCTCAACACTTTGATGGCGGAGTAGGAAAGTATCATGATGATATTAACACAGGTTCAGCTGATAAATCTGGTGTTAGTTGGAGATATACTAAAGCGCAAAGTCAAGTACCTTGGTTACTACAAGGAGGCTTTCCAGCAGGAGTTACCGGCTCGTATAACGCTACCTATCAAGGTGGTGGAGCTTGGTATACCGGATCACTAGGTGTTAATTTAGAGTCAACTCAAAACTTTGAAACGAACGATGATCTTGATATAAGAATGGATGTTACTAATGCTGTAAAACTTCATTATAGCGGTACTCTATCTAATAACGGATTTATTTTAAAGTTTGAAGATGGTATAGAATTTAATACAAGTGCATCCATAAGAACTAAATACTACAGTGCTAACACTAATACTATATACCCTCCGTCCTTAACATTTACTTGGGATGATCAAAGCTATGTAACAGGAAGCTTAAGCGTATTAGATGACCCAACAGCTCATGTTAAGATTACAAACAATATAGGAAGATACCCAGATGTAGGTAAACAAAGATTTAGATTATTATCTAGACCTAAATACCCTACTAGAACTTTCACTACAAGTAGTATATATAGAACTAACTATGCGTTAAATAGCGGTTCTGTGTACGCTTTAAAGGATGAATATACAGAAGAATTAGTTATACCTTTTAATGAGAGATATACGAAAATTAGCTGCGACAGTACAGGACCTTTCTTCGATTTATATTTAGATGGACTACAACCAGAAAGGTATTATAGGATATTAGTACGCTCTGAAATAGATGGA
>Ga0315316_10001191_pt1 | contig 18008 bp, 14 predicted proteins | sample M160m3416metaG_FD_203702 | JGI IMG/M metagenome (GOLD analysis project Ga0315316, IMG submission 203702) | Ammonia-oxidizing marine archaeal communities from Monterey Bay, California, United States - M1 60m 3416 | ecosystem: Environmental > Aquatic > Marine > Intertidal zone | place: USA... | reverse complement strand
GAAGTAGGTGATCTCCATCTCGGCGTTGTTCAGCATCACTTCCTCCGGTTATGAAGTGCACACCGATTCGCCCACCAGTAAAGATATCGACCGTAGCAGCTCGTCGAGCAGCGAGCGTTGGGCTCACAAAACCTGGGCGATGAGCCACTAAGAAACGTAGGCTATTTGTAGCAGCCGCTGCCGCTTGTGCAACCGCGAAACTATCGGCTGAGCCAGAGCTGTACCCCACCAACGCCGCATCGAAGCCACTCTCTTCATGCACTCTAGAGAATCGTCCAAGATAATCTAGGTCAATTCCCCCACCAATGATGGAAACTGATGGGTCTCCTTCATTGGCCTTAACACCTATCATTCCTACTATGTCCAGAGTCATTCTCAATCCTCACGTGCTTTAATACACAAGTAATACAGTCAACTTAATATGGTTATAGCGATGTGACTAAGATTATCCTGACCGCTACACTTTCGCAACTATTACAAGAGATTTGATGACCGACTGTTGTTATTTTACTTTTGCGTTGAATTGCAGAATGGAGATTTCCAGATGCCCACCAAGCCTACGCTGAATACAGGTCAGAGAGAATTGGTGGTGAGTCAGCTAGTTGCTCGGCTGGCGACTTCCACGAGCACCGGAGAACCTTATTTAATTCCAGTAACATTTGTTCTCGATGCAAACCGCATCCTAATTGTGATAGACGACAAACCAAAGTCAGGGGGGCCCTTGCGGCGGGTCAGGAACATACTGGAAAATAGCTCTGTTGCGGTCTTATTCGATCACTATGAGGACGACTGGAATCAGTTGTGGTGGCTTTTGATTCGTGGAAACGCAGAAATACTTCATTATGATGACTTTTCTGAGGAACAGCAGTCAAATATTCCGGTACTTTTTAAGAAGAAGTACTATCAATACAAAGACCTGTTTTTTTACGAGAGGACGTTTATTTCTATTAGTATCAAGACAGTTTCATCATGGCGATTTGACGGTTCCTAGTCGATTAACACGCTTACGGTAGATGTCCTTAGAGAGCCTCTAGCGCGGCCAGCACGTCAGTTCCAGCTTCGTCCGGAGTGACCTTCTTCCAAACCTTCCGTAATTGACCTTCACCGTCAATTAAAAATGTTGATCGAAATATGCCCATAAATTTTTTGCCGTACATACTTCGTTCACCCCAAGCCCCATAAGCGTCAGCGACGACATGTTCGGTGTCGGCTAATAAATCAAATGGCAAGTCATTTTCTTCTTGAAATGCCTTGTGCTTTTCAACGGTGTCTGGCGAAACACCGATCACGGTTGCGCCTGCTGCTTGAATCTTCGCGTACTCATCACGGAGTGCGCATGCTTCAGTAGTTCAGCCTGGGGTAAAATCTTTAGGGTAGAAATAGAGCACTACGGTTTGTCCAGCGTAGTCGTCGAGTGAACGTATCGTTCCATCTTGGTCAGGCAATTTGAAATCCGGTGCCGCATCGCCGGCCTCTAATGTGATTACCATGCCGTGGCTCCTATACAACTACTTAGAAATATTTATAACCTATTGAGCATAACGTATCGAATCTCCAGTGAATATCTGTAATCGAAATCAGTATTCTTAGATAATTTAACTCGATTAATGACGACTCGGCTATAGTTGGATAGCACGTATAGGAAGACTCATTACTCAAATTTCAACGGAGGGCAGCGCCTCAAATTCTTCGATGGCCCTGTCCTATTCAGCTTACAGACTCTACTACGCCGGCCTGATTGGCCGTGTGTTCGCCTTGACCTTAAGGTTTTCAGTTATCGGCTGGTTTGCCGCAAGCTATCTCGAACTTTCTCCGGCCTGGGTTGCAGCTCTCCCTATGGCGTCGTCGATACCGACGATACTGCTAAGCCTTCCTTCGGGTGTGATAGCGGATCGGTATGACACTCAAAAGATATTGCTCTGGACAGCCAGTTTGACTGCAATCATTTCGTGGGTACTATGGCTCGCGGTAGTCACTAATCAAGCTGGAGTCACTGAATTATTAATCTGGGCGGTATTAGCGGGTGTCTTCGCGGCAATCGCAAGTCCCGCACAGAATGCGATTCTTCCGCGGTTGATCGATATGAGGGCAATGACGAGTGCGGTAGCACTAACCTCGATGGTATGGAACTCAATGCGAGTGGCAGGACCTGCGATCGGTGCCGCGGTTATCACTGTATTTGGATTTGGCGCGGGATTCATCTTAATGCCAATTGGATTCACCGTTTCTGCAATTCTTCTGATCGTCCTCAAGCCCAAACCGGAAGGTGAACGAGCTGATTCAAATTTGAGTGCATCCGGCCAAATGATGGAGGGCCTGAGATTTATTATGCGCAATAGACTATTTTTCAATGTTATAGGCTTAACATTCAGTTTTTCACTATTCGGGATGTCTTATGTGATTCTTCTCCCTTCATTTGCTAACGATATTTTGAGTGCATCAACACTGCAATTTGGCCTACTCGAGGCTGCTGCAGGTGCTGGAGCAGTGCTCGGTACATTAGCAATTATGCGCCTTGATGCACAAAGTAAGGGATCGTCGTTGATGCTAATTACTGCCGTAATTTTTGGGATTTCAATCGGCCTTTTTGCTTTTTGTCGCCTAATTCCCCTCAGCATGTTGATTCTTTTCGTAGCTGGATTTTCTTCGTCTGTATTTCTCAATATTGGAATGGTTACGATGCAATTGAACGTTCCTGATCAAATGCGCGGACGTGTTATGGGAATCTGGTCTTTGACTTGGTTTTTACCTCCAGTCGGCGGTTTTCTTACGGCGAGCATTGCGGAATTTGTAGGGCTTGGACCTGCGCTGACTATCGCAGCGAGCACCGTTTCGGTATTTGCGTTACTAATTTGGTTGACATCTCCAGAGTTACGCCAGAAGAGGGTCGAAGGGATAAGTTAGGTCGAAGCCACCAATGAAGTGGTGGAATGGATTCCCTCAAGTGTCCGGATCTGGGTTGCTAGAAAGTCTGGTATTGCTGACAGCTCCTCCGCTTCAATCTCTGCAACGATGTCATAGGGCCCCATAACCTCGTGAGCTGCGACTACAAGGTCCATGGCCAAGAGCGCATCAACGATTTCGCGAGTTACGCCAGGGTTCGTGACAATCAATACATATGTTTTTATCATTTTGTGACTACCCTACCCTAAATCTTACTTTAAACCCTCAAATTAACTACGTAAATGTGCAAAAAGATTAGCGCCTAAGTTCAATGGGAAATAATATTTTCTCGAGACACTATCAATTGACTACCGAGCAAAAGATGGGGAAGCGTGATAGAACGGAATGCTTTACTATTCTAGCCGTAGGTGTCAGGGTTAACGAGGCAATTATTAATTAAATTCGGTGAGCAAGTTAGTACATTCCGGACAGTTCATGACCGGAGTTGCGGCATGAAACGGGATAAAAATGAGTAAAAATCTGGTCGTACGGTTTGCTGGTGAAGGTGGACAAGGCGTGGTCGGCGGCTCCGAGCTAATGGCTTCTGCTGCGGCAGAAAGTGGATACCATGTCTTGACTTTCGCGACCTATCCTTCGCAGATTAAAGGTGGTCCGGCGTGGGGCCAAGCACGAATTTCGTCAGAACCAATTTTAACACCAGGTGATTCCTTGGATGTGCTTGTTTGCCAGAATGAATACGCCTATGACGCCAATCTTCCAGAGCTCTCTGATCAAGGAATAATTGTCTACAACAGCCAAGAATTCCAAATTGAGCATCCACGAGCACTTGCATTACCGACCGATGATATGGCGCGAGAAGCAGGAAACGCACGCGCTGGCACGATCGTTATGATTGGTGCTGTTGCGAAAGCCGTTGGGTTTTCCCTTGAGGCACTTGAAACTTTTATTACTGCGCGATGGGACAGAGGTCGGCCTGGTGATGCAGCTATTATTGAAGGTAACATTAAAGCACTCCATCTTGGTGCTGCTGCTGCGGACGAATCTGGATTTGAAATTGCGCAAGTCGATCCACCGGTTCAAGAGTCGCAAAGCCGTGAGCGTATTTTGATCAGAGGATACGAGGCGGCCTGTCTTGGAGCGATGGCAGCGGGTCTTGATGTATTTATCGGATATCCGATTTCGCCCGCGACAACGATGCTCACTTATATGGAAACTAACCTAAACGGTGACGACAAATTTGTTGGACAAGCATCATCTGAAATTGAGTCGATTGCAGCCTTGATCGGCTCTGGGTTCGCTGGCAAAAAGACCATGACCTCGACTGCAGGACCAGGACTAAGTCTCATGGGTGAAGGCTTAGGTCTTGCTTGGATGTCAGAAATTCCCTTAGTTGTAGCGGATGTGCAAAGAGGCGGTCCTGCGACAGGTTTACCTACAAAAACCGAGCAATCCGATCTGATTATGGCGATGAATCCCGGTCATGGTGACATGTCATTGCCGGTAATAGCGCCAGGTAACGTGGAAGAAGCTTTTTGGGCCACCGCTAAGGCTGTGAATTGGTCAGAGAGATATCAAGGGCCGGTCATTCTTTTGACAGAGATGTCAGTCGCCGAGCGAGCACAGGATATTGAACGGCCGGACACGTCCCTAGTCTCACAGGAATCGCGCATCATATCCGACGGTTCAGTGGAGAACCGACGATACGAAGGTGATGGCGTTTCACCATTCCCCGTGCCTGGTGGACCTGGTGCATATGTTGCAAACGGCTCCGAACATGATGAGCAGGGGGACACTACCCATTTAGCCGATGTTCACATCCAAATGACCGAACGACGGTTCGCAAAGCTAAAAACTCTTAATGACGGAACATATGAGTCAGAAAATCAATCTGCGTCGATCGCGATTATGCCATGGGGCGGTTCAAAGGGTTCAGGGCGTGGCGCATGGCTGGAACTTATGGAAGAAGGAACCGATATTGGGTGGTACTACACAATGTACTTGAATCCCTTGCCAGAAGAGCTTCTGGCTGAACTTCAAACGAAAGAGAAGGTACTAGTTCCAGAACTAAACTATATGGGTCAATTTGCGGGGCACTTGAGGCAGTTGGGCGTGGCTGCAGAAACAATAAATCAATATACAGGTCTTCCTTGGAGAATTTCAGATTTGAAGGAAGAAATCAAAGGACACTTAGGTTAGAGATATGCGATAGTATTAGTTGATTTGGGGTCTTGTAGCAGAAGGAGCTAGCTGATGGCTAAGAGAAATCCGTCATACGACTTTAAGTGGTGTCCAGGATGCGGTGATTTTGGTGTAAAAAGAGCAATTGAGATGGCTCTCACGGCTAGAGCTTCCGAGAAACAAGAGCGAATTGAAAATAGTGTCATTGTGGCAGGAATAGGATGCTCAGGTAATCTTGTTCACCTTCAGGAAGGCCCTCAGCCTTTTGGAATTCACGGCATCCACGGCCGTACTCTCCCTATAGCCTACGGTACAAAATCAGCAAACCCCGATCTCAATGTATTAGTGGTGTCCGGAGATGGCGATTTCCTTTCAATTGGTGGCGAGCATATCGCGCCACAGGCTAGAAGAAATCTCGATATCACTGTCGTAGTTATGGATAATGGCATATATGGCTTAACCAAAGGACAGGCGTCTCCTACAACTGACCTAGATGAAGTAACTCCGACGACTAAGTACGGGAAGCTAGATGATCGCATGAATCCATTGATGGTCTATCTTGGCGGCGGCGCGCGTTTTGTAGTATCAGAGCTCTCTACTCGGATCCGTCCGCTTCAACAGGCAATTCAGGATGCAATGGAATATCCTGGATTCTCGATAGTCCATGTTCAATCCCCCTGTACTACTTACAACGATACTTATGCCGCGTTAAAGGGTGATGAAGAGAATGGTATTAAGCCGTTGGCTCAGCCTATTCCAGAGACCCATGACGCAAGTGACTACTTTCAGGCACTTGCCCTAGCTGCTCAGCCAGGAATTCCAGTAGGCGTGCTATACAAAGCTGATGATACGGTTCCTGCCCATGATCGATTGACCGAGGCAAAGCAGACAGCGGGAATTGGAAACACAGATATTGAGAAGCTCTTCGATGGCATGGTGATTTAACCTGCTAGTTATGTTCGATGGCATTATGGACTATTTTGCTAGATCGCGATAGAGGCTGATAGATGACTCTTCCCGATGACACTAATCCAACTCGAGAGATATCTGTTTCCGGGATTCGTCTGCGTTTTGCGGCATCCCACATGGCCACTCTAGGATTAGTTTTGGAGCCATTGCATGGTCATAATTACGTAGTTTCTTGCCGCGTTGCGGGAAATTTAACCGATGATAGCTGGGTAATGGATTTCTCGATATTAAAGACTCTTGTGCGAACAGAGTGTGAATTACTAGATCATAAATTTCTACTCCAGATGAACTCTAGTCAACTTTTAATTGAATATGAGAAAAAATCTGGTTCATATATCATCGGGCATAGTAATCGAATATACAAAATTCCGGCTGAAGATGTGATTGCTCTGCCAATAGAGAATTCAACAGCGGAACTTATAGCGGAGCACATAGCTGATGGCGTCGTAGCTGGGATAGTCTCCCGTGGTGTCAAAAACCTGACAAGTATCACTGTGGAAGTTGAGGAAATGCCCGGCCAGTCTGGAATTTATACTCGAGGACTTCCTAGAGAAAGAAACGATCGTTAAACTGTAAGTCGTTTCGTAAGTATGCACGAAGGTCAAAATGAATGCTTAACTCACTAAGAAATATTTTAATTTGGACTTTGGTTAGTGGACTCTTCTTCGGAGTAAGTGCTGTTGGTGGTTACGTATATGGATACTCCCCTTCCGTTGAACAACTCGATTTCTCACTTGATGAATCTCCTCGTGAAGAGGCCCTCTTGACTTTCGGCGGCCCTGTTCTAGAAGTTAATGAATCTAATGACCAAGAAATAGTTATTAAGATAGCCAAAAATGTGACATCCACGGAGTCCACGACTTCTAATCAAAACCTAACCCCCACGGAATTCAAAGTGAACTCTGACGTACTTATCGAAGAGCTGATTCTTTTAGAACCAGAAAACGAACTCCCCATGTTAGAAAATGGCGAAAATGTGAATTTGGGAATAGGTCGCACTGAGATGGGGCTATACATATCAGGAATTGTAGTCTTCCGAGCAGAAAGCGAGCGGTAACTTAGTATCATGAGCCGTTCACTTAACCTGCTTTTCGGACTACTTCTCTTGCTCATAGTAACTTGCTTGGGAGGGTATTTTGGATATGTCATGGCTGTCGATGATGGGAAACCTACCAATCGGCGGATCGAAATCCAGGATCCAAGGACTGCACTGTCTAATCTCGAACCCTTTGTTTCGGACGGTGGTTATTCGGGCTTCGAGGGACTGCCGGCACTGACTGGAAAGATCTATAGAAGCGGAGTTGTGTCTGACTCGACGATTAATTCTTTTTCCGTTATGTCTGGAGAGAGTAAATTCGATGTATCCTTCAGCGAATCACCGCGCGTCTTTGAAATTAAATCAAGTGCACAACGACCGGTAGTCGGTGATTTAATCATGCTCAGATTTTCTGCGAATAATGAGTTGACTTCGATCCTAATCCTGCCGAATGATCTACAATCAGTTGGTCGGAAATCGTTAACGCTGAACGAACGTGAAGCGAATGCTGATTAATTGAAGAAATAGAAGGCTTATGCCTACAGATATTGAATGGTTTGGTTGTTCTACGTATCGACTAACAATCGGTGATATGACAGTGTTCCTTGATGCGTATCTTGATCGGCCTGATACGGCACCTGATGTAGGACTACGAACGTCAGAAATTACTGTGTGTGACTTTATTTTGATCGGTCATTCGCATTGGGATCATCTTTGGGGTGCCGAAACAATTTTGCGAAATACCAACGCTAGGATAATTGGATCGTACGAGACCGCGCGAGTGATGATCGAGGAGGAAGGAATTTCAGAAGATCGAGTTCTCCCTGTCTCTGGAGGAGAAGAAGTAAGACTTAACGATGAGGTCTCAGTAGAAGTATTCCCTTCCCTGCACTCATGTATCTGGGCGCCTACAACAGGTGGCTTAGGAAACATGTCAGACGTTTGCTCTGGAGATCTAGGTGTATTTCATCAGGATCGACTGGAATTGTTATCTCAACGACTGCGTAGACGTGAACTTGGTGGCACTGTTAGCTCAGCAATGCCTTGGGACCGCCAAACACCTCGTGGAGACGGTGGGGCACTCTGTTATTTAATCAAAACACCAGAAGGCAATATTTTTTATAAGGATACGATGGGTCATTACAGCTCCATTCTTGAGGGAATTACCCCGGATGTAGCCCTGTTGGCGGCGGCTGGCCGGGGAAATATTGATGGTGAACCGATACAAGGTTCAGGTATCGATTTTCTTCTAAAAGAACTAACCGCTTTAGACCCAAGCGAACTTATCCTAGGGCACTACGACGACTTTTCCGGGAGCGGGCTTCCAGCATTAGAAGACCTGTCACCAGTGCATGGTGCCTTGCGTCAATCTGAATCCAAGGTCTACCTTCATGAATTGGAGTTCAATGAGAAGTTAAGTTTATTTTCAAGCGAGTATCAGACTTAGTGTAATCACCACTGAACATACATTGGCATAACAACGTGTATAAGTCGATCGTCACCAAGAGCCTTGATAACGCCAGGATTGCCAGAAGATGTAACCTCAATGTTGATAGTTTCAACATCGATAACGGCGAGGATATCCCGGATATATGCGATGTTGAACGCGATGTTCGAATCTCCACCTAACACCGCCGCATCTATCTCATCATCGTATGTGCCCGATTCATCTGCCTGTGCACGAATTGCAAGTTTCCCACCATTATCTGCACTACCTACCGTAGCAGTGAACCGCACAATATTTGATGAATCGCGGGCAAATCCATCTGCTCGTCGAATGGTCTCCATTAGTGATGCTACAGATACCTCGATACTAACTTCGTGATCACTTGGAATTAATTGTTCATATGACGGGAATGAGCCCTGGACCAAACTAGCAGTAATTTGTGCGGGCCCAACAGTGAATCCAACCCGAGTACCTCCATCTGGCGCGTCCTCAACCTGCATCTCCACCGCCACCTCGGAGCTGTTATCTGGGCCAATCGAGAGCTCGTCAATGAGTCGAATGACTTCCCTAACAATATTCCTCGGCACAATTACTGACTGGGTCACATTGGTACCTGGTATATCTAAGGTGTGGACCGAAAGTCGAAATCCATCCGCGGCACCCAGTCGCAGTTGATTTGGCGTGAATTCAAATTGGACACCAGTGAGTACAGGCCTCGAGTCATCTTGTGCCGCTGCGACCACAGTTCTATTGAGCGCTAATTTGAACTCTTGAGCTGGGAGTGAAATATTAGTATCTCCAGAAAACTCCGTTACCAGGAATTCATCAGGGTTAAATCCGGCGATCTCAGCCTTAGTCCGAAGGCATTTCACGACCGCTTGATTACCGGATTCTGAGGACTCTAGAGTGACCTCGTCATTTGGTAAGTTACTAACTAAATTACTTATTCGAGTCTTCTCCATTGTTATTTGCCCAGGTGTTGCGACGGCTGCTTTTAGTTTGTACGTGATGGCCACGGTCTCGCCGTCAGTGCCGACAAGGACTAATGAATCATCCTCGGTGCGGGCTAAAAGTTGACTCGCTAGAGGATTCTGACTTCTCGGAATCGCCCGCACGACAGCTGCTACTCCGGAGTTTAAATCCCTTTGCATACAGCTCAAGTTCATATTTAGCTCCTCAGTGACTAAGACATAGTTAAAGCGCATATCCATTTATGCTTATTATGTAATCCAATGTAACAGTTATCAACTGAAATAGTCTAGTTGGAGCAATTAAATTGCCTCATAATTCGAGACATTAGGACAGTCAAGCAGATTACTATTCAGGAGATAAAATATTACTGATATTCTTATTCGCGGAGACCTTGGTGTTTTTTTTCTTAGTGCTTCGTGTTTTTGGCTTTCGTTTAGGCTTTCTTGCTGATCCATTATTTGCTAGAACTTTAGCCTCGCGGATTACAAGCAAATCTACAGCATCGTCGAGCGTAACACTTGCAGGATCTCGGTCTTTCGGAACCGAGGCGTTGAATTCACCGTCAGTTACGTAGGGGCCAAATCGACCAGTTAAATGGAGCACAACCTCTTTGTCCTGAGTATCAGGTCTACTCCCTAATGCTTTCTTTGAAGAGGGGTTCTGTTGGTTTCGGCCGCGAGTCTTAGGTTTAGCAAGTAGCTCAAGTGCTTGATCGAAAGTGAGACTCTGAACTGCCTGAAATCGATCTTCTGCCTCAATGCTTCTAAATTCAGTATCACACTTAACGTATGGTCCGTATGGCCCCTGCGCTACTGCCAACACGGGTTTCCCATTGTCTGGATGCAGTCCTAGTTCTTTTGGAAAGGATAACGCGAGTTGAGCGTCTTCTTCTGATACAGCCTCAATTGTCATGTGAGGCCAAAGTCCGGCTCGGCGCGGTTTAAAGTCAGGGTCCTCTAATTCTAATTCCGACGCAATAATCTCAAAATATGGTCCGTGTGGCCCAGCCTTAACAACTATTGGTTTGCCAGTTGTTATATCGGCACCAACTTCCTTATCTCCTGCTAACTTCTCTTTAATCCGTTTTGTAGCCCAATCCATAGTCACTTCATCGGGAACAGTATCATCCGGAATTCCAACCGTAATTTCCTCACCACCGCTCGACTGGAATAGATACGGTCCATAATTTTTACCTACCCTGACGCCAATTTGATCTCCGTCGTCAGTCGCCCCTATTGGAATAGTAGCTAATTCTCGACCGGATATTTCCTCTATTGCAGTTTCAAAGGTAGATCGAAAGCCCGTTTGATTTTTCGTACGCTCGTTATCTGCGACATCACCGAAATACAACGCCCGTAGCCACTCAGATTTAGTCGCTACGCCCGTGGCAATAGCATCTAATTGGCTCTCCATGTTTGCGGAAAAAGCTAAATCTACTAACTGAGGGAAATGCTTTTCGAGCATATTTACAACAGCAAATCCAGTGAATGTTGGAATCAAAGTGTTATTTCGACGTATACAATTCCCTCTTCGTTGAATAGCTTCAAGGATACTTGTGTAGGTTGATGGTCGACCGATTCCTTCGCTTTCTAATTTCTCGATAATGCTTGCTTCGGTCCAGCGTCTGGGCGGTGTCGTCGCATGAAGTTGTAGGTTAAGTGTGGTTACGTGAATTAATTCCCCCTCTTTAAGTGGAGGTAGGATGCTTGATTCTGTATCCGAATCTCGATCTTCCGGAGACTGCGGCGAAGTTTCCGTATACACAGAGGTGAATCCAGGTTCAATAATAACTCGCCCGGATGCGGCTAACTTCAATTCGGTTGCATTATGACTGGCATTCAATGCAATTCTCGTATCAATATATTCCTGATTGATCATCTGTGATGCCAGTGTTCTTTGCCAAATCAAGTTATAAACCTCAAAGTCATCACGACTCATTGATTTCTGTAAGCTTTGCGGTGAACGAAATTCACCAGCTGGACGGATAGCTTCATGTGCCTCCTGTGCACCTGAGGTGGTAGTGCCATATCGGCGAACTTCTTTTGATAAGAGCCTTTTTCCATATTCCGTTTCAATTATTGACCGAGTCTGAGCAAGCGCTTCGGTTGAGAGTGTGACACTGTCTGTTCGCATGTAAGTGATGTGGCCGTTTTGAAATAGGCGCTGCGCCGCGTCCATTGTGCGACGAGAAGAAAGTCTTAATTTTCGACCTGCCACTTGCTGTAACGTCGAGGTGATGAAAGGAGGCTTGGGCCGGGCACTCCCCTTCTTCTCTGCCACGTTCGTGACCAGCAATTGCTGGGATTGAATGGCCTTTTTAAGCTCTGTCCCTGTTGGCTCTTTGAGCCAATGTACCCCTTGGTTCTTAATTAAAGATCCGGTGGCATTGAAATCTCTTGCCACTGCGACCTGCTCATCACCAATGGCAACTAACCGAATTTTGAAATCCGGATCTTCATTTTCTTTCTTTGCACGTCCATCGATACCTAGATATTCCACCGAGATATGATTCATTCGCTCGATTTCCCGATCCACAATAAGCTTCGTGGTGGGTGACTGAACTCGCCCTGCTGACACGCCTAGCCGGATTCGTCGTTGGGCAAGCAAACTTGTAGGAAAACCATAAATGCGATCCATCACCCGCCGAGCTCGCTGAGCTTCTACTAAGTTTGTGTCGATTTCCCCGGGATTCTCAAGTGCACGGTTAATTGCTTCTTTTGTGATCTCATGAAAAACAAGCCGATGGACTGATACTGTCTTATTTGGCTTGAGTTCGTCTAGGAGATCCGCAGCAATTGCTTCACCTTCACGGTCTTCATCAGTCGCAAGATAGAGCTCACTCACGTTCTTTAGTTTTTTCTTCAGCTCACGTAGTGTGCTCTTCTTATTGTCATAAACTACTAATGCTGGTTCGAAATCGTTCTCTACATCGACTCCCAGAAAACCAAGAGCACCGTCGGAGTATCGATTTTGATTGCCGGTGGAATTCACCTTTATTTCTGATTTCTTATTGGCTAGGTCTCGAATATGTCCTACAGACGCCTCAACATCAAAACTCGCATCCAAAAATTTCCGGATAGTTGCGGCCTTGGTTGGTGACTCGACTATAACTAATTTCGACGGTGCGTCCGGCATAAATTTCCCATTAGTTTCACTGCTTTTTTTTACTAGTTTGAATTATCATGTTAATAAGCCCGTATCATCAAGCTCATACTGTTGATAGATCGGTAAACGCGCCTAAATAAATATCGTTAACCGCGCGCTTGAGGACCTGTAAATTAGGTTTCCGTCATTGACTCTTCAGATGACGTTATCAGGCTGGTGTTCACCAGTTCAATATTTTTTACTTGTACTCGACGGACGCGCTGGCCTTCAATTTCACTTACTGTCATTAAAAGAAGTCCGTTAGTTGAATCTTGGTCCTCGTTATCGCCCCATGCAATTTCGATTGAGTCGCCTACCTCACCTAAGCGACCTTGAGTGGTGACGACTAGTCCACCAACAGTATCGACATCGTCGACGCGAACTTCAGTTCCTAGATGATCATTAAGTTCATCAATAGTTACAGTTGCGTCGATTGAGAAAGAGTTCTGATCTGTCTGCTCAAATTGTGGCAATGCTGGCGCTGCATCAAATTCATCGACAATTTCTCCTGTGATTTCCTCGATCACATCCTCAATAGTGATTACCCCTGCAGTTCCGCCATATTCGTCAACCGCTATCGCCAAGTGTGCGCTTTCACCAGTTCGAAGGGTCGTCAGTAATTTATCTGCCTCCATTGTCTCTGGAATGAAAACTGGCTTGCGAGATATATCTTTAAGATTTGGTTTGTGAAACCGGGTTGTGTATCGTATAAGATCCTTGATGTACAAGACTCCGACGATCTCATCCAAAGAGTTCTCATAGAGCGGAATTCTACTGAAACCAGATTCAATCGCAATTTGCAGAGCTGAGTCAAAATGACTCTCGGTACTTATCGCCGTGACATCAGTTCGAGGCGTCATCAATTCACGGGCGGTTTGACCCTGCAGCTCTAAAACTGAATGTATCATTCGGCGCTGTTCATTGAGATCCTCGTCATCGGCGAATTCGAGTATCTGCACGAGTTCTTCTGCTGGATTAAGATTTTCCGCACTTCCAAGCAATCCCATAGCTCTTAGCGGTAGGCTTACCGGAGCTGACAATATCCAAGCGATTGGTCGGAAAAATGATTGAAATGCTGCGGTTAGGGATAGCGCATAACTATCCCAAAATCCAGGTATAGATTGTGCAAATATCCTTGAAGCACTGCGACTCATGCTGATAATCAGTGCGCTAACAATGATGGAAATAATTATTAGCCATACGGCCGCAGATCCTGATGGCTCGGCAGCAGCATATATTAATCGGACGACCGATACAGTAATCGTAACGCTTGCAATTGTCACAGCGGTCCGAAGCGATCGAAGGGTACGCTGCCGCTCTCTGACGTAGGATCGAAGGACTCCTTTGAGTCCTGCCTCATTCGCAGAAGGTAGATTACGTCGTGCCAGCGCAATCGCACCGGCTTCCGCAGCGGTACTCAATACGAGCATAGCTATTCCAATTAACAGCAATATTACAGAGAAGGGGGTGTCCAAAGTATTTCAGGTTTATCGAGTTACATCGACTAACCAGTTATCTCCTTATCAGGATTCGAATTATTTTCCCTAGCCGGCATGCCCATAACCAAGGTGCCCGCTTCGACGTCCTTCGTAACGATAGCACCTGCAGCCGTCATTGCGTCGGGTCCGATTGTTATTGGTGAGATGAGAACTGAGTTGCTACCAATAAATGCACGATCTCCTATCGAAGATTGATGTTTGGTGGAACCGTCATAATTTGCAATCACGGTTCCAGCCCCAATATTTACATTCGTACCGATTGTGACATCTCCAAGATACGCAAAATGCCCGACCTTAGAATCGGCTCCAAGTCTAGAACTTTTCATCTCGACGTTTGTTCCAACTGACACACCTCTCGCTAGATATGAACCAGATCTCAGATGACTGAAGGGGCCGACAGTACATCCGGTTTCAATAGTTGTTCCAGTCAAGGTCGAGCTATGAATGGTGACAGAGTCTTGTATTTCAGAGTCTTCGATTACAGAATTACTCTCGATGTTACAAAACGACCCGATCCTAGAACCAGATCGAATAGTTACATTTGGGTGGATGACAGTGTCGGACCCAATAAGAACATCAGCATCAATGTAGATAGAATTAGGATCTCGCAAGGTGACGCCGTTTGCCATGTGCCATTGTCTGATTCGATCACGTAGGCGACCTTCCAGACTCGCTAGAGTTTCTCTGTCATTAATCGTATCCATTTCACCAGCTTCGGTGACTTGATACGCATCAATCCGCATTTGCGCATTTCCACAGGCGTCGGCCAAACCATGAATGAGTTGAAAAATATCAAGATGCAGTTCGGCTTTTATTTCCGAATCTGACAGCAAGTCAGATCGGGCGGCAAACACTCCACTGACAATCTCCTTAAGACCTCGTGAACCTACAGAGCTATTTGGATTAACCAGAGAGTTGATAACCCCATTTCTACGCGAGACTTCAACTTGAGATTCGCTTGATTGCCCGAAGACCGTCAGGAGAGTCAACGCACTTTGCATAAGTTCATGTTGCCCAGCCAACTTGAGCATCGTCTGTTTAGTTATCAATGGCATATCTCCACGCACAACCATAACTTGGCAATCTTCAATATCCCTTGGGATAAGCTCATCAATGGATTCGCTTGAGTTCTCTATCCCGTGGGTAGAGAGTAGATCCTGATACTGCTGACGGTATCCTTTGGCCACCAAACAGCCCACACGTGTACAGTTGAGTTCTCGCACAATGTTTGCGATTTTACCGAAAGCCGGCAAGCCCGCGACCAAATGAAATGAATTCGGAATCTTTGAATTTATCTCATCTGTATATGCCGATGCGTCAATAATAATCACCCACCCAGCCAGACTCTTTGCCGGGCTTAGCGGTGCAATTAGACTTTCAGTGTTCATTCAGAAAAAAACTTTCTATCAAGGTCGCGTTGACCGCGTCGTAGATCGAATTCTACTATAGAGAATGTTGCCAAGCCACTACGTTATGGCTGATTGGTTTTTGTGCTAATTGTATGAAGGGAATCCCAGTGAAAGTTAACGATTTACGAGACGCCTTCACGGGGTTCTTCCAAGCAAGGTCTCATCAACGTATCCCTTCAGCATCGTTGATACCTCATGGGGATCCGACCCTACTCTTTACGACGGCTGGTATGGTTCAGTTTAAGCCATATTTCTTGGGACTCGAAACCCCGCCTTCTTCGCGCTTAACTTCGATACAACGATGTTTCCGGACTACAGACGTCGAAGAAGTAGGAGATGATAACCATTTAACAGCATTCGAAATGCTGGGTAACTTCTCAGTTGGAGATTACTTTAAACCAGAGGCGATTGCATGGTCATGGGAGTTCTTGACTGAAGTTCTTTCCATCTCTCCGGACTCGTTGTGGGCCACTGTCTATACAACGGACGATGATGCCTACGAGCTCTGGTTAGATCAGGGTGTACCGGAGAAGCGTGTATTGCGGTATTCAGCCGAGCAAGGGAACTGGTGGGGGCCACCAGGCGAAACTGGTCCTATGGGGCCTTGTTCAGAACTTCACTACGATTGGGGAGTCACTGAAACTTGCTCGTATTGTGAAGAGGATACCTGCCATCCCGATATAGACTGTGGTAGGTTTCTTGAAATTTGGAACCTGGTGTTTATGCAATACGAACTCCTAGAGGATGGTTCACAAATCGATCTGCCGGCTGCAAACATTGACACTGGTGCCGGGCTTGAACGATTGGCTTCGGTCCTCCAAGGTCATAAGTCAGTCTACGATACCGATGAACTACGTATGATTGTTGCGGCCGCAGAAGCGATCACGGGAATTACCTACAACCCCATCGATGATTCCAAAGCCGCCTTCGCCCTGCGAGCTGTTAGTGAACATGCAAGAGCTTTTTCGTTCCTGGTCACTGATGGCGTACTACCATCAAACGATGGCCGAGGTTACGTCCTTCGCCGCTTGATTCGCAGAGCAATCTACTTCGGAAATCAGTTAGGTCTCCGGAAACCTTTCTTTGCAGACTTGGTTGACTCGGCTGTACAGTACTCATTAGAGTCTCACCCCGAGTTGGGCGAACGACTTAGTTTCATGCTCGATTTGGCCAGTAAAGAAGAAGCACGATTTAGGCTAACTCTGGACCGCGGGCTGAATTTACTTGAGTCGATCATTCAAGACCGAATCGAAGATCGAGTCATCAGTGGTCATCAAATATTTACGCTATATGATACCCATGGACTACCCCCAGAATTAACTCAAGAAGTGGCAAAAACGCATGACTTCGATGTGGATATGTTGGGTTTTCAAAGTGAAATGGAAGATCAGCGCGAAAGATCGAAAGCAGCTGAGACATCAATAGAACGCCAAGACAATGCAAAATTTTACACTGAGCTCGGACTTCACTCAAACTTTCGAGGATACGACGAAGAAACCTGTTCAGCAGAGGTGCTCTACGTAGCTTCAACTGAACAATCTCGAACCACAGAGGTTGCAATCGTTCTGAGTCAGACCACTTTCTATCCTGAAGGCGGTGGCCAGATTGGCGACGCTGGGACTATTACAGGCTCAAATGCTGAACTTAAAGTTTTAGACTGCCAACGCTTTGGAGACATCATCGTGCACACTGGCAGCCAAGTCAGTGGTGAATTCAAAGTCGGCGATGTTGTAAGCGTTTCAATAGACAGTAATCGGCGACTTGATACCTCAAGAAATCACACAGCGACGCATCTATTGCACTCGGCACTCCGTGAAGTGCTCGGAACCCATGTTCGACAGGCAGGCTCCTATGTTGGCCCCGACTACTTCCGATTTGATTACACCCATACGGAGGCATTATCCGAAAAACAAATTGATGAGCTGACCGGAGTTGTGAACTCGCGAATTCGATCGAATATCACATCACATATACAAGAATTATCTTATGACGATGCAATATCGAGGGGTGCCATTGCTTTCTTTGAGGACCGATATACGGAGAACGTTCGAATGGTGGAATACTGTGATTCGCGAGGTTACGCACCTGCACACGAACACTCTGACTCCTGCTATTCGAGGGAACTTTGCGGCGGTACACATGTCCATGCTACGGGGGTTGTTGGTCAATTCATCATAACGTCAGACTCAAGCATCGGCGCTGGAATGCGGAGAATTGAGGCTAGTACAGGTCGTGCGGCCGAGATCGAGCTGGGTGAACGTATGCGGATACTCAAAGAACTTAGTGCACGATTCCAAACAAATTTTCGTGACATACCTGAGCGGATTATTCAATTCGAAGACTCAATAGTCCAGCTGAAGAAGCAGTTGAAGGATTCTGAAAATAAGACACGACTGGGTGGAGTCGAAGAATTAATGAGCGAAGCCCACGAATATAGCGGTCAACACCTT
>Ga0315316_10001188_pt1 | contig 18021 bp, 19 predicted proteins | sample M160m3416metaG_FD_203702 | JGI IMG/M metagenome (GOLD analysis project Ga0315316, IMG submission 203702) | Ammonia-oxidizing marine archaeal communities from Monterey Bay, California, United States - M1 60m 3416 | ecosystem: Environmental > Aquatic > Marine > Intertidal zone | place: USA... | reverse complement strand
CGCCAGTTTTAAGAAACGATTTCCGATTCGAATTCCAAGAAGCAGAACTTGGAACTTCATTAAATCCGGCGTTGCTAAGTGACGTTGCGGCGTTTTCGCTGGCATGAAACGGAGAGGGTGATGAATCGATGAAGTTAAATAAGTTGTTAATCATTTTTATGAACTTCCGAATTGAGTGATGACATTGCTGGCGAAGCTATCAAACTGCTCGGGCTGTAATGGTGGGACAATCATCCGAGAAACGCCTATCGAAGCTAATTGTTCCACGTATTCCGCTGTAGTTGGCCCACCAGCAGTGAACTCTAAGGCATCTGGGTTTCGACCGGCTCGCTCAGCACATTCTTTAGCGTAATTGAATAATACGGCAAGCTCGGATGGCTTTCCTCGACCGGGAAAGAACCCATCGCCGATTTCTCCAGCCCTGCGTGCTGCTCTTTTGCTATGCCCGCCAACAATAATGGGAATGTGATGACTTGAAGGCTGAGGGCGGACATAGACGTCGTTAAATGAAATGAATTCACCATTAAATCCTGCCACATCATTTTCCCAGGCAGCTCTGTAAGTCTGCAAGTACTCATCTGTCCTGTTGCCTCTATCGTCGAAAGATACACCTAGAGCGTCAAACTCTTCCTCCAACCAACCAGACCCGACTCCCAAAATCATCCTGCCTTTAGATAGGCGGTCTAGAGTAGCAACAGCTTTTGCTGTGACCAGGGGGTTGCGTTGCGGGACGATCATTACTCCAGTCCCTAACTTTATTGTTGATGTAGCGGACGCAATGTAAGCCAACCAGATAAGTGGGTCAGGAATGTCTATGTCCTCTTTGTCCCCTGGCATTCGTCCGTCCTTGGCGTAGGGGTAGGCTGATTTGTATCCTTTAGGGACAACAACATGTTCAACTGTCCAGATTGACTCGCATCCGGCGGCTTCGGCCGCTTGCGCTAAATTAATAGCAGCTTCTGGTTCGACAAATGGCCCAGTGTTAGCAAACATTATTCCGAATTTCATGTGATGACACTACTACTCGAAAAGCGACTTTGTATCCGTGAGCTTTAAGCGACCACTATTTATACAGCCGATTGGAATCCTGACACTAGTTGCACTGAATTTTTTCGCTTTTTTCTTGACCCACGATCTTAAAAAAATAGGCCAGTATTCGTTGCGTCGAGATGTTCTTGTTGACATGTCAGTTTGGGGAGTCCCGATAGCAGAGCTCAATGAGTGGTGGCGGCTTTTAACGGGGGCCTTTCTTCACGCAGACTTGCGACACATTCTTCTCAATGTGTTGATGCTCTTCCTCCTAGGGCGCCGTTTAGAAAGGAACGTTGGGACGTCTTACTTTGCCTTAATATGTTTTGTTTCAGCGCTTGGTGGGTCAGCTGGCGCGTTGTTACTAACGCCGATGAATCCGACGGTTGGTGCCTCTGGCATCGTTTACGGTTTAATGGCCTCGGTGTTCGTTATCGAACAGAAAGATGGGAAAGACCCATGGCAAGAAGGTTTAGGAACACTGATAATCGTAAATATTATTTTGTCTTTCCTTGGCCCTAACGTCTCAGTTGGTGGCCACCTTGGCGGACTTCTAGCGGGATTCATATCTGGTTATTGCGTAGGGATTCGTTATCGAAATGGTTCTAGGTTGACTACTTGGGCGTTGCTTGTTGGGTCAGTTCTGTTGTTTGGTCTTTTAGGTTGGATTGCAGCGAAAACTTGGCGAAGTCCACTTTTCTAATCAAAACGAGTTAAGTATTGGCTGCGCAAACCTTAACTCTTCTGGCCACGTGTCATCCCACGGCAGTGCACCAGAACGATCGGGCCATATGAACTGACGGACCTGCCATTCATCGTTTTTGTAGATCAAAGGAAGAGTAGGAAATAACGCAGCATGTCTGGGAAGTGCAACATCAACGAGAACAGAAACAAGATCGTTATCTAATAACCCATTGAAGGGTTGTCCAACCGGGAGCTCTCCGCCGGAGCGTAAGTGAGTAATAATTAAGTCAAGCAAACCACGAGCAGCGGCGGGAGCTAGCCCAAATATAGCTAAATCGGGGTAGCCAATTAACGACTTTAAACCGAATGTGTATGAGTACCCAGCGCGCGGAGAATCCCCAGTGATTGGCTTTACGGGCTCGATACCCCAGCCGTTCGTGTCTAACATCCATTGGAGTTTTTCCATGTGCTCCATAGGTTCGTATTGGAGTTCGGACATAAAGCCTTCCTAATTAATATTTTTGTGGGTTAGTACCAAAATCTATTTCAACTGCGAGTGGTCACTACCTCTAATAAGGATTGCAACTATAACTAAGCTAATTCCTCCCACTTCGGCCCAACTAGTTTCCTGATTTAAAAAAAGAAAAGCTATTACTGAGGCAGTAACTGGTAGCAGGGCTTGGAGGAATGCAAAGCGAGAACGGCTAATACGACTTAGAACGTTTTGGTCAATGCTGTAAGGAATGACGTTCGAAAGGACCCCAGTGAGTAGCGCCAAGCCCAAAATACTTGGAGAGCTAAAGGCGGCGCCCATTTCGGTGATTCCGAATGGAGCTATGACGAACGCTCCTATGAGCATGCCTACGCCAAGACCATCGATAGCTGCGCCGTGTCTGGCCACTTGGTGACCCAGAACTATGTATGCCGCCCACATCAGTCCGGCTATTAAGGCGAATAGTATCCCGAGAGCCGTACCGGAGGGCTGAACCCCTGCCAGGATTATTACACCTACGGAAGCAAGACCTAAAGAGGAGGCAGACTTAATTGTTCTAGCCCCGACTGCTGCCACGGCGATTGGACCGAGAAATTCTATTGCGACTGCATTTCCTAGAGGGAGAGTTTCAATCGCTAGGTAAATTGACAGATTCATGACGGCCAAGACGATGCCGAAAGCGCTAGCCCAAACTAAATCTTTTTTATTCCATTTCCGTTTCCAGGACCTTCGAAAAGAAATTATTGCAACAGCTGCAGCCAGAACCCTTAGTAGAGCGACCCCACCAGGTCTTATGTTCTCAAATAAACTAACGGCGGTAGCAGCGCCGCTGTACTGAGAGATGCCTCCGAGGACAAATAAAAGTTCTGGAGAAGTACTGCTTTTAGAAGGGTTGAGGTTCAAAGCGACTTAGTGGGTTGCAGGAATTGAGAAGGCATTATTTAGAGGTTATCTATGATCTCGTTCAGCTGAAAGCTCATCTAGGCCCCTTGATTGCTCACCCAAATCTTTGGGCGAAACATCGCAAGTGGTTATGACGTCAGTGTTCTATGGCCTAGACTCATGTGATGCTATAACGATACGGTTATAGATATCATAATTTGGGATATCACATCCCTCATTAACACGCCTGGAGGGGTGAATCCATGAAGTCCAAGTTTTTTAGAATGCTAGGCTTGCTGCTGGCATTTACGATGGTTGCCGCTGCATGCGGTAGCGATTCCGACTCAGAGAGCGTAACCGGAAGCGGTCTCGGAGATGGTTCCTTAGGGACCGTTACAGTTGAGTCTGGTGATGACATTCAAATTCGTTCGCTTAACGCCATCACAGGCGACGTGGCTTTCTTGGGATTGCCTAACCAGAGGGGCGTAGAACAAGCCATTGCTGATTTCGGTGATATTAACGGATTCAGCGTAAGCATGGGTACCGGTCTTGATGATCTGTGCTCCGCTGATGGTGGACAGGCAGCAGCACAAACTATTGTGGCTGACGAGTCAGTCGTTGGAGTTATCGGAACTTCTTGTTCGGGTGCTGCTACCGCTGCATCACCATTAATCAGTGCTGCTGGCATGGTAATGATTTCACCGTCAAATACTTCGCCTTCGTTGACCTCTGATTTAGTAGGTAATGCTGGCAAAGACTGGCACGCAGGTTATTACCGAACAGCTCATAATGATTTATTCCAAGGTGCGGCCATGGCTAAATTTGTTCATGATGAGCTCGGTATGACTACCGCAGCTGCTATTCATGATGGTGATCCTTACACCCAAGGTCTAGCTCAAGCTTTTTCAGACGCTTTTGAAGCACTCGGTGGAACAATGACCGGCTTCACTGGTATCAACAAAGAAGACACCGACATGGTTCCTGTCCTTACGGAAGTAGCAGCTGGGTCTCCTGAGGCACTATTCTTCCCAATCTTCCAACCTGCGGGCGACTTTATCGCTGCGCAGGCTCCCACGGTAGCAGGTCTTGAAAACGTGACATTGCTTGCTGCGGATGGTCTTCAGGTGTCCAGCTTCATGGGTCTTGATCAAGCGGATGGCATGTTTATTTCTGGCCCGGATCTTCGATACGGAGAGAACACGAACCAAAGCACCGGAGTCACAGCAGAGTCTTTCCTTCAAACCTATGAAGCTAATAACGGCTCTTCGCCAGAGGCTTCTTTCTGGGCTCATTCATATGACGCTGCCACCATACTTCTCGAGGCAATCAAAGCTGCTTCGTTTGTGAATGATGGTGAACTGACTATCGATCGAGCAGGTGTCCGTGAGTACTTGAATGGCCTTTCAGGGTATTCAGGCATTATTGGCTCGCTCACATGTGACGAATTCGGCGATTGCGGAGCACAGCGAATCACAGTGATCGGAAATATGTCAAACGATTATGATGCATCAAACAATAACGTGGTGTTTGAATACGCACCCTAGATATATGCAGTAGTCGAACTCGTTCGACCTGTAGTAGTCATCATTAAGCAATTTAAGCCGGTTCTGACCAGTTCGTAAGAGGGTCAGAACCGGCTTTGCATTACAGTCTTGTGTATAAAAGCGGAAAGTAGGCCTGTGGCCACTAACAACGTTTACAAACCGACATCGCGAGTACTCTGGGTAGACCGTTTCCTCGCGCTGATCCGGATAACGTTTATCGGGATCGTTTCTGTCGGTGTCATTGCTTTTATAGCGCAACAAATAAACCCACAGAATCCTTTTGCCAGCTGGGTCAATCCTGATGCCACGGGATTAACGGCTGACCAATTGAAAGGGTTGCTGGTGACTGGTATTGCCCAGGGTGCTATGTACGGTTTAATAGCGCTTGGCTATTCAATGGTGTACGGAGTTCTGGGGTTCATTAACTTTGCTCATGGTGAAGTTTTTATGGCTGGCGCGATGTCTGGAATGATCATTAGCAACAAGTTGTCTGAATCCGGGCTTTGGCAAGACGCTTTCCTATTTAGTTTGGCCTTTGTCATCGCCACTTCAATAGTCGTGTCAACAGCCACGGCGATAATTATGGAACGAGTTGCTTACCGAAGGCTTCGAGATGCACCGAGACTTATTCCTCTTATAACTTCTATCGGTGTTTCCTTTTTTATTCAAAATACATCGGTTGTCTTATTTGGTCCTGGAGCTAAGGCATATCCTTCGATACCTGAGTGGCTAACTCGCAAGCGTTCTTTCTTGACCTTTGAGATCGAAGGAACAAAACTTTTAGTGCTAGTTGTAGCTGCGGTGTCTATGACTGGACTCTGGTACTTAGTGGAGCGAACACGTACTGGTAAAGCAATGCGTGCCGTAGCTGAAGACAAAGAGATAGCTGCATTAATGGGAATTAATGTGAACCGAATTATTGTTACCACCTTTGCCGTTGGTGGAGCTATGGCGGGTGTGGCTGGAATTCTTTGGGGCATTTTGTTCAGGAGCGTAACTCACATGACAGGCTTCTTGCCTGGCATTAAGGCCTTTAGTGCCGCCGTTGTCGGGGGAATAGGAAATCTCGGAGGAGCGATGGCAGGTGGGTTATCCCTGGGTGCTGCTGAAGCAACAGCACCATTAGTAGTGCTTGAACCACTGGGAGTTAACGGAGTCTCCCAACTTCGTGATGCAGTTGCGTTTGCGGTGCTGATATTTGTGCTGTTAGTTAAGCCCAATGGCCTATTCGGAGAGCGACTTTCCGAGGAGGATCGCGCATGAACAATGATGTAGGCCTTAAGAATGACGCGCCCAATAAATCTCAATACCCCTGGCTGCGAGCCGTTAGATTTTCTTTACTGGGGTCATTAGCCAGCGTCTTTATCGCTCTTTCCGGAATGCCTGTAGGGCTAGATCGGAGAGCGATTATATACCCAGTCTTGAGTCTCGGATTTTTGGCTATTCTCTGGATTCCCGTCGCTATGGCTGCAGCAGCCGGCAATGAAACAGTGCTTGAAGGAATGGAGGCGAGAAAACGTGGGTTTGTCGATGTAGGAGTAGGCGCTCTAGTTGGACTAGGTAGCACTTCAGGGATCTGCTGCTTGATGGTTCTCATCAAAAATTTTGACCTCCGAGACCCATTTGTGAACTGGAGTCCCCAGCTTTTAGACCTTTTGTCTTATCGGCAAAGTATTTCTGTAGGGATAGGGATATGGCTTCTTGTTGGCGCTGGCCTGGGAGCATTTGGTGGGTTTATTAATTTGATTTCACGCTTTTCGCGTCGTTTAATTTTGAATTTTGTGTTTGCTGTAATCGGCGTGTCCGTGCTTGAAACTATTGTTACAGACTTGTCTGAAGGATTCGGTCTCGCTTGGGTCACAGATCTGATGTACTACAAGCGAGGTGGGTTGGAAATCTATGGTGCTCTGCTTGTGGGCATAGTGTCGGTTACCGTTTTGTTACTGCTGAGACGGAGAACGACTACGGCCAGAGAGCGTTTCAACTCATTGAGTCTGAACGATCAGTCTCGTGTAAAATTTATTTCAATAATTGCTGGCTCGCTATCGTTAGCCATTCTGCCGTTCTTCTTGGGAAAAATAACGAACGAGTTGCTTGCAAACGTTGGTCTGTTCGTATTGCTAGCTCTGGGATTAAATATCGTTGTAGGACTGGCAGGTATTCTTGACCTAGGGTACGTAGCGTTTTTCGCTGTGGGGGGATACACCACTGCTGTCTTAACGTCGCCCGATTCTCCTGGGTTTTCGCCTGAGTTACCGTGGCCAATAGCGCTAATTGTTGTTGTAGTTCTTACAGGAATAGTTGGTTTATTCATTGGAGCCCCAGTAATTAGGATGCGCGGAGATTACTTAGCAATAGTCACGCTCGGTTTTGGTGAAATTATTCGTTTGCTCTTCCTCTCAGATTGGCTGTCGGATTGGTTCGGCGGAGCTCAGGGAATTACAAATATCCCTGGTGTGGAAGTTGGATTTACCACTATCAAAGGTACCGATCCTCGCTCTGTATTTTTGTTGGTGCTTTTCTTCTGTGCCGTGGCGATTTATGTCTCCTGGAGACTAGAAAAATCCCGTCTTGGGCGAGCATGGATGGCTATCCGGGAAGATGAAGATGTCGCTGAAGCTATGGGAATAAACACTACGAATACAAAGTTAATGGCGTTTGTTGTCGGGGCAGTTTTAGCATCTTTTTCGGGCGCTATTTTTGCCGCAAAAGTTGGTTCAATCTTTCCGACTAGTTTTATCATGCTCGTGTCAATAATTATTCTTGTAGTCGTGATCGTTGGGGGAATGGGTAACATAAGCGGCGTAATAGTCGGTACGGTTGTGCTGATTGGAGTGCTCGGTGGGCCGAAACAACCAGGACTCCTTCAAGAGTTCAGCCAGTTCAAATTGTTAATATATGGTGCTCTTTTGGTGTGGATGATGCTGAAACGGCCAGAAGGCTTGATCCCGAATATTCGAAGAACTAGGGAGTTGCACCAAGAGGAATTTCTTCAAGATGCCTGGCTTAAGGGGCAGATTGACTCCGAAGAAGATAGTACCGATTCGAACGTCCGAAAAGAAGGAAAAAATCTATGAGGATGCTTGATATCCAGGGACTAAGTGTGACTTTCGGAGGTCTTCATGCGCTGAACAATCTTGACTTTCAAGTGACTGAAGGAGAGATAGTTAGCGTAATTGGGCCAAATGGTGCGGGGAAGACCACGTTTTTCAACATGATAAGTGGCATGGTTTCGCCTACCAGCGGTGACATTGTGTTCGAAGGAGAGTCTCTTCTCGGTCTAGATCCGAGTCAAGTAACAGCAAGGGGAATTGCTAGGACTTTTCAAAATGTTAGGTTGTTTGCCAATATGACGATTCTAGAAAACGTCATGGTGGCACAGCACTGCCGTACTCGGCAGCAAGTATTTGGAGCGCTTTTTCAAACTAAAGCATTTAGGCAAGAAGAAAAAGAAATTAACGAGTATGCCGAAGAAGTACTTTCGTTCTTCGGCACCAGATTAGTCGGCTATCGGATGAATCAGCCGGCTTCGGTGCTTTCGTATGCCAACCGGCGAAGGCTTGAAATAGCAAGGGCTATGGCCACTAGGCCACGGCTATTACTTTTAGATGAGCCAGTTGCTGGGATGAACCCGAAAGAAACAGCCGAGCTTGCCGAGCTAATTGGGAGATTGCGGTCAGAGTGGGGATTCACAATCGTGATTATTGAACATGACATGAGCGTAGTAAGAGATGTATCTGATCGTGTAGTAGTGCTTGATCATGGTGAAACTATTGCTCAGGGGTCTTTTGACGATGTTTCTAACGATCCGATGGTAGTCGAGGCTTATTTGGGACGCCCTGTGCAGGAGGCTTCATGAGCACAGAAGGACATGAGGTTCCGCTACTAGAGATGCGAGGAGTAAACACTCACTATGGGGCTGTGCATATTCTGAAAGATGTAAACTTAGCGATCTATCCCGGAGAGCTAGTTTGTTTGCTCGGGGGTAACGCAAGCGGGAAAAGTACGACCCTAAAAACATTATTAGGAATGGTCACTCCCACTACGGGAGAAGTAGTACTTGACGGTGAAGCTGTCACCAAAGAGTCGACGAGCTATCGAGTTGAACGAGGCATCACGATGGTTCCTGAGAACAGGCGTCTTTTCAAGCGTTTAAGTGTTCTTGAAAACTTAGAATTAGGTGCGTACCTTCGAAAAGATCGAGAGCAAATTTCTCTCGATCTTGAACGCATATTTGACCTATTTCCTCGCGTTAAAGAACGGCTAGGGCAAAAATCTGGAACCCTTTCAGGAGGAGAGCAACAGATGGTTGCGATGGGCCGAGCTCTGATGTCGAACCCTCGTGTGTTGTTAATGGATGAACCTTCTATGGGGCTGGCTCCGGCTTTAGTACAAACAAATTTCGAGTTGATACAACAAATCCATGAAGAGGGTGTGGCAATTTTTATGGTTGAGCAGAATGCCAACATGGCATTGTCGATAGCGGACCGAGGTTGGGTACTTCAAACCGGTCGAGTAGTCCTAGATGATGCAGCAGATGCGTTATTGGCGAATCCGGATCTCAGAGCTTCGTACCTTGGGGAAGTGGGAAGTGCTTAGACCTTGTTCTTAGGGTTAGCTGAATTCAACTGGCAAAGTCTTAGCTGAGTTTAAGAAATTGGAGTGAGCTCTAACGCCAGGAGCTGTTACTTCGATGTCGGGTAATCGAGTAAGTAGCTCCCGAAGCATAATTTCGATTTGAAGTCGGCCCAGCCGAGCTCCAAGACAAAAGTGTGGACCAATTCCGAATGCAACGTGCGTGTTGGGGCTCCGTGTGAGGTCGAACTCATCAGGATTGTCGAAAACTTCTGGGTCTCGATTGGCGGATGGATACCAGAGTAACAATTTATCTCCCTTCTGAATTTCGGTTCCGTTTATTTCAGTAGTGCAGGTTGCTGTGCGACGAAAATGCAAAACTGGGTTAGTGAATCGGAGGGTTTCTTCGATGAAGCCTGGCAGGTAACGATCTAAGTCGCTGGTTAGCAGTTTGCGTTGCTCAGGAAACTGTGACAGAACCTCCATAGCTCCGGTAAGTGAGGATCTGGTCGTCTCATTTCCAGCCACTAGCAGCAAAAACCAAAGTAAAATTAATTTGTTGTTGTCTAACCGTTCGCCATCCACTTCTGATTGAACAAAATAGGAGACCATGTCATCTCCAGGTCGCTCTCTTTTTGAGTTGATGACGTCGAGTCCGTAGCTAAACAACTCGTCCTTGGCAGTAAGAAAATCTTTCACGGACCCACCAAAGTCTGGATCGTGATTCCCAATTATTCGATTAGACCAGTCATAAAAAAGTTTTGTGTCCTCTGCCTTAACTCCCATGATATGAGCTAACACTTGCAACGGGAGCTCTGAAGCTATCGAAGACACAAAGTCAACTTTTCCCTTTCCGGAGACTTCATCAATAATTTTAGTGCTGTAGGTCTCTATCGCCGTGGACAAGTTACGCACCCAAGTAGGGGAGAAGGGCTCTCGGATCGACCGTCGAAGTAGCGTATGGTCCGGCGGGTCCATTCCCATTAGGTTAAGTCGTGTTTCTTCTAGAACTGCCCCACTGAGATCTGATCCCGTAAAACCACCTAGCCAAGATGAAAAAATTGCTGGTTTCATTGACACTTCTTGAACATCAGCATGGCGGGTCACACACCAAAAACCGCGACCAGACTTACCTCCTGGCCGGCGCGGATTCTCTGGGTGAAAAGCGATAGGGGCTTTGTCTCTTAATTTTTGAAACGATTCATAGGGCGGGCCTGCAGCAAAACTTGCAGGATTCCAAAGATCTACATTGATGTAGTCCGGTGCCCAAGGCTGGCGTTTTGAGGAAGGTTGGTCTGTGTCGATGGCCATCATGAAGTCTTACTATAAGAAAAGTATTAGTTGTATCGAGGGTGTTGCTGAAGATTCCTGGGAAGTCTGGGCACAGGGTTAGTTGTGGAGCTTCAGGACTGAATCAGCTACACCTTCGAGTTCCGCAAACCAGTCGTCGGGTTCACCGACCAGAACGGGAACGAATTTAGAAGCTCCAACTTCGATAAATTTTTCAAGTTGGATTCGTAGGCCTTCGTAGCCAGTCGGAATTATTTCACTTGGATCAGTGTCAGGCGCTCTCTTCTTCAGGATAGCTTTGTAAGACTCCGTAAGTCCTCCGTGGGTATATGGAACTAGCACTCCAAAGTGTTCAGGATCAATTTCCCGATCATTTTCGTCTGCGGCTTGGGTAACCACTTTCCAGCCCTGCGCAGCAGTCTGTGGGGTGCAAAATGATGGTAGCCAGCCATCTGCGAATCGACCGACTCGTCTGAGCTCGACATCTGCTGCTCCTCCCAACCAAATATCCATGGGCTTTTGTGCTGGTTTTGGAAGGAGCTGAATATTCTCGTAATCATAATAATCACCTTTATGGGTGACGGGCTCATCTCCCCAAAACTGCTTTAAGAGTGGAAGGGCTTCATTGAAAATTTTCGCCCGTTCTTTTCGCTGAACTCCAAAAGCATTTTGTTCATGAGTGTCAGCAACACCAAGACCAAAGGCTGGTAAGAGTCGACCGTTGGACAAGCGATCAAGGCTGGCTAACTCTTTTGCTAATACAGCAAGGTTTCGTCCCGGTAATACCATTACCGAAAATCCGAATTTAATTCTTTTTGTTCGCCCTGCAGCGTACGAAAGACCAACTATAGGATCAGGAGATTCTCCGCCGAGCCGTTCACTCAACCAAAGTGAGTCGAAACCTAGACCTTCTAAGGCATCTACAAAAGGGTCAAAAGTCTTATGGTCATTAGTAAAACTTCTTGTTCCTAGGCCAAAACCAATTCGAATCTTCATAACGCGCACATTAGAACATTGGGAGTGGTTTTGTCCTTTCAATTTGCAATGAAGTTATGTAGGTCATTATGACTGAATGGGCGTATCGTCTCTGTTCATGGAAGATTTTAAAGAGATTGACGTAGCCACTCCTTTTAGATTAGATGGCAAGGTATGTATTGTCACAGGAGCTTCTAGCGGTCTCGGAGAGCGATTCGCTCGAGTATTCGCTGCTGCGGGAGGGAAAGTTGTAGTGGCGGCCCGTAGAATCGAGCGCCTGAGCGCGTTGGCGTCAAGCCTCCCGGACGCAATCGCACTGCAGTGTGATGTGTCGAAAGACGATCAATGTAAAAAATTGATTAATGATGCGATTAATCATTATGGGCAAGTAGACGTTCTCGTCAACAATGCTGGGATCAGCGATGCAGTTAATCCAGCTGCTGAGGCAGACATAGCATTGTTTAGGCAAGTAGTAGACGTAAACCTGAATGCATGTTTTCTACTTAGCGCGCTGGCAGCGCGAGACATGCTCGAACGAGGTACAGGAAGCATAATTAACATTGCGTCTGTGCATGGCCTAGTGGCTTCGGCTCCGAATCTGCAGCCTGCATATGCAGCTAGCAAAGCTGGCTTAATTAATCTGACCCGAGACTTAGCTGTTCAGTGGGCTAAACAGGGAGTTCGAGTTAATGCAATATGTCCAGGTTACTTCGATACAGAGTTAACTAATGTGATGTTTGAGGACTCACGCATGATCACGTGGATCGAACGAAACACTGCAATGAAACGTGGAGGAAAAATTGAAGAGCTTGATGGGGCTTTGCTGTTCCTTGCAAGCGAAGCCAGTAGTTACGTTACTGGTGTTCCGATTCCGGTAGATGGCGGATGGACAGCTAGGTAATCCGGGAAGCAACTTCACCATTGGTCTCTGTCTCAAGGTGTTGAACCTCTACTGTAGTAATTAACGTACTATGACTGCCCGCCGTTTCCTTTTTTTCTATTCGATTCCCATATCGGTTTTTTCGATGATCGGGGCAACTTGGTTCTTGTTCCAGTCGAGCCTTGTATCTGAGCCGGCGGCGGTTCTGGTAATCGGAACACTTTTAGTATCAGCGCTTTCACTTAGCTGTGCCGCATTGGGCATGTTGTTTTCTGGGGGCCGTCACGAAGCTAATTTAGCTCAGCAAGCATTTTATGATCCGGTAACTGGTAGGGGAAATCGAGTACATGCCTCAGCGAAATTAGAAGAAGCTCTGGCGGTTTCGCGACGGAGTGGAAAGTATGTTGGGCTTATATTTTGTGACTTAAATAATTTCAAAATGGTAAATGATATTTATGGGCATTCAGTTGGAGATGAGTTGCTGCGCTTAATTGCAGGCAGGTTTGCTCAGATAGTTCGCCCGAGCGATACAGTCGCTCGTTTCGGCGGCGATGAGTTTATAGTTGTATGCCCGGAGTTGCGAAGCAACTCTGATATTGAAGCGGTGCGTGTTCGGTTAGCAGCTATGTTTGAGCAGCCTTTTTCTATCGGAGGCTATTCAATCTCAGTTAGCGCTTCGTTAGGTTTAACTGTGGGTCATGGGGTACGCGATTCCGGATCAGAGTTACTGAAACGAGCTGACGCTGAAATGTACCGAGTGAAATTGGAAAATTGAGCGAAGCTTTTCAGATGACGTGAGTGAGAGGCAGTTAGCCCATTGCAGGAGTGCCTTCAAAGGCTCCGGGATCAGACGCATCTGGAATTAGAGGCTTCGACCTCCAAGCCATGGCATCTTCTACGCCGCTAATGACATCGTGCCATTCGCTTGGGTTCCAGTTTTCGGCTGATCCAAGGATAGAACAGTCTTGGCCTAGGTGTACCAATGCAGGGAGAGATTGCAAACCTAGAGAAGCTACGAGCTCTCTTTTCTCGTCAGTTAGTACCAGCCATTCGGATGCGAATTTTCCCAAGAACTCTTTTGCGCCCTCGCCGCTACCGGTGACGACAAAAGCACAACGGACATTAGCTTCCCTATAGTGTGAAAAAATACGGTCTGCAGTGGGAATGATCCAACCGCTTTGATAGGTATAGGGATCGATAACTACGCAAAGTAAATTGAACGTCGTCACCCATTGCTCGAGTGACTGACTGTCACCATTGATAGTTGAGAGGGTTGTTGTTGAACGTGGATTATTGGGCACATAAGAAAAATAGCGCATCTTGAGCAATCGTCCTAGCTGAGAGCGTATAGTGTCGCATCGTTTTTTGGTGCACTTCATTGAACGTCTCCGATACTTAGCCCGTGCGGGTGGTGTTGAACAAACTTTATTAGCGGTCGAAGTAGCTGATGCGTTCAGTTCATTATGGGGAGAACCAGCAGAATTCGTGAATGCCTGTCGTCGGATTGTGCACCAACACCCGTACGCAAGAGCGGTTTGGACTTTGGCAACGCGCGTTCTTATTTCTTCAGGTCCGCTCGAAACTGCACGAAGTTTTGTCGATCCACTAGGTGAAGACCTGACCTCTAAGCAAGTAGTTTCATCGTTGCCCGAAAACGCAATATTAAGTCTGATTGGATGGCCAGATACAGAGTGCAGTAAATTGTATGAGCTGTTTGGTATCTCTGTTCGAGTGTCAGATGCCTGCGGCCGAGGCAGCGGGTACGCGAGAGTTTTGATGTTGCAGGGCGTGCAAGTTACTGAATTACCGTTGACGTCTATTGGTCAAGCTTGTGCAACATCGGACGTTGTTCTTTTTAAGCGACAGCAGCTGGCCCCGACTGGATAGTTACTGCCTCGTCAGTATTGGCGGCAGCGTCTACAGCCAATTTTTTTGGTGCTGATGTGTGGGTTGCACTGGGTGAAGGCGAGCTTTCCCCGGGGTCAATTTTGAACTTGCAAAAAAACTTTTGCAGAGCGAAGATGCTCTCCCAGCAGAGGAGGATTTATGCCGCTAAGTCTCGCTGACGCGATCAGTGAAGCTAAGAGCTTATTTCCGGCCGGGCTTCCTATGCGAGCTGACTGCCCGGTAGCTAGTAAATTGCTTCGTCCTGCATTCTGAATGCGTTACGATGCGTTAGCAAGCAGACGCTTAGCGATCATCTTTAAGCAAAGTGTCTCATCGGCACCTTCGAAGATAGAAAGCACCCGGGCATCTACGAAAAGTCTGCTGATTGTGTACTCCTCAGCGAACCCAAATCCACCATGAATTTGCATCGCCTCGCGGGTTACCCACTCGGCAGCTTTACAAACGTAAGCCTTCACCATGGATGCTTCGAGCGTGCCTTCTCCTTTGGCCATCATCTGGGCAACGCTGTAACTGTATTGCCTGGACCCTTGTATGATCGCTGCCATTCGCCCTAGTTTTGTTTTCGTGAGCTGATATTCGGATAGGGAGGAGCCGAAAACTACTCGATTCTCTGCATAGTTGAGCGCTTCTTCATAAGCTGCCTGCATAAGACCCACAGCCCTAGCTGCTGTTTGAAGCCGGCCATTTTCGAATCCGGCCATTTGCATATAAAAGCCTTTACCCAGGCCTTCCTCTAACCCAATCTGATTTTCGGCTGGAACAAACCAATTGCTAAAGGCTATTTCGAAGCTGTGCATGCCCCGATATCCGAGGGTTGGAATCGCCCGACCCTCCATTGACCCGCCGGTTTCCTGATCAAATTCGAAGCTATGTCCAGCGGCCTGGGGCTTTGGAACAATGAATAAGCTCAACCCCTTGTGTGTCTTGCTCCGATCAGGGTCCGTTCGAGCCAGAAGCATCAAAACGTTTGCTCTCCCAGCAAAAGTGCACCATGTCTTTACCCCGTTTATATGCCAGCCGCCATCTACTCTTGTCGCGGTGACCTTCAAGTTCGCTACATCACTTCCATAGTCTGGCTCGGTGACTGCGACCGCAACCATAGTTTCTCCAGTAGCGATCTTTGGAAACCACTCTTTTTTTTGCTCCTCAGTTCCACCGCGCTCAAGGGCTCGGGTTAAGATTTCCGGGCGAGTGATTAGTGAGCCACCGGCGCCTAGCGAGGCCCTAGAGAGTTCTTCGGTCGCAATGACCATGCCTAGGTAATCAGATTCACTTCCAGTTGCGAATCCTCCGTACTCCTCTGGCACAGAAAGGCCGAAGCATCCAAGCTCTGCTAAGCCTTCAATAATATCTTCGGGTATATCAGCGTCTTCGCGGTGAATATGTTCAGCTTGAGGAGCTATTTTGTCTTCGCCGAATCGTCGAAAAGTATCGGCAACCATTTCAAATTCTTGGTCAAGATGATTTGGTGCCTGAAGTGTGGCAAGCTCAGAAACAAATTCAGGAGAGCGATAAGTGGAAATAAACGTGTGAGCGTTTTGTAATGAATTAACATCAACTCCCCAGGAAGACTCTCGACCGAAAAGTTTTGTATTCAGATCAGCAATTGTGTCAGCGATGAAAGCACAGGCTAAGCGCCCTTCGTTGATTCCTTTGGACCCGTAGTCTAGCAGAGACCTACTAATGTCTATTGCTGAGGCCGCATGAGCTATGTCATACAAAAGACTTTGGTGGTCATCGATATCGGGTAACGAAGCAGCCCTACCAACCGCTTTGTTGATTACGTCAATGCCTAAAGCTAAGGCGTCAGAAGCTGCTTGCATGTCAGGTGCGGTCATCGGGAGTCCTTCACCGAGTATTGAGATGGGATAAATGAAAGGCTATGTGAGAAGTTCACTAGTAACCACTTTTGATTTCATAAGTAACACTAGTTTATTAGCAACTAATCTGATTTATTGCAGATGGATATCGGTAGTTAGGTAGCTTAGCTTCGTGAAAATTTCTGACAATCGAGAAGAAGCTCTCACCCGATGGTCGTCAAGAGAGCGGCGACTGTTGCCTTGGAGGGCGACTCGGGATCCATGGAAAATATTACTGTCAGAAGTGATGTTGCAACAGACTCAGGTTGAACGTGTTGTGCCCAAATACGATTATTTTGTCGCTTCTTGGCCAGATATCAATGATTTTGCAGAGACACCCTTAGAGGTGATTCTTAATGCATGGAGTGGTCTTGGTTTCCCGAGACGAGCGGTCAACCTTCACAGGACTGCGCGTTTAGTTGTGACTGAACATGGTTCGGTAATACCCAGAGACCTCAAAACACTCCTGACTCTGCCTGGAGTTGGTCCGTATACAGCTAGGGCTGTTCTTTGTTTCGCATATGAAATTGATATTGGCGTGGTTGATACAAACGTTGGAAGAATTCTTGCACGCTGGTCGGGTTCGCGACTTACAAATAAAACTGCTCAATCTATAGCAGACAGCTTAATTCCTTCGGGGCGGACCTGGGAATGGAATCAAGGCCTTTTCGATTTAGGCGCCCTTATCTGCAGAAAACATGAACCTAAATGTTCTCAATGTCCAGTTTTTGAATGGTGCTCATGGCAGGGAGTGGGACCAGACCCGTCTATTGGAAGCGCCGGAGTGAGCTCGTCACAGAAACCGTTTAGCGGTAGCGACCGGCAAGCACGAGGCAAGTTATTAAAAGCGTTGTCTGATGGTCCAGTATCTTATGCAAACGCAGAATGGGTAATGGGAATAGCTAAAGAAACTACTAGGGCTGACAAGCTAGTGGCAGCCCTAGTAGCGGATGGACTAATTTACTTGGCGCTTAACGGCCAAGAATTACGGTTGGGTAATAGCTTCGATTAACTCATCAATGGCTTTGTCTGCGATGATGATCATTTCATCGTCAGTGCGATCCTGAATCGGATGTTCTACCCAAACAGCAGCTGGGTCAAAGCCAAGGGCTCGTCCCTGGACTTCAGCACCGTCAATGAATTGTGTAGTAGCTACGAAAACTCCGGGGATGCCTCGTCGCTCTAAATCGGTGATGTCATGCACACTGCATGACGTGCAACTGCCTCAATCAGCTAGTGCTTCAATTACAACGTCACACTTTGTCGATATTTCGTGACGTAAATCTACGGGTGCTGGTTTAGTGAAAGTCGGTTTTTTGAAACGCTCAACTTTTATGCCTTGTTCAGTAAGGCGCTCTTCGATACGATCTAAAAATCGGTTACCGCGAGGTTTGCTGATGTCAAGTAAGCCGACTGTTAATCCCTTTAAAGAAGCTGGTCGCTCAACGCGCGGAATCTCAGTTGGTTTAGTTTCGTTCGTTGGATCGAGAACTTTAGTCATTTATGTCTCCTAAGTTATGGAGTGATTTCTACACATACTGGTGTTGAGCCCATGTCTCCGTTTACCCACCCTCCAATTATCGCTGAAAACAAGCCTGCTCCGCCACCACAATGCACAATATGTAAACCACCTTGGCGGAACTTTGGTAACTCAAGCTCTTGAAAATCTGCTGAGACACCCTCAGCAATTCCATTTGCGCCTCGAACTAGATCTTTCCCCGGCCGGATAGTTAATTCGACAATTCGATCTGTCAGACGCTCTCGCGACCAATCTGCCTCTGCGAAAATTCTTGAATGATCAGGTGTTACCGCCAGAATCGCGTCGAAACCCAAAACCAGTTTTGTATGTTGTATGCCTAATAGATTGACGGCGAAAGTGCGAGCCAAGGATTCTGGATCTCT
>Ga0315316_10001186_pt1 | contig 18031 bp, 7 predicted proteins | sample M160m3416metaG_FD_203702 | JGI IMG/M metagenome (GOLD analysis project Ga0315316, IMG submission 203702) | Ammonia-oxidizing marine archaeal communities from Monterey Bay, California, United States - M1 60m 3416 | ecosystem: Environmental > Aquatic > Marine > Intertidal zone | place: USA... | reverse complement strand
GTACGCTGTCAGTTTCCGGAGATTGTCTGCTGGTTCCCGGAGGTCGGAGCGTGCCTGCGGTTTTTGACCGTACGACGGGCGACCTGAAATACTTCGACTTCAACGCCGGAGGAAAAGGGAACGGAGGCTCGCTGGTCATTGCCCGGGGGGATGAGTTTTTCGTGCATACACGATTGCGGGGCGTACGCGGCTATGATTTGAATACAGGCAAGAAGACGGCGTTCGTGGTTAATGAACCTGTGTTGACGGACGACTTTGTCTATTCGGCCGGTGTGGACGACAAAAGACCAGTTGTTCAGTCCCATGACGTTCACGAGGTGGACAGCAAGATGCAGAAAAAGAAGGTCTGGGAGATCGACGTTGATGGCAGTGGTGATCTGATTCTTGCCGGGGCAACGCTGTATGCGGCCGGCCGGAATTCTATTACGAGCGTCAAACTGGCCGATGATCGGAAACAAAGACCACAGATCGGCGGTTCGCTGGATGTTGATGGCGACGTGCTGCGGTTGCTGGCTGCCAACGGACACCTGATCGCTTCGACTCGGGACGGTCGTCTGCATGTGTTTGGCGAAGGTGCGGTGAGCGAACGGGTGGTTGCTGCTGTACGGCCTGTTGAAGTCACGGAAACGGACGAGAAGTTTGCGACATCGCTGATTCGCGATATCGGGGCACAGGGTGGTTATGTACTGTGGTTTGGAGCTGCGGATCCAGGCCGAATTGCAGCAGCCCTGCAACAGTCGGAACTGGAGATCGTCATCGTTGACGAAAGCCTGGAACGTGTCAGTCGACTACGTCGCACATTTGACGCGGCGGGCCTGTATGGTCGTCGAGTTTCAGCGCATGTCGGCACGCCTTTATCGTTTCAAGCCCCTCCCTACATAGCAAACGCGGTGGTCGTTGCTGAACCTACGGCGGCAGGATTACTGTCCAACGAAGAGGAACTGAAGGCTGCATTCGAAAGTGTGCGACCTTACGGAAGTTCGCTGATTGTCCTGCAGGATGGCCGGCCTTCGGAATCGTTGTCTGCCAGTATTAAACGTGTCGGGCTCGAAAATGCCGCAGTCAGCCTGGCCGAGAACCGGATGCTTGTCACGAGGGTTGGTGCGTTGAAGGGGGCCGCTGACTGGACTCATCAATACGGCGACATCGCGAATACGGTCAAGTCTGATGACAGCCGCGTCAGGTTGCCACTGGGAGTACTGTGGTTCGGCGGCAATTCGAATATGGACATACTGCCCAGACACGGACACGGTCCGCCGGAACAGGTTGTGGAAGGACGATTGTACGTTCAGGGAATGAACTCACTCAGCTGCCGCGACGTGTACACGGGACGAGTGCTCTGGCAGCGAACTTTCGAGGATCTGGGTACCGGCGATTTGTACTTCGATGATACCTACAAGGATACGCCGCTCGATACGGCTTATAATCAGGTTCACATTCCCGGAGCTAACGGGCGCGGAACAAACTATGTTGTCCGGCCCGATGCGATTTATCTTGCTATCGGTAGTGAGTGCCAGGTGCTCGACCCTCTCAGCGGAAAGACGCGGCGCAAAATTGCGTTGCCTGCAGCGGGCAGCGGGCAGCAGCAGTGGGGCTACATTGGTGTCTATGAGGATGTGCTGCTGGCAGGTAATGGATTCGCCAATTATCGGTCACGTCGCAGTCTGAAATTCGCGGAGTACGACAAAGACCTCAAACGAAACTCGCTGGGGTTCGGCTCGAAAAGCTTTGACGTTTCCGCCAGTGCCGGGCTGGTTGCATTTGATCGTCACACTGGCCAACAACTTTGGCAGCTTGATGCCACACATAGTTTTCTGCACAACGGCATTGTTGCCGGTAATGGTCGAGTCTACTGCCTGGATAAGCTGCCGAAACCGGTGGAAGAACAGCTCAAACGTCGTGGCCGGGGTACACCTGGGTCGTATCAGATTGTTGCTGTTGATGTTCATAGCGGTAAACGTATCTGGGAAAACAGCGATGCGGTCTTTGGCAGCTGGCTGAGTTACTCGACGGAACACGATCTGCTGCTGCAGGCTGGGGCGTCGGCTTCCGACCGTCTGAAGTCAGAAGTCGGAGCCGGCATGGCCGTGCATTATGGTACGGATGGCACGATCAAATGGCGCGACGACAAGCGCGCGTATTCCGGCCCCTGTATTCTGCACGGCACAACCATTCTGACAAACGCAAATTCCTATAAGCTGTCCGCCGGAGCTTTCAGTCTGCTGGACGGTAAACCCGAGATGACAACTAATCCATTAACTGGGCAGCAGCAGGCCTGGCAGGTGTGTCGCGCCTACGGCTGCAACAACATCATCGCCAGCGAAAACATGCTGACGTTTCGCTCAGGTGCCGCGGGCTACTACGACCTGACGACTCGCAGCGGTACCGGTAATCTGGGCGGATTTAAGTCTGGTTGCACGTCCAATCTTGTGGTTGCGAACGGCGTGCTGAACGCTCCCGACTACACTCGCACCTGCAGCTGTGCTTATCAGAATCAGACGTCTCTGGGGTTGGTTCATATGCCGAAAATGGAGATATGGACCGTTAATCATGAGGCTCGTCTGACAGAGCCAGGACAGCGTCTAAGACGCATCGGAATCAATCTGGGAGCTCCAGGAGACCGAACTGACGAAGGCGGAACGTTGTGGATGGAATACCCGACAGTTGGTGGCGAGCACGCAGATCTGGACATCAAAGTCGATGGTGAAGTTTCCTGGTATTGCAGCAGCAGTCTGAGATTCAGTGGCGAGGGACCGGCATGGATCGGTGCTTCCGGAGCCGTGAATGTCACTCGACTGACGATCCCGATGTCGGTCAGCGAGCCCGCAAAGGAAGACGCGGAAGAAGAGCATTCAAGCGTCAAGGTAAATCTCGATGTGCCGCGTCGGACTGTGGAAGCATCTCCCCACACGGTTCGACTGCACTTTTGTGACCCCGGCCCCACGAAGACTTCAGAACGGGTTTTCAGCGTTTCCCTGCAGGGACAGACCGTTATCGACGGTCTGGATATCGTTGCTGAAACTGGTCGAGCTCAAAAGCCGTTTGTTCGCGAGTTTCGACACGTATCCATCGGAAATGAACTTATAATCGATCTGTCAGCGCAACACGGGCAGACAGTCCTGTGTGGCGTCGAGATCGTGAGTGAGACTGAGTGATCTGCCCGGGACGCTCAAAGCGGTTCAGTTGAGCTTGAATCTGCGCGCCGGCCTGAATGCCTACTGATTCTCATCGGGGACCCTGTTCCGGCCATCAACGGAAACCACGATCGGAATGTGTGCGGCTCGCTCCTCGTCCGTGTAGTCGGCATACGTGCAGATGATCACCAGGTCTCCGACTTGAACCAGCCGTGCGGCTGCACCGTTCAGGCAGACCATCCCGGATCCGGATTTACCTTCGATGGCATAGGTCGCAAAACGGCTGCCGTTGTTGATGTCATAGATTTCGACCCGTTCATTTTCCACGACGTCCGCGGCTTTCATCAGCTTCGCATCAATCGTAACACTGCCCTCGTAATCGAGGTCAGCCTCTGTCACCGTTGCCCGGTGTATCTTGGATTTCAGCAGCGTACGCTTCATTGCGGTATTGGAGACGAAGTCTTCTAAGCTGGGTGAATTGTTGAGTCAGGAAAACGGAGTGTGTGAGCAATACGACGTCTGTGGCTGTTGACTGAGTGCTCTCGCCGAACTCAACGGTCCTGTGTGTGGTGGTCGATTCCGGTATTTTGCCTTAGCGGAGCCTGGCTTCAAGCTTTTCTTGGCAGGCAGACAAAATGTTTTTCACAGCGGCATCTACTTCTTCCGCGGTGAGCGTTCTGTTTGCAGCCAGAAAACGGCAGGTGATGACGTATGACTTGAGTCCTGCGTCAATCTGCTTGCCCCGGTATTGTCCGCTGAACGATACATTCTGCAGAAGTTCTCCGCCCGCCGCAGCCACGACAGCCGACAGCCGGGACCATGTGACCGATTCGTTCAGCACGAAGTTCAGATCGCGGGATACGGCCGGGAATTTTGGCAGCGGCTTGTAGGTGCGAGTGGCTTCGAAGATGTCTTCCAGCAGGTTGCTGTTAAGCTCAGCGATCGACACGGTGTCCTGCAATTCTACTTTGTCCGTGATCGCCCGATCCAGTTCCCCAAGCCAGCCAAATGGCTGTCCGTTAAGCGATAAGGAGGCACCCCGTCCTGATACGAATTCCGGCAGATCGCAGAGATCCACCGTCAAGACTGCTGACGGAGCACATCGGCTGGCGATGGCTTCCACGATACCTTTCAGTGTCAGGAAATCACGACCCGAGACAATGCCCACCATCGTTGGTTCGGCTTCCGCCTCGGTCCTGCCTTCACCAGCTGACAGGTATACCTTGGCAATTTCGAACAACTCGGCGTTTAGTGTTCCATGACGTTCGTTCTGCCGGCGACAGTGCAATAGGCTGGGGACCAGGCTCTGCCGCATCTGGTTTTCAAGGCTGCGAGTGGAATGATTCACAGCGACAGACGCAATGTCCCCGCGCGGCCGGAACAGCTGGCGTTGTTCCTCGCTGACAAACGAAAGTGTCAGCGATTCGAAGAAACCACACGAAGGCAGCAGTGCTCGAACGACATCGCCTACCTGCTCACGCTTACTTTTTGACGTCGCGACCACAGGAAGTGTGGCATTTTCCGGTATCTTGTCGTAGCCGTAAATTCGAGCGATCTCTTCGATCAGGTCGCATTCACGAGTCAAATCGAGCCGCCATGTCGGCGCGGTGAACGTGGCCGTATCGGCAGTTTGGTGCGTGCATGTCAGTCCCAGCCTTTCCAGGATCTCAACGCAGACGGCAGAAGGTAGGTCGATGCCCAGGATCCGCGGGACCTGTTGGAAACGCAGAACCATGGGTGAGCGGTCTGCAGCGGCATCACCGGCCACAACCGAACCTTCCAGCAATTCTCCGCCAGCAACTTTGAGGATCAGTTCGCAGCAGCGGCGGGATGCCCAGTCCATATTGTGACGATCGACTCGGCGTTCAAACCTAAACGACGAGGGGCTGTGCAACTTCAAGGCTCGCGCCGTCGCCCGCACAGAAATCGGTTCGAACGACGCCGTTTCCACAAGGACGTTGACGGTGCCATCGGATATCTCAGTGTCCAGTCCACCCATCACTCCGGCAACAGCAACGGGCCGCGTTGCATCTGCGATCACACAGGCATCCGGCGAAACTTCGTATTCACGTTGATCAATCGCGGTGATCTTTTCACCTTTGTCGGCTCGCCGCACAACGATTCGGCCTTCGTTCAGCTTGTCAAAGTCAAACGCATGCAGCGGTTGACCGCATTCGAACATCACGTAGTTGGTAACGTCTACTACATTGTTGACCGGGTTGATGCCGGCACCCCGCAGTTTGTCCTGCAGCCAGTCCGGACTTCCTCCGATTTTCACGCCCTTGATCACCCGAGCGTGATATTCGTGGCACAGATCAGGACACTCCAACTGAACGGAAGTCACGTCAGCCGTTTTCTGGGCACCGACGGGTGGATTCGCGGCCGGTGTCTTAAGCTGCGAACCAAACAGTACAGATACTTCCCGAGCGACACCTATGTGCCCCAGGCAATCCGGACGATTACTGGTAACTTCCAGATCAATGGCCACGTCCGGACCAACGGTCTCGACGCCTTCCAGATTCAGGCCGGACATCGTGAGGCGGTCGGTCAGTTCTTCGACCGTCATATCCAGGGTGACGTATTCGCTAAGCCAGTTCTTGCTGACAATCATTGGGCTGTGTTTGGGGTAAGAGCGGAGTTCACGAACCGAGGGGCAGCAGTGTAACGTAAATCTGCGGCACTCGAAACCGCGCGAACAGAAGCCCGGCTTCTGAGAAGCCGGGCCGGAAATGCTGAAAGAACAGCAGTCACAGCAGCAGTTTTGCCGTTGCTACTTGTCGTCACCGGCTTCCGCGTCGTCGTCCTTTTTCTCTTCCTCTGTCTCCTTCGCACTGACGACGTCTTTGCGTTCGATACGGAATTTTTCGAAGCTGTCCGAAGAAATGACGTAGTACCAGCCGGCGAAACGGGTGGACAGTTCGTCTGCTTTGTCTTTGCCCTCTTTGACCTTTTCTTCGTACTTCTTCAGGTCGCTGTCATAAGCAGTCTTCTGGGCTTCATATTCGCCCATCGCAGCGTCGTACGCTTCCTGTGCAACCTCTCTAGGGTCCTTTTCCGGTTCCGTTGGTTCTTCGTCTTCTTTGTCGTCTGCAGCAGGCTTGTCGTCTTTGTCCGCTGCTGCAGGAGCAGGTGTCGTTTCTGCAGCAGCTGCCGGAGCATCCTTCACAGGTGCGTCCGCAACCGGCTTTTCGTCAGCAGGCTCGCTGGGCACAGGTGTTTTGGCTTCTGCTTTTTCCTGAGGCGCGGCATCTGCTTTCGGTTTATCTGCGGAAGGTTTTTCGTCAGTTTGAGGTGCTGCTTCCGTTTTGACCTCGTCGGTACCGCAGGAGTCGTCTTCTTCTGTTTCCTTCTTCTCTTCGTCTGCGTCCTCTTCTTTCGCCGGGGCAGCGTCGTCTGTCTTTTCTGCCGCGTCTTCTTTCGCAGCCTCCTTGAGGATGGCTGGCTTTGTTGGTTCTACGGGAGCGACGGGTTTTTCGCCCAACAGCGATTCGTTGAATTCGGCCTTCACCAGCAGGTAACGGCGAGGTCCATCTTCTGACGTCTCGTCTTCTTCTGACGTCTCGTCTTCTTCTGACGTCTCGTCTTCACCGGATTCGTTCGGTTCGGCATCGTCACCACGTCCGATTTCGATCTCTTTGCCGGTACCACGAGCGATTTCTCCAAAGTACAGTGTGTATTCAACGCCGTTGTTGATGCCGGCGACGAGTTCACCTTCATTGGAGTACAGACGTTCGTTGCCGTCTTTGTCTCCACCAATGAAGTAGCCCTGTGCCTGCATCTGCATTTGCAGAATCTGCTTCACAGCGGGATTGACTCTCATGTTGTCATCCAGTCCTTCCGGTTTCGGACGGACGCCGACAATTTCCAACTGATCCAGGTTGGTGGCGATTGTGCTGACCGGGCTCTTGTCCAGTTCTTCAGCTTCTTCGTTGAGACCGTCAAGTTCCCAGTCACCGGACGTTTCCAGGTCCTTCTTCGTAAATTGCAGCAGTTCTTTTTTCTCGACCGTGCCACGCTGCTCGTTGATGGAATAATTATCCACGACAACTTTTACGATGTCGCCCTGATTGATTTTCAGCAGATCCGGTTCAATCCAGTCGCTGAATTTTGCAGACAGATCGACGTCCAGCTGAGCGACGTAGGTGGTGTCTTTTTCCGGTTCACGGACGTAGTAACTGCCATCACGTCCTTCAACCTGGTTGCCCATGATCAGGTCCACCAGTGCGTTGCCGCTGCCATCGCTGAGTGTCAGGCGAGTCCCGCGTTCGTCGGTCGTTGCGGAGCCGCTCTCTGATGGCTCAACGACGCCGTACAACTTCCAGTCGTCTTTGCTGCGACTTTGAACAGCGGTCTTCTTCAGACCCAGCAGCGACGTAGCTGTCCTGGCCAGCCGATCTTCTGCTTCTGCCGGGTAGTTGTGATGAGACGGGATCACCCACAATCCATCATCGTTTTGTCTGACAGAAAATGTCTGGGCCTCTTTTTCGTCACCGTCATAATCGACGACCGTGAGAGAGGTTGCCTTGGTGGCGTCGGAGAAGTCGGCGAAGAATTCTTGACCTACGTCTCCAAATCCGGCAACTGAGGACGGTTTGGATGCGTACCATGCCGAAGTTGCAATCAGGGCTGAAACGCCGGCCACTGCGGCAAAGGTCAGAGTGCGAGATGTTGGGTTCATTTCTCAACCTGTTTTCTGAAACGCTGAGACGGTCTCTGATGTGGTTACCAGTTGTACGATCGCCGGTTCGTGACTGCAGGCTGCAGTCATACTGAGCAGTCCGGTGTCTGCTGACGTGGATTTCTTATCGCCGCCGCCGCTCTGCCGTGATGGACTGTTGTTCGGCACTGCGCCGCAGGCCCAGAAACAGCAGGCCAAAACAGATCGGCAGGATGGCAGGAAGGATATATGCAAACAGTCGAACACGGGTTTCGACGCGGCGAATTTCTCGTTTCATTTCCAGCCCCGCTTTACGAATGCTGGCGTTCTTTTCACGTTCGAGCTCCTGCTCGTCCAATTCCAGTTTTCGATTCAGTTGCTCTTCTTTTTGTTTCAGCAACTGACTCATGCTGCGTTCATCCAGATCCGTTCGTTCGCGAACCTCTGTGATTTCCGCCTGCAGTTCCTTGCGAGCTGAGTCCAGGCGATCCGTCATGATCTTGTCGGCCGCCTTTTCTTCGTCGTTCATCTTCGTACGAAGTTCACGAGTCTGGCTCTCGACGTACTCCAGCGTCTTCAGGCTGGCACGGCGAGACCGGAGATCGATGAATGTTTCTTCCTGTGCCAGAGCATCGACAGCATTCAGGATAAATGTCACGTTGTCGAAAGCGATGTCCAGGTTACCAAGATTTCGCTCCATGAAAAACCAGTCGCTGATCATGTCGACGTCTGAACAGAAAATGACGTTCACAGGATTGTCGTCACTTTCATTCCTGATGTGAGCAGCAATCACGTGGGAATACGTGTCATCGAAGCGTGCTGGCTCCGGGTTAATTCGAGCGGCAGGCGACATCGTCATCGGATTAAATGACTGTGAGATATATCCTTCCCAAGGCAACAGCCCCGATTCACCGCTGGTCTGCAGCAATGGGATAAACTCCTGCTCTTTCTTCTTGCTCGTTTCCTGAATTGAACCGGCGTACAGGCAGACCAGGTCATCCAGGTCCTTCGTGATCACGCTCTCAGAGCTGAATGCCTGTTTGGGATTGCCGGCTCGGGAAACGAACACGTATTCCGGCGGCAATGAACCAAACTGACTGTGCGGATTCATGCGGTCATAAACTGCCTGACCGTTGTCCCAGCGAACATCAAGCAGGCTCATTAACGAACGCAACTCGCCATTGTCGGCCTTCGGTTCGGGCCGCTGTTGTTGCTGCATCATCATCATGCCGCCGCCGGGACTTGGCTTGGGCAGTTTAGGAGCCATCGTCAGGCCAAACTGTCCCTGAGCAAAGATCGGGCACGGATCGTCAAACACCAGAACCGGCTTGCCAGCCTGGACGAACTCCATAAAGTTGTCCATCTGTGGTTGAGTGAGAGACGATGGCATGACTGCCAGCAGAACGTCAAAGTCCTCAACTGCATCATCGGTATCGTCTTCACTGTTTTCGCCCGCCAGAATCTTTCGCGATGGGTTTACACCGATCACTTTGTATTGTTTGCGGAGTTCACTGACGATTGCCCAGTCGCGTCCGCCACCGCCCATTCCGCCACCGCCGGCAATCACGTTGGCATCCGTTTGCAGCACGCCGATCGTAAGCCGATCTTTCTGAGAGACCGTCCTGACAGACCGTGTTAATTCGTATTCGATCGGCAGGCCTTTGCCGAAGAACGGGATTTCCACGTTGTCGGTGGGGCTCTGCACGATCGCACCCAGAAAGACCTCCGCTTCTTCAAATTTTCCGTCCTGCTGATACTGAATTCGGCGAGGGTTAACGCCCAAAGCCCGAGCTTCTTCTGCCGCTTCGCTGAAAGGCTCAACGTCCACAATTCTCACTTCCAGATGACTACCGCCGCGAAGATCAAATTCACGCAACAGTCCCAGCAGTCGCCGCCGCGTTTCGCTGTATTCGCGAGGCACGTCCGGGCTGACAAATGCCTGAATAGTGATCAATTGACCTTCCTCAATGCCATCGATCGTCTCGTAGGTTGCGCCCGAAAGTGTAAACAGACTTTCCGCTGTCAGGTCCGCTCGAGCCGGCCACATGCTGACAAGTACCAATGTGCTGATCAGGGTGACGCCCAGGCAAATTGCACGGCTGGCATATTGCAGTTCCATGCCCACGACTTCGGTCGCATGCCAGCGTCGTTTTGAGATCACAACAAGGTTCAGGTACAGCATCAGTCCCGTCAGGAACACGAAATAGCAGAAGCTGGTCAGCGGCAGAACACCCAGACTAAAGTCGCGAAGCTGTTCCTGCAGGCTCAGACCCTGGACCGCGATTCGAAATCCATATGATTGCCCGCCGAATCCGAACTGAGTCAGCAACCATTCGGTCAATCCAGCCAGATTACCGATGAAGACGGGAACGCAGCAGAAGACAACACCAAGGACGAATGCAACAGTGGCACTGCTTGTCAAAGCCGACGCCAGCATCCCCACGGACAGCAATGCTGCCCCGGACAGCCAGTACCCACAATAACTGGATGTCAGCAGACCGAAATCAGGATCGCCCATTCGCGAAAGAAAGACCGCGTTCACGAGCGAAAATATGATGGCCACGGTATAGACGCCCAGCACGGAGAGGTACTTGCCAACCAGAATTTCAACGTCCGTGGCGGGCAGGGTGAACAGTAGTTCGTCAGTGCCCAGCTTTCGCTCATCGGACCATACGGTCATTGTGATGGCCGGAATCAGGAACAGCAGCAACAGTGGAAACTGCTGACTGAGCTGATCGAGATTCGCCAGATTGGCGGCGAAAAACTGAGTATTAAACGCCATCACCGAGGCTGCCACGCAGAACACGATGATGAACAGATACCCCAGAATACTTGAGAAATAGCTGCGAAAATTGCGTTTGCTGACAGCCAGAGTCACGTTTGCGCGAATCATGGTGTTGTGACGCCTATTAGAAATAAAGGGTAAATGTAATGGTCTTCAGTGACTCGGAGCCCGGAACTGTCCGGGGCCTACGCTGCGCTGGTGAGTGAGCGAAACTTTTCTTCCATTTCAACTTCGCTGGATCCGAGATCCGCGGTCGGCCCGTCAAATACGATTCTGCCGTTGTGAATCATGATGACTCGCGGACAAATGGCCCGTACTTCCTGCAGAATGTGAGTCGATAGCAGAATTGTCTTTGTCTGAGCCAATTCTGTAATCAGTTCACGTACACCGTGTACCTGGTTTGGGTCCAGGCCGCTGGTCGGTTCGTCCAGAATCAGCACCTCGGGATCGTGCAGCATCGCGTTCGCCATACCGACTCGTTGTCGAAAACCGCGCGACAACTTCGCGATGGGCTTGCGCCAGACTTCACCAAGAGAACACTTGTCAGCCACCCACGTCAATCTGTCTGACAGGATGCCTCCGGTTACGCCTCGAACTTCGCCAATATACTTCAACATTCCCTCCGGGGTCATTTCCGTATACAGCGGACCGTTTTCCGGAAGATATCCCAGCTTTTCGCTGGCCTTGATTCGGTCCGTAGCGATGTTCAGGCCCGCCAACCACGATTCGCCTTCACTGGGAGAAAGATAGCCGGTCAGCATCTTCATCGTTGTGCTTTTACCAGCACCATTGGGGCCCAGAAATGCACAAACCTGTCCACTGGGCACCGTAAACGACACGTCCTGCGTCGCCGCAAATTCGCCGTAGAATTTGCTGAGCTCCTTGGCTTCGATCATCGCGTTGGCGCCGGAACCGGTATCGATTTCGGAAACCGGCTCAGACACTTCTGAGGCAGAACTCATAGCGTAACTCTCGACCTGTATGGTTTGTATGGAAACAAGAAAGACGCCGTGAACAAAGCGTTCGACGTGATCAATGAGATTTCAGGCGGGACATCAAGAGCACCAGACCGAGGCCCGCTGCTCAAATGTTGCTTAGGCACACTTCATCAGACGAAGAACCTGTCGAAGTCGAGCGGAACTGCCGGATCGGCAGTAGACGGCCCACTCTAACGCCGCTGCAAACAGCATTCCAATCAGCATCACGGTTTTGCAGCAGAATTCCCCGCGATTTTCCGTTGCCGCAGTCGGCAATCTCCGGAATGAATTCAGTTTTTTTTCTCTGAACCCCGAAAGTGAGACTCGTGTCGGCCGATCAGCACCGTAAAACTCTCGTCACGTTGCGGTATTCGCAGACCTGTCGCCGTGTTCCAGCCATCTGCAGGTAATTCTTGTAAGATCCGCGAGGCGAAGGTTCGCCGTCGCCTTTCGATTCGGGCTGCTGTTGTTCACGGGAGTTTTCAGGCATGCCATTTCTTGGAGTTAACATCGATCATGTCGCCACGGTGCGGCAGGCCCGGATCACCAATGAACCTGACCCGGTTCATGCCGCAGTGCTGGCGGAATTGGGCGGGGCGGATGGCATTACCGTGCATTTGCGAGAAGATCGTCGGCACATACAGGACCGCGACGTGCGGCTCCTGCGGCAGATGATTCGAGTGAAACTCAATCTGGAAATGGCCGTTGCACAGGAGATCTTGGACATCGCTCTGGACGTTATGCCGGAACAGGCTACGCTCGTTCCCGAAAAACGCGAGGAAGTTACGACTGAAGGCGGACTCGATATTATCTCTCATCGTGATCGCATTATGCAGACAGTTGTCCAGCTCCAGGAACGTGACATCAGCGTCAGTCTGTTCATCGATCCGGACGTAGCTCAGGTCGATGCGTCTGCGGATTTGGGTGTGGAAGCCATCGAACTGCATACGGGAGCATTTGCCGACGCTCCGACCGCAGCCCACGCCGATGCGGAATTCGACCGGATCGTTGCGGCCGGGCAGGCAGCCGTCCAGCGAGGCCTCATCCTGAACATGGGGCACGGGCTGACGTATCGCAACGTACACCGGATCGCTGACATCGACGGAGTCCACGAACTCAATATCGGCCACAGCATTATCAGCCACGCTGTGATGGTCGGTCTGGAACGTGCCGTACGAGAGATGAAGGAACTAGTGAGGCGATAGTCACCTGTTCAGTGTCCAACGCATCGCCCCCGGTCTGTTGGCAGTCTGTCAGAACGCTCGTCCGCGTTGACGTCCACTCAATCTTCCTCAACGGTTAGGCAGATTGCGGGGAGGATGTTTTGCTTTTTACCTGCATTGGATATCGGGGCGGGTTCCTTTGGTGACTGTTGAACGGCTGGCCATTTCATACAGAGTAAACGGATTCTCGTTGACCGTCGGAGCATCAGCCGATAACATCCGCGTATCTTCGACGTGCATCTGTGGCGTTCCCGCAGCCGCGTCTGAGTTTTACAAAGGCAAGACACCGTGGCGTCTGCGATTACTTCAATTCAGATTATTGATATCTGCGACGTGATCGTCAGCTGCAGAAAGTGACTTGCCTGAGGTAAACCGAAATCATCGCTACAAGCCCTCAGGTTTCCTGAGGGCTTTTTTGTTGCCTGCCGGAAAAACCGCGATCCGGTGCTCAGTCGCGCAGAAACATGAGGACTTTTGTACATATTTCACCGATGACACAGACAGTTCTGTGATGTTTCTGATCTTCGCCATCAGCAGATCAGAGGTGCTAAGGCGCTGAACTCAACCTGAAACTCAAAATTATGTCCCGAATCCAGCTTTACGACACAACCCTTCGCGACGGTTCTCAGGGAGAAGGAGTGAACTTCTCTCTGCAGGATAAACTGATGATCGCCAGCAAGCTTGACGAGCTGGGTTTCGATTACATTGAAGGTGGTTACCCGCTGTCCAATCCCAAGGACGAAGAGTTCTTCCGGCGCGCCGCCGACATGGACTGGCAACACGCGAAGATTACGGCTTTTGGCATGACCCGCCGCAAAGACATCGCGGCGTCCGATGACGTCGGCATGCAGGCACTGGTCAACAGCAAGGCGCCCGTGATCACGATTGTTGGCAAAACATGGGACCTGCACGTTACCGATGTGCTGCGAGTTTCGCTTGAGGAAAACCTTGCAATGATTCGTGACTCGGTCGCGTATGCAAAGTCCGAAGGGCGGGAAGTGATCTATGATGCGGAACACTGCTTCGACGGCTGGCAAGCCAATCCTGATTACGCGATGCAGACATGGCAGGCGGCGGTGGAAGCCGGGGCTGACATGATCTGCATGTGTGACACCAACGGCGGGTCTTTGCCGGACCTGGTCGCGACTGGCGTCGCAGGATTGATAAAGGAGCTTGACGTGGCGGTCGGTATTCACTGTCACAACGACAGCGCACTTGCGGTTGCCAACTCGATGGCGGGACTCAACGCGGGGGCCGTTCAGGTGCAGGGCACGATCAACGGCATTGGGGAACGCTGCGGCAACGTTGATCTGGTGTCGATGGCCGCGAACCTGGCGCTGAAGATGAATCACGACGTGCTGGTCGACGGCGGAATCTCCCGCTTGACGGAGTTGTCCCGTTACGTATACGAAATGGCGAACATGAATTTTCAGAATGGTCAGCCCTTTGTTGGTTCCAGTGCATTCGCTCACAAAGGCGGCATGCATGTTCATGCAGTTAATCGCGTTTCTCACAGCTATGAACATATTCCGCCCGAGTCCGTCGGAAACGCCAGGCGAGTGTTGATCAGCGAATTGTCGGGCCGTTCGAATATCATGGCGAAGACGACCAAGTTTCGTCTTGAAGAAGAAGGTGAACTGCAGGCAAAGATTCTGGGGGCCGTGCAGGATCTGGAGCACGACGGCTATCAGTTTGAGGCTGCAGAAGCCTCGTTTGATCTGCTGGTGATGAAACAGGCCGGTACATACAAGCAGACGTTTGAGCTGGACCACTACCGAGTCAATGTTGTTAACCAGTCGCGTGAGCCGGTTACGGATGCCGTGATCAAGCTGAAAGTTGACACAGACGAACACCTGGTTGTGGGAGAAGGAGACGGGCCGGTCAATGCCCTCGACTCAGCCTTGAGAAAGGCACTGCTGTCGTCGTCTCCTGGTCTGTCAGAAATGAGTCTGGTGGACTACAAAGTGCGAGTGATCAACAGCACCGAAGGGACCGCCGCCAGAGTACGAGTTGTTATTGAAAGCAAAGATAAAACTGATGTCTGGAGCACCGTCGGGGTCAGCGAAAACATCATCGAAGCCAGTTGGATCGCTCTGGTGGATGCCTTTGAATACAAGATTCACAAAGACCGCGGTGCCGTGACTGGGTAGTTGTTGGAACCGCAGATCGGAGACCTGCGGATTTTTTGATCATCGCCTGACTGCCTGTGAACGACTCTCCACGGAAGCCCGAGCCTGAACACCGTCAAAAAAATATAATCATGACGACTGAACTGCCCAAAACATACGAACCATCCTCTGCTCAGGCCCGCTGGCTGCAGCACTGGGAATCTCAGGGTTACTGCAACGCCGATCCTCATCCGGGTCGCGAGCCGCATACCATCATGATCCCCCTGCCGAACGTCACTGGTGCATTGCATCTGGGACATTGTCTGAATGGCACCATTCAGGATCTGTTGACTCGCTGGCGACGAATGCAGGGGTGTGAGGCGCTTTGGATGCCGGGCACGGACCATGCCGGCATTGCGACTCAGGCAGTTGTGGAACGTCGCATGCTGGAAGAAGAAGGCCTGACTCGACGTGATATCGGACGCGATGCCCTGGTCGAACGCATCTGGAAATGGAAAGATGAATATGAAGTTCGTATCCTGAATCAGCTGAAACAGATCGGCTCGAGCTGTGACTGGCGGCGTGTTCGATTCACGCTGGATGATGTCTGCAGCAAAGCCGTGCGCCGCACGTTCTTCAAGATGTTTCGTGACAAGTTGATCTTTCGGGGCAAGCGACTGGTGAACTGGGACCCGCACCTGCAGACCGCTGTCGCCGATGACGAAGTATTCACGGAAGACGTCGACGGCCACTTCTGGACATTCAACTATCCGGTAGTCGATGGTAGTGGTGACGCAACCGGGCAGCTGATTCGGTTCTCGACGACTCGGCCGGAAACCATGCTGGGCGATACAGCCGTGTGTGTCCATCCTGCCGATGAACGTTACACCGATCTGGTCGGCAGCAAGGTTCGGATTCCCGTTAACGGTCGGTTGGTCCCCATCATCGCCGACGCGCTGCTGGCGGATAAGGAACTTGGCACCGGAGCAGTCAAGGTAACTCCGGCACACGATCCAAACGACTACGCCTGCGGACTGCGCAACAGTCTTGAGATGATCAATATCCTGAATCCGGACGGTTCGATTAACGAAGAGGGCGGTGACTTTGCCGGTATGGACGGCATCGCTGCGCGTAAAGCGATCGTGGCGAAGATGGAAGAACTCGGCCATTACGATGGAGTGGAAGATCGCAGGATTCCGGTAAAACACAGCGACCGCAGCAAGACGGTCATCGAGCCTTTCCTGAGCGATCAGTGGTTCGTGAAAATGGACACGCTGGCGCAATCAGCGATGGACGCTGTCTCGGATAATCGCGTGACGATTTTTCCTCAGCGCTACACCAAGACGTATATGGACTGGCTCGGCGAAAAACGAGACTGGTGTATCAGCAGGCAGCTTTGGTGGGGACACCGCATTCCGGTCTGGAGCCTTGAAGTTGCGGCTCCGCAGTCTCCTTCCGCTGACTGGACAAACAGTCTCTTTGCGGAACTCACCGGAATAGATCCCGAACAGGCGACGGACAGGATCAGTGTTCTGGCCGCCGACAGTATCAACGAAGGATCGGTGCTTCTGCTTGTGTGTGTGCCCGACGACTGCGCCGATCTCGAACAGCAGTTCGAAGATGCTGGCTTCAAACAGGACCCTGACGTTCTTGATACGTGGTTCAGTTCGGCGCTGTGGCCGCACGCGACCCTTGGCTGGCCCGACCTTGAGAACAATCCACCGCTGGCTGCTTCGGATTCTTCCAATACAGCGACAGGAGGCAAAAACGAAGTTCTCGACTTTTTCTATCCCGGATCTGTTCTGGTCACCAGTCGGGATATCATCACATTGTGGGTGGCTCGTATGGTTCTGACTGGACTGTACAACATGGGCGACGTTCCGTTTCGCCACGTGTACATCCATCCCAAGATTCTGGACGGGCTGGGGCAGACAATGTCCAAGTCCAAAGGGAACGGTGTGGATCCGCTGGAACTGATCGAAAAATATGGTACCGACGCTGTTCGGTTTACGATCTCGTCGCTGGCCGGAGAAACTCAGGACGTGCGACTTCCCGTCGGGTACGAGTGTCCCCACTGTGAAGCTGTGACGCTGCAAACGAAGAAGCACCAGGACATGAAGCCGTTGGGCGGGGAAACTCCGTCCATCAGGTGTGCCAAGTGTAAAAAGGGCTTTCAGTTTCCCAGTGCGTGGTTTGCTCCGGACGAAGGTGCGGCAGTTGCTCGGATCGTCAGCGAGCGTTTTGATTACGGCCGTAATTTCTGCAACAAATTGTGGAATGCATCACGCTTTGCGTTCATGAATCTGGAAGGTTACACGCCGGGACCGATCAATGTTGCCGAACTGCAGATGGAAGACCGCTGGGTCCTCAGTCGACTGGCAACGACCGCTCAGCAGGTCACCACCATGCTGGACCGCTATCAGTTCGATCAGGCGACTCGCACCATACGGGATTTTACGTGGAATGAATTCTGCGACTGGTATCTGGAGATGGTCAAGCTGCGGATCAAGGACGAAGCGGCGCGACCGGTGGCCCAGCGAGTTCTGGTGGTCGTTATTGACAGCCTGCTGCGGCTGTTGCATCCGTTTGCTCCGTTTATTACAGAAGAACTGTGGCACACACTCAATCAGCTGGCTGAGGTTCGAGGTCTGACTCAGCAGACGAGCGCAGTTGAGAGTGTAATGGCCGCCGCGTGGCCGGAACTTTCCAGCGATCTGATCGACAGTGAACTTGAGACGCGTTTTGAACGTTTGCAGAAGACCATTGTGGCCGTTCGTAACGTTCGGTCTCTGTACAAAATCAGTCCGAAGACGCCGCTGAAGCTATTCATGCGTTGTGCTCCGGAGGTGGCTGAACAAATGCAGGCTGTGGCTGATCAGTTCGACAATCTTTCAAAGACGATGCTGGCGGCTGCCGGTCTGGAGGTGAATCGTCCAGGAGCGTCGGCTAACTTCAGCCTGGAAGATGCCGACGGCTATATCCCTCTGGAAGGACTGATCGACCTTGCCGCGGAGCAGGAGCGCCAGAAGAAGAGAGCCAACGAATTGCGAGGTCACATTGCCGGATCTGAAAAGAAACTTGGCAACAGCAACTTCGTCGACAAGGCGCCGGCACAGGTGGTACAGGACGTTCGAGAGACTCTGGCAG
>Ga0315316_10001185_pt1 | contig 18047 bp, 13 predicted proteins | sample M160m3416metaG_FD_203702 | JGI IMG/M metagenome (GOLD analysis project Ga0315316, IMG submission 203702) | Ammonia-oxidizing marine archaeal communities from Monterey Bay, California, United States - M1 60m 3416 | ecosystem: Environmental > Aquatic > Marine > Intertidal zone | place: USA... | reverse complement strand
GAGCGGGTGAAACTGGACGTTCAGAACGTTCGCCGCTTGGCTCGGCACGATCGGGTTCAAATTCGGCACGGTGGGAAGGTCAGGCTCCCCTAGATTCCATGCCAGACTGTCCAGGTCGCCGAAGACGTGGCAGGCGCTGCAGGATGCTTCTCCGTTGCTCGATGAGAATCGTGCGTCGTAGAGAATCGAGCGCCCGGTTTTGACTTGTTCGGGCTCGCGATCCGTGAGCGGGTGAGAGGAGAGTTCCACGCCTCGTTCGAGATCCACGACCGCGACGGCGTGATCAAAGCGGGTGTAGGCGTAAAGCAGGTTGCGAACTTCGTCGAGGACCATGCCGGCTGGACCGCCGCCCGATAATTCAATGTGAGTCGAAGCCTCGGGTGCGAATGTGTCGGCGTCGATCTCGGACGTTTCGAAGACTCCGATCTTGCTGGATCCGAATGCAGCGACGTAGAGCTTCTCGCCGTCCAACGAAAGGGCCAAAGCGACGGGGGTCGCCAGGCTCATGTTCTTTGCGTTGAGATCGCCTTCGGCAGAATATTCCGGGAGTGCGGCGAGGTGTTTGTTGAGGTGCCGTGGTTCGACGTTGCTCCCGTCGATCACGGTCACTCTCGAACGATGGAGCTCCCCGCGCAGGTTGCCTGATGTGGCGGAGAACCCCTCAAATCGGTCGCGGTTGTTTGCCTCTGTGTTTGCCACATAGATCTTTCCCGTGGTGGGATGAACCACCATGTCAAACAAGATTGTCCCAACCCCCGAGTATTCCTCCGTGACGAAAGGTAGCGGCGCGTCAGCATCCAGAGCGAAGACGTCCTTGTCCGGCAGCCTGAAGCGAACGACTCCGGTCGGTACGGCTGCGCCGGTGGCATCGCGCCAGTCAGTGCCGTCGAAGCCAGCGATACGGCCCTGAAAGGGTGTGTTCGCGATCGGCTCGACGGTATTTGCGAGGGGAGGGAGGCTCAGGGTCGGAAGAGTGAAGTTCTCACGAAGCGTCGTGGTGCGGTTTCCTGAATGAAAGGCAGCGGCGAACACGGTCGATCCATCGGGCGACACGGCAAGAGCGCTCGGCGTATCCGAAAAAAGTCGAACGATCGTGAGGGGTGTTCCCGATAAGGGGTCGCCTAGCTGATCTGCGTCGAAGACCCAGACATCCGCCCGGCCGATCCCTGGCGTGGTGAGTTCCGGATCTTGTGGATGGTTCTGGCCGCGGTGGGCCGTCGTGATGAATGCTCTATTGCCGTTAGATCCGCCAAACACCACATCTCGAGGTTCATCGCCCACCAGCAGAGTTCTGACGACCCGAGGAGGATCCAGTGATACGTCGACGATGCTCACGGAGTCGGAAAGATGATTCACGACCCACACCTCGTCGTCATTTCTTGCAGATACCGCACAGGGTTCCATGCCGACTGGCACGGAAGCCTCGAGCACGGGTAGCGATGCCGCGGAGAGCGAGAAAATTTCGAGTCGCTGATCGGGGATATTCGTAACGAAGAGGCGCGTGCCATCGGGCGAAATCGCCAATGGGCGGACTGGCCCCGTTTCGAAGGTCCAGAAGCTCCGGCCGTGTGCGCCCCCAGCGACTGTCATGCTGAGGAGGGTGAGGACGAGTAGGGCCCATGAGGGGGGGCGTTCCGAGGGTCGATCGCATTCGCTGTGGTGCATCACGCCCCTTCTGAAGGTTTTGCGACACGCTGCTGTCATGAAGTCGATCCATCGACCAGGATTTCTTGGAGCAGGGCCCCAAGCCTAGCACGAGCGGTCGCTCGACCGGTGCGAATAGTGGATAGGATGCGTGAATCGTGGCTTCATTCGGGGGGGCGCTGTTGTGGGTCTCGGCCCTGTGATTCTACCAGTGCCGTGTTGGATGAAATTGACGATGCGTCAGTGGGCGCATCTCGGATTGTGTTAGTTGCGAGGATCTCGCGGAATCGATTTGAATCGTGTCGGGGCCCGACTGATGGGCTGAGGCCTCCTTCTCGGCGGTGTGAGTGCCCTCGTGCCTCGGGGGTGCCGTTCGGTGCCGCCAGTAAGCTGGGAGAACTCGACCAAGGACAAACCCTCATCGAATTATTTCATCACATCGGTATCGGTGCCCAGCGTGCAAGCTGGATCCGCATGCCCCAACTGCGCGCTCAGCCATCCAATGTGCTTGCCAGATTCGAGTGCAAACGCTGCCCGGGTAGGGCGGTAATGTTGGAGTCGGAGAGGTCGAACGGCCTCTTTCTGAGCCTTTCGCTCTTCGGAGCTGCCCGAGCCTTAGGGCAGGCGCAGGTGCTTGGATTGAATTTCGGCAAGAACTCCGTTGATTTCGGGATCTTTATCAGGCGCCCGCCGGGAAGGATTCTGGCAATCCGAGACCCGAGCAAATTCGACGACCGTGCTTCGTCGATCGCCGATGACGTGTGCCCGGTGAGTGGCCAGAACGCCCAACGGATGGAATGAATCGACGATCTCGACCGACGATGCGGGCCGACTATGAAAAGGCGACAGCCTGTTCTATCGGGGGTCGGGTTCGCGAGAGCCAAGCGCCGGCGTCGGCCAGGATGAACTGCCCCGTGATACAGCGGGCGAGGTCCGAAGCGAGGAAGACTGCTAGCCGGCCGAGTTCTTCGGGCTCCGTCATCCGGCGAAGCGGCAACGAATCCCGGAGCCTCTCTACGTGTTCGTCGCCGAAGACGGGACGAACCGTCTGTGTCAGCGTCGTCCCGGGCGCGATCGAAAGGACCCGGATGCCCTCTGGCCCGAGCTCGGTGGCCATTGTCTGGGTCAGATGGTTGATCCCTGCCTTTGCTGCACCGTATGCCGCGAGTCGCAGTGAGGGACGTGTGGACTCTCCCGAACTCACGTTAAGAATCACTCCACCGTCCCCCTGATCGGAAAGCAATCGGGCCTCGGCGACACAACACAGGATGGTCGCCACGAGATTCCGATCGACGACAGAACGAACATCGTCCGCTTCGAGGTCCGCGAAGTTGGCCTGAGGCGCGTCGCCCATCAAGCCGACGTTATTGACGGCGACATCGAGTCGTCCGAGACCCTCGACCGCCCGGGTCAACATCGCGTCGACCGCGGCGGGATCCCTGACATCACCCGGTACCGACACGCCGCGGCGGCCCTCGGCTTCCACCGCCGCTACGCCCGGTGCCGCGCGAACTTCGTCAAGGTCGTTGACCGCCACATCGCAGCCTGCACGCGCTAGCCAACGGGCGATCTCGCACCCGATCCCTGCGCCTCCGCCGGTCACGAAGGCGACCTTTCCCGTCAAATCGATCAACTGCTCGCTCAAGAGAACCTCCATGATCGGGATCCGATCATCCCTCGTGATGACTTTACCTCGTCCGACGATGGGGATCCGCCGTGACTTCGGCGCCTAAGGTGCGCAGCGGCCGCGGCAAGGTGCCTCAGGGGCAATGGTATGGTGAAAGTGCCCTGAACCAGAATCGTAGACAGCGGGCCCTGCGCCCCTTCCTGGGCGTGACGAATACGTCGCGATTGGGTGACGTCTGGTGATATTGGATACGTTCGATGCGCCGCTGCTCGCCACTCTGGGATACACGAAATATTTTCGGTCGCAATAAAGGGCGTTTATGCCTCCTTTCCGCGGTGTCCTGATTTCCGGTAGCTTTGTGCGTAGGCAAAACGCTTGGGCCTATCACTCCGATGGAGGAATTCAGATGACATCTGGAAGGCATAATCGCCCTAGGCGGCTTTTTCTAGCCGCGCTCATCGTCCTTTCGCTCTCCTGCGCACGCACGAGCATGAACTCAACACCCTTGGTTGGCGACGGCTCGAAGCTGCCTGTACCGCATCTCGTCCTGATCCAGGACTACGATGTGGGCGCCGACACCGTCAAGCTGGACAGTTCGGTCGGCTCAAAGCTGCTCCGAAGCATCTCGAGCAAGGACAGCGCTGCCGAGGGATTAGAGCTCGGAAAGTCGATCGCACAGGCGCTGTCCGAGCGGATGGCTGAAGACATTCGGAAGCTCGGGCTCCCGGCGGAACGAAGCACGGGGGTGCTTCCGGAGACGGGAGGGCCTTTCCTCGTGATCAGCGGCCAATTGCTCACGGTGGACGAAGGCAACCATTTCCGGCGCTTCGCGATCGGACTCGGCGCGGGCGCGACCGAGGTGAGCGCGACAACGCGCGTCGCCATCCGTGTAGGTGGCAACGAGACCCCGATCGAGGAGTTCACAGTGACGGGGAAGAGCGGCCGGAAGCCGGGCGCTGCGGTGTCCCTGGGTGCGGGAGCCGCCGCCGATGTACACCACAATGTCAACCATATGTTCGACGGAGATATGCTCGACGGATCCGGGCCCACGCACAGCCACTTGAAACAGGCCGCCGTTACGACCGCCGCGGGCGACGCCGCGGTCGCGGCGGGCTCCAAGCTGAGCGACACCATCGGCGATTCGGTGCAGGCGGACGCTGCCCGGAGCGCCAAGGCCATCGTGAAGGAACTCGCCAAGCTCTTCCGGACGCGTGAATGGGTCGACCCCGCGAATCCCTAGGCCGCCCAATTTCGAAGGCTTCGATTCCGATGGGGTACGCGAGGGCCTCGAGTACGGCACCGGACCTTTCGTCTCAGAGGTCGGTGCTGACGCGCTGTGGTCGGGCCTCTCGAGATGTGTTTGGAGGGAAGAGGAACGGGGGTGTGCGGGGCGCTGAGGGAACGCCCGCATCATGGGGCCGACCCGGCGCGATCCGGCATATCGAGCTTCAGGCGATGCGGGGGCGCCTCGATCGGGAAGCGGGCACGCTGAGACCGGTCAGGTCCCAGACTCTGCGACCCGATGCCATCGAGGGATACCGGCCCTCGCCGGGTGCGCAGGGCACCGCCATTGGGAATGGCCGGAGCCGACTCGTTCGGGCACCCCGGTGGGGGTCGAGATCAAGGACACGACTGGCCCTGCCGTCAGCGCGTGGTTTGTTCTCCCGATCCAGGCAGGAAATCGCCGCGGGGGTGCCGCACCCGACGTGCGAGCGGAATCCGAGGGCGGACGCCCCCGAGTTCGGGCGGGGGGAGCGGCCGGCCTTGTCCGGCCGCTGCCGAGCCCGCGCGCCGAAACGGCCACAAAACGTGAGTTCCAGACTGCAGCTGTGCTTGGGGTACTCTGCCCAGCATGCGGCTGGTCTTCGGCGACTGTGAAATCGATCGCGACTGCTTCGAGCTGCGTCGCCGGGGCCGCCTCGCCAAACTCGAGCCAAAGGTCTTCGACGTATTGCTCTACCTCGTCGACCGGCGCGATCGCGTCGTCACGAAGCAGGAGATCCTCGACGCGCTCTGGCCCGGCGAATCGGTCAGCGACTCGGTCCTGCCGCGTTGCATCGCTGCGATCCGGCGAGCGGTCGGCGACACTCGTGCGCGTCAGGCGACGATCGCGACCGCGCACGGCCGCGGATATCGCTTCATCGCCGATTTCGCGGAGGCAAAAGCAGCGCCCGGACTTTCAGACGACCGAGCCGCCGCGGCCGGTGAGCGCGATGGTACGGCGGCGTCCCCCGAAGAAGCTCTGCCCCCGGACGCTTCCGTGGAGGGGTCGGTCCTCGAGGCAGGGAGCGACTTCGTGGGCCGTTCCGAGCGTTTGCGACGTCTCGAAGCGGCCTGCGCGCGAACCGAGGCGGGTTCCGGTGGAATCCGGTTCATCGTCGGCGAGCCTGGCATCGGCAAGACGCGTCTGGCCGAAGAACTGACTCGCAGGCCAGTTGCGCGGGATTTTCAGGTCTTCTTCGGCCGCTGCCACGAGGGCGACGGCGCCCCGGTCTACTGGCTGTGGTTGCAGGTGCTGCGAGATGCTGTCGCGTCGATCGAGGACGGCGACCGGTTGCGATCGCTCATCGGATCCGGCGCGTCGGATCTTGCGGAACTCGTGCCAGAGCTCGCTCTGCGGCTAGGCGACGTTCCGCAATCGGCAGGTCCTGAAGGGGAGCAGGCGCGTTTCCGGCTCTTCGACTCGGCGACGCGCTTCCTGTGCGCACTGGCCAGGGAGCGCCCGGTGTTGCTCGTGCTCGACGACCTGCACTGGGCGGATGCGTCTTCGCTGGGTCTGCTGCGCTTTCTGGCCGGAGAGCTCGGCCGGACTCGGCTACTGGTGGTCGGCACCTATCGGGACGTGGACGTGCGCCGAGGCCACCCTCTCTCGGCGTTGCTCGGCGCGCTCGCTCGCGACGAACGCTGCGAGCGGATTCCGCTCGGCGGGTTCGACGACGTCGAGATCCGGACCTTCGTCGAAGGCCTCACGACCCAGGTACCTACGCCTTCGTTGATCGAGGCGATGCGAGAGATGACCGAGGGCAACCCATTCTTCTTGCGCGAGATCGTGCACCTGCTGGCGGATGCGGGTGGCATCGGCGAGGCGGATGGCGCGGCACTCGACTCGCTTCGCTTGCCCCAGGGCGTGCGCGATGCGATCGGACGACGTCTCGACGTGCTTTCTCTGGAATCCAACGAGGTGCTGCGCGCCGCTTCAGTCATCGGACGCTCCTTCCGTCTCGCCCTGCTCGCTACGATGGTCGAAGACACTTTGAGTGCAGGCCGCGAGGAGCTGCTCGAGTTGCTGGCGGAAGCCCTGGATGCCGGCATCATCGAGGAGCTCGGCCGCGGTACCTATGCCTTCGGGCACGCGCTGACACGGCAGACGCTCTACGAAGAGCTGCGCGCGCCGCAGCGTACGGCACTGCATCGCCGCGCCGCCGAAGCGCTCGAGCATCACCGCGACCCGAGCCGGGGAGACGAAGAGCTGCCCGAACTCGCCCACCATTTCTACGAGGCCGCAATGGGCGGCGACGTCTCAAAGTCGATCGCGTATTCGGCGGCGGCGGCGGAAGCCGCGCATCGACGCCATGCCTATGATGAAGCCGTCCTGTTCTACGAACGAGCGGTCGAGGTGGCCGTGCTGGAGTCGCCAGTCGACGAGCAGCGGCAGGCCGAGCTGTTGCTCGCCCTCGGGAGCGAGACACATATCTCGGGCCATCGGGAGCAAGCTCTTGCAACCCTCGACCGCGCAGTCATTCTGGCGCGCAAGGTCGAGGATTGGAACCTGTTGGCGCGCGTCGCGATCGCGATTCGAGGCTTCGGCGAATCCGGGTCGAGGCCGGCAGACGGCGTCATCGAACTGCTCCACGAAGCGCTGGATCTCCAGCCTGAGAACGAAGCCCGGCTCCGCTCACAGCTGCTCAGCCGGATCGCGCATGCGAGTGCGAAGACCGTCGGGGAGCGACGAACACTCTCGCAGCACGCGCTCTATCTCGCGCAGGCTTCGGGGGACTTTCTGGCCTTGCGTGATGCGTGGTTCTGTCGCTGGTGGGCGACGCTCGGTCCGGACTTCGTCGAAGAGCGGCTCGAGGCGGCCGAAGCGCTCACCGGTCTGGCGGATACGACCGGAGACGTCCACACACGGTTGTTGGCCTATGAGGTTGCGTTCGGGTTCCATCTGATCCGCGGTGATGCCGATGCCATCGAGGATGCGCTGAGCGCGCTGGAGCGTGTCGCGGGCGAGCTTCGACAACCGTCGTTCATTTTCATGGCGATGACCTACCGCACGAGTTGGCTGATCAACCAGGGGCGCTTCGAAGATGCCGAGGCACTGGTCGAGCGGGCCTTTGCGTACGGAGACGGCGTCGTGCCCTACGCGGCGATGACCTGCGCGGGCCAGCGCTACTGGTCCCGCAATCTGCGCGGCGACGTCATCGATCACACGGCGAGTGCCGATGAGCTGGTCGGCCTTATGCAGGGAACACTCATTGCGGCCTCGAAGCGCGATCTCTTCGTGCTGATCATGCGCTATTCAGCGAGCCGCGACTCGGTCACGGCGCATGCGGCACTCGATCAAGCAGCGCTGAAGCAAATCGACCGCGATGACAATTGGTTCATCATCATCGTGACCATTGCGGAAATCGCACTCGACGTCCGCGATCGGGAACTGATCGAGTGGTTGTACGAAGCCCTGAGTCCGTACCAGCACCTGGTGGCGCTGCACGACCTGATCCGGGTCGGACGGGGGTCGGTTGCGTACACGGTGGGGCTGCTCGCGGTCGGGTTGGGCCGGGTCGACGACGCCGTGCAGCACTTCGAGCGGGGGATCGAATTGGAGCGCAATGCGCGGATGGCCTTCTCGCAGCTCAACAGCGAAACCGCGCTTGCCGGCGCGTTGTTGAGACGCGCCGGGCCCGGTGACCGCGAGCGGGCACACGATCTGCTCCAGGCAGTCCGCCCGCGGCTCGCCGAGCTGAAGCTCGGCAAGCTGGCTCCACTGGCCCGCTGGTTCAGCGACGAAGGCCCAGAAAATCCATTCGATTCGGCCACTTGGCGTCACATCAAAGCATCATGAGATCCTCAGGAGTCCATCGGGACTGAGGGGCGCGTGTCGCCGATCCTGCTCGTCATGGTCCCGGCCGCTTCCGGTCGGGCGCTACGAGGAGGACTCCGATGACTGCTCTCTCCATTGACTCTCCGCTGCTCCCGCCGCCCGGTATCGAAGGGCCACTCTCGATCCCTCCGCCCAGACCTGGCCATCCGCTGCGCTGGCGCCGCCTGCGCGAGCTGATTCTCGAAATCCGCTTGGACAAGGAAGACGCCGCCAAAGTCGAAGCTGGCCTCGAGCTCTTCGAGGCCGTCGGCGGGCTGGGCGGCGAAGCGACCTTCCGTCGCTTTCAGAAGCGTCCGGAAGGACGCCGCTTGCTCCGCATGCGCCCGGACCTGGTCGCGACCCTCGGAAACCGCGACGCATTGGCGGCGATGCCTGCCGGCAGCCTCGGTCGTGCCTACCTCGACTACGCCGAACGCAACGGCTTCGCTGCGGACGGGCTCGTCGAACAAAATAAACAGATCGAGCGCGAACGGGACGGCCAGGACCCCTACCGCGAATGGTTCTGGAACCGCTTCACGATCGCCCACGACCTCTGGCACGTGATGACCGGCTGCAGCACCGAGGGCGAAGGCGAAATGCGCCTGCTCGCATTCTCGTTCGCGCAGACTCCACAGCGCGGCTACGCGATCCTGCTCGCGCTCGCCGCCTTCGGACGCATCTTCGAGCCGAGCTTCCACCTCGACCAGGTGCATGCCTTCCGAGCCGGCCTGCGGGCACACGATCTCGTTGCCGCGCCTTGGGAGCAGTATCTCACCTGGCCACTCGATGAAGTGCGACAGTGCTTTGCGGTGGAGGTACTCGACGCATGAGTGCGATCCATCCGACAGCAGCGGCAAGAGCGGCAAAAATAGTGGATCTGCCCCGGCGCACGTTGTGGCTCTACGCATTGCCGACCTTCGGGACGACGGCGATGCACTGGCTCATCATGGTCTTCCTGCTGAAGTACGCGACGGACACGCTCGGGATCGCACCCGCGATGGTGGGTGTGCTCTTTGCCGCGGGGCGCTTCTGGGACGCGATCAGCGATCCCCTCGCAGGCTGGTTCAGCGACCGGACGCGCAGCCGCCTGGGACGACGGCGCCCGTGGATGCTCGCCGCTGCACTCCCTCTCGGACTCTCCTTCTGGGCGCTATGGAGCGCCCCCGCTGCGCTCACGACCAGCCAGTCAGGCCTATGGCTGGCCGGCAGTGTGCTGCTCTTCTACACCGCACAAACAGCCGTTGGCATCCCGTACATGGCCCTCGGTGCCGAACTGACGGACGACCACCACACGCGCACACGGATCGCCGCGTTCCGGGTCGGGGCAGAAGCGGCCGGGATCTTCTTCGCGATCGGCTGCCTGCATCTCGTCGAGAATGCAGCGTCGGTCCCTGCGATGGCGTCTTCGGTCGCTGCCGTGATCGCCTTCGCTACGGTCGTGCTCATCGTCATTGCCGCCAGTGGGCTGCGCGAGCGCTTCCAGCAAAGCGCGGTGCCATCGGAGCGCCCCTTACGCGCCCTGCTCGACGTCGTCTCGAACCCGCACGCGCGGCGGCTCACGCTCGGCATCATGTTCACCGAGATCGGCTTGGGTTCGCTGCTCGTCGCCATCCCCTTCGCGACAGAGCAGTTCTCCGAAGCCGGAACGAGTGCGCAGCACATCCTCGGCTTCGTGATTCCCTTCGTCCTCTCCGTGCCACTCTGGATCCCGCTCGGGCGTCGTTTCGGAAAGAGCCGCTGTTACGCAGCGGCAAACGCGCTCTGTGCTGTGTCCTTCGTTGCGATCGGCGTCTTCGGCTACGGCTCCGGCTACGGCATCGCGCTGATCCCGCTGCTCGGAATCGGAGTGTCACAAGCTGCATTGCGAACCTTCCCGGACTCGATCAAGGCCGACGTCATCGACTGGGACGAAGCCGAGACCGGCGAACGCAAGGAAGGTGCCTACTTCGCCGCGTGGAACCTCGCCGAAAAATTCGCGGGCGTGGCTTCGGTCGCACTCGTCGGCTTCTTCATCCAGGGAGAGGGTGCAGCGGTTGATCCGGAGGGCATCCGCCTCGTGGTTTCCTACGTACCGGCTGCGTTCATGGTGATGGCGATGGTCGCGCTTCGCGGCTTCCGCTTGGACGCGGATGCACATGCTGATTTGCGGCGACGCATCGGGCGCGACGTCGGATCGCCGGAGGCGGGCGAAACGACCGGGGCGCTCAGCTCTTCCGGGGCGTAGTGCCCGAGGTTGGATCACGAACGGCCCCGAAGCCGAGACGTACGTGATCTATGCGAGGTCCGACCCGTCAGCGAACTCGCTGGGGCCGGCTCGACGGAGTTGTCCGCATTCGGTTTCGCGCGACTCATGGGGATAGAGATTTCGAGCTGCCTTGATCCGCGAGCTCGATCAGGCTGCAGAGTGTGAGGCGGGGACCGAGGGGGCGGGGCCAGGCGCGCCAGGGGCAGCACGAGCTCGCGACTCGAGCGTGCGTGCACGCTACGGCGTGGCGATTTTGCGCGTCGCGAAGGTGGGGGTCGCCAGATCGAATCGCGTCAGGGGCCCATTTGAAGATGCTCGCCTCCGATTATTTGGGCAGGCCCGTTCTTCGTGAGGCGACTGTTCTGGGCGCGCCGCTTGCTCGTTCCCTTTCTTTGAGGAGGCGGAGGGTCTCTTCGGAAACCTCGGCGCAGAGCAGACCTGTTACGAGGTCGACGAGGTCGCTTACGAAGAGGCGGTGGTCTCCGCGTCGTCGGGAGGCAGCGCGGCGTCCGAGTTCGGAGAAGCAAAGGTTGGTGGCTGAGAAGCGACGGTGGAGCGGAAGCGTCGATTCCGACATGGATTGTTTCGCCATTCGGTTCCAGCGGCTGAGCTCCGTGTGATCAAAGGGCCCCCGTCGCCGGATGTTGGCCGGTTCGGCGATCAACTCCGCCACAATGCGTAAATAGTCGCGTCCCGCCGAATCTTCGAGCATGGCAGCCGAAGGGCGGACGAGTGCGCCGGCGATCGAGCGAATGGACGGGGCGGCGCCTCCAACTTCGAGTTGGTCGAGCAGCGCGGCTCTCCGGGCCCCTACGGACTCGTTGTGCGGCGCAATCACGGCCAATACCAATGCCTCACGGTCGCCAAAATGGTACTGGACCGCATTATTATTCCGCTGGGCTGCGGCGCGGCCCAATTCCCGAATCGAGATGCCCTCGATCCCTCGCTCTGCGAAAAGGGCCCGGGCGGCTTCGATCAGCGCCTCGCGGCCACTCGACTCGGCGTTCTGTCGACTGGGTCTGATGGAGCCCATGGCGGAATCCTCCGATGACTCAACGAGCCGAGCGGACCTGCTGATCTGAAGCGCTCATCGACGGCGCTTCTCGCGGTACTCCTTCAATCGTTGGGCCGATTGAGCCAGCTCGGGATTGGCGTCGAAGATCGGCTGCATCTTCTTCCACGCTGCTTCTTTTTTATAGGGTCGAAACTCGCGCGGGAAGTCACCTTCGTGAGGCTCATAGTTGCGGAGCACGCGCCGCGCGACGGTGACTTTGTGGACCTCGTCGGCTCCGTCGGCCAACCCCATCGTCGGCGCCACGGCGTACATGTCCTGCAGAGGGGTGAGGTCGGTCGTGCCGAGCGAACCATGAATCTGTAGCGCGTCGAAGGAGATTTCCCGGAGCACGCGAGACATCGTGAATTTTACGGCTGCGATGTCTGTCCGGCATTCCTGCGCGGAAGTCTGATCCATCTTCCATGCGGTCTCGAGCACGAAGAGGCGCAGCATTCGGAGCTTTGCGTAGGACTCGGCGATCTTCTCTTGGACCATTTGGTGCTCGGCGATGATGGCTCCGTGTGATTGTCGGGAGAGCGCGCGTTCGCACATCATGTCGAATGCCATCGTGCACTGCGCAATCGTGCGCATCGCATGATGGATGCGTCCACCCCCTAGACGCCGCTGCGCCAGGATGTGGGCCCCGTCTTCAGGTCCCAGCAGATGGTCGGCAGGCACGCGCACGTCGCGGTAGATGATGTGGTTGTGATTACGCGGTTCGGGCATGATCTCGACGCCCGGCGTTTTGCGGGGAACGATGAAGATGCCGTTGGTGCACATCACGAAAAGAAGGTCGGCGACGCGTCCTGCGGAGGTGAACCATTTCTCGCCGTTGATGACCCAATCGTCTCCGTCGCGCAGCGCGGTCGTCTTGAAAAGAGTCGGGTCCGATCCGCCTTGGGGCTCGGTCATCGAGTAGGCCGAGAACATCTCCTGGGCCAGCAGCGGCTCCAGCCAGCGCTTCTTCTGTTCGTCGGTCCCGTAGGCCGCGAGGATCTCCATGTTGCCTGTGTCGGGCGCGGCGGCGCCGAAGAGCTGGGGCGCAGCTGGGTAGCGGCCGAGGATCTCGTTCACGAGTCCGAGTTTGAGTTGCCCGAATCCGGGGCCACCGAGCTCTTCGTCGAGAAAGAGCGCCCAGAGCCCCTGGTCTTTGACATCCTGTTGGAGGTCACGGACGTAAGCCTTGACCACGGGGTCCGGCACACGCACAGCGTGGGGAAAAACATGGTGGAGCGGCTCGACGCGCTCTTCGCAGAATTGCTGGATCCAATCGAGTTTCTCTTGGAACTCGGGCTCGGTAGAAAAATCCCATGCCATGGAGAGGCTCCTTGAAGTGTGGCCCTGGCCCGACGCGCTACGCGAAGGAAAGTCAGAAATCCTGAAATACAATACAAGTGTCTTAATAAAGCGCAAGCTTCTCTCGGGCGACGAGGGCTATCGGCCGAGGGCTTGGCGGATGATTCGAGCGGGCTGAGCGTGCGATCCGCCGGAATCGTCAAAGCGAAAACCTGTATAGAGGAGATGCTCCCTGTCAGGGCTGCGAGAGACATCACGAACGCACTGACAGGAGGGGGGTGCCGAGTGGGGACTCCCGAGATGTCTTCGCCTGGACGGGGATCGGCTTGCGGTGTCGAATGTGAAAGACCAAACCAAGCGATGATGAGTTTGATCACGATTCCGCAGGGCGTGCGAAGCCCAGCTGAAAAGGCGGCGCCGGTGCTCGAGGTCATGATCCAGGGTTTGCGGTGACGAAAAAACAGTTTGAAATTGCTATTTCTAGTGGACTCCCCTTACCGCCCGGGTCATCTGGATAATTCGTTTCCCTTTTTTGGCTGCGGCGTTTGGTGCTGCAGACAGGTTTAGATGGCGTCCATCGAACATATCTTGAAAGACCGTTTCGGCCTTCCGAACTTTCGTGCGGGGCAACGCGAGGCGATCGAGGGGCTGCTCAACGGCCAGGATCTGCTCTGTATCCAGCCCACGGGCCACGGAAAATCGTTGATCTATCAAGTCGCGGCAGTCGCGCTCGGCGGGATCACGGTGGTCATCTCGCCCTTGCTGGCCTTGATGCGCGATCAGCTCGACCATCTCGATCGTCGCTTTGGCATCGCTGCCGGCACGATCAATAGCGACCAAGAAGACGCGGAGAATGAAGCCACCATCACGAAGGCCTCAACGGGAGCACTCCGCATTCTATTTCTGGCCCCGGAACAACTCGACCGGGTGGATCGCCTCGGGTGGCTCAAGAGCCTCGATATCCGGCTGCTTGTGATCGACGAAGCCCATTGCATCAGCACGTGGGGGCACGATTTTCGGCCGTCCTACCGCGAAATTGGACGCTTCGCTCGCAGCCTTCGTGAGAATGCGAAGGTGCGGGTGCTCGCGCTGACGGCGACGGCAGATGCGCGAACGGCGGGAGATATCGTTCAGCAACTGGCACCGATCGAAACCCACCGGCGAAGCATGGATCGGCCGAATATCTCGCTGCACGTGCAGCAGGTCGCCTCCTTTGGCGAGAAGCTACGGCTGCTGGATGCCTTTCTGCATACGGAGCCGGGGTGTTGCCTGCTGTACTGCGCGACCCGTGAGAATACCGAGATCGTCGCCGAGTATTTGGCCCGGCAGGGTCACTCCATCGCGGCCTACCATGCGGGGTTGCCTCCACACCGTAAAAAGGTTCTTCAGGCCGAGTTTCTGGAGGGGCGGTTCCGGGCGATTGCTGCGACGAATGCACTGGGTATGGGGATCGACAAGTCCGATCTTCGGGCGGTGGTCCACGTCGATATCCCCGGTTCGATCACGGCGTATTATCAGGAGGTCGGACGCGCCGGCCGAGATGGCCAGGCGGCGAGGGGACTCCTGGTTTACGACCCCGAGGATCGCCGGATCCAGGACTACTTCATCCACAGTGCCCAGCCGGCGCTTTCGGACTTCCAGAGTCTCCGGGAGGCGGTGAGTTCGGGCCCGCTCATGATCACGGAGATCAAGCGCTACACGGGCCTACATCCAACACGGGTCACGGTGGTTGTCGCCGAACTGGTCGAGCAGGGTTTTCTGGAGAAGACCATGGTGAAGCGGCGGCAGGTCTACAGCATCACGTCGAAGACCGGGGACCCAGAGCTCAGTCGATACCTCAACCAGAACACCGTTCGGGGCCAGGGTCTAGATGCGATGATTGGCTACGCGGTGGGAACGGACTGTCTCATGGATACCCTCCGCAAGCACTTGGGCGATGAGGGTTCTGGAGCGTGTGGGCACTGCGGCGTGTGCCTAGGAGAGGAACTGGCGCTGGAGGCCACGGGTGATGCCGATTCGTGGCTGCAGTCTCGTCCGGTGGTGGTGCCGGGGTTTCGGAAGATCCTGGAGGAGGGCAGGGCGCTTTACGATAGTGGGCAGAAATCGCCGGCCTTCCGGAACTTCATGCGCCAGCGAACGCAGGGACCTCCCAGCTCCGAAACGCTGGATGCACTGAAGGCGCTCGCCGGACAGATCGGACGTGATCACATCCTGGTTCCGCTCCCCTCGTCGACTTGGGCGGGGCGCTCGGCGACGATTTCTGCGCTTGAGATGCCCGTCTGGGATGGCCTGGCATGGCAGGACCCGCCGGAGGCCCGTCAGGGAACACTGCTCAATAATGACCAGAGAACGGCGAATGTAGACAGGAAGATGAGGGTGGTCGGAAACCCTCCCGAGGAAGGCATCCTTCTGTTGGACGATTACACAGGCTCTGGCGCCACGCTGCGAGAGGCAGCCAGAGCCCTGAAGGTGGCTGGCCATACCGGAGCCAGGGTTCCGATCACTCTGGCGCGCGTTCGGTGGAGTCTCGGCCGCCCGGGAATCGTCTGAATCATCGGGGTGTGAGATTTCCGCCATCCGCAAAATCTCGATTGAGAGCGTCATGCCGCAGTCGTTGTGAGAAGAGGGGGCCTTGTCATCGAGTGGTGGGGCGATGTGGTCGGTCGCTCGGGTCGAGTCAAAGCCTAGACCTGCGGCGTGACAGGCGGGGGCAATGCGCGTATGCGTACTCTGCCCGATTGATGGAAAGCCGCCGATGTTTCATGGGGATTACCCTCGTTTGCCGGAGCTCGACTTGTCGGGATCCGAAACGAAGTCGACTTTCGGTTTTCCCTGTCTGTTGATCGGTCGGTGATGAGGCCATGCCGCGAAATCCGTGCCAGGCTATCGGTTTCCCGGTCGGAAATCCCGGGTCGTGACGAGAGGAGTCTCATATGAGCGGTAGCGCGTTGGATCGTTTTCAGCTGGATGGTCACGTGGCGATCATCACGGGTGCGGGGAAAGGCATTGGCGCGTCGATTGCTCGCGCCCTCGCCGACGCGGGTGCCGATTGCGTGCTCACGGCACGCACCCAGGCCGACATCGATTCCGTTGCGGAAGAGGTCCGCGCCCGGGGTCGACGTGCAATGGCGATCGCGGGCGATGTGAACGATCTAGAAGGGCTCGCTCGTCTCGTCGAGCGGACGATGGACGAGTTCGGTCGCCTCGACACCGTGATCAACAATGCGGGCGGCTCGCGATCGAATCCGATCCTGCGCACCCGTGTCGAGCAGCTCGAGCATTCTTTCCGCTTCAACGTCTCGGCACCCTTCGAGTTGGTGCGTCTTGCCGCGCCTCATATGTTGGCCGGGGGAGGAGGGAGCGTGGTGAATATCTCGTCGGTGGCCGCGAAGAATGCCGTACGCGGGAATCTCACGCATGGGATTACCAAGGCCGCGCTCGACGCGCTCACGCGGCTGATGGCTGCAGAGCTCGCGCCGAAGATCCGGGTAAACGCCGTGCTGCCTGGCGCGATCGAGACAGACGCGCTCCGTGGCTGGCTCTCGGCGATGGACACGGACGTTCGTGAGACGATGCATCGAAACACCCCGATGCGTCGCAACGGTCAACCCGACGACATCGCGGACGCGGTGCTCTACCTCTGCTCGCCCGCAGCGAGCTTCGTGACGGGAGAGCTGCTTAAGGTCGACGGGATGGCGGCAGAGGACCTGATCCCGCACCAACTACCGGATCTCTGAGCTTCGGTCCGTGGGGCTGGCTTGCCTCTCCGGCGGAAGGGCTTAGCCCAGCGCGAATCCAAGTGGGAACGGAGTCAATCGTTGGTCGCGACCCGGAGAGCGTGAAGCGCCCTGATGGTCGCGGGGGGTGCGTCGCTCGCCGAAGCCAATTCGCCGTGGTTTCGCTGCGCGCTCTGTGCACTGACCTCTGCCCTGGAGCCCGAGCTCTCGCAGGCTTCGAGAGCGAGAGTGGACGCACCTGGGGCTGCAGGCAGAGCCTCTCCCCGCGAATCCACTGAAGAGAAGAGTTGGAGATGTTTCGGTGCCGCACTCAATCTCGGCCGACGATCTTGGGATCAAAACAGCAGACCACTGGCTCGATGGCCTGAGGCCGTCTGTGCTTGGTTTTTGGTGTTTCGGATCTCGAAGGCCTGGGCAGCCAGGAGCGGTTTAGTCGAGAATTCGAAGCAGCCGTGTCCCCTCGAGCTCGATTGCGCAGGGCGCCTGCGGTGGTCGTTTGACCAGTCTTCAATCGGGACCCTGCCGTGGCACGGAGGCTCCGCACCACGGCGATCCCGCGACGTTCTTCATTGTTCACGAACCGACTGCTCGGGGCGGCTATTGACGCGCACCGGCCGTTCCGACCTCGTCCAACATTCGCGGAGATAGACGTAGAAGCCGGAGAGTGCGATGAAGCTCACGGCACAACCCAAAACGAGTAGATTTCCATCACTCATGTCCATTCCTCCCCAAGAGCAGAGCGCCCGCAGACAGAATGGAGGGCACCCAGATCCCGACGAAAATGCCCTGATCTCGACTCCCCGAGAAAAAGAGAGAAACCGAAAGTACGAACGACATCCCCGCGGCGATCAGGAAAAGGCCCTTTGCCGTGCCGACACCGGGAATCAACTCGCGTTGCTCTGCGACGCGCTCTTCAACTTCCGCGTCCTCCACTCGTGCTTTCATCTTTCAGCTCCTTCTTCTCGTTTTGGTTGAAATGAACGTATGGAAACGACCCGCAGGCCTGCGGCGAGTGTTGGCGCCGCGCCCCTATTCAGTCGTCCCGAGGACAATCACTTCCCACCCCACTGATCGCCTTACGCACCAGGCATTGGGTTGTGTGAGCGGTGATTGCGCTCGCGTAGCCAGTCATCGTCGCCGTGTGAAATCGGGTGGCCCCATCGTGGAGCGGAATCGCTCCCGCGCGGAACCCGCCAGTCATTCAGGCGGCTGCTTTTCGATCACTGACCGACCCTCGTTTCCAATCGCATAAGTGTCAAGATAATATCTGTACAGAAATCCGAATCCGGGAATTCGCTAACTGTCCAATCTGTAAATATTTCCATTTAAATCAGACACCTCCGTGATTTAACCGGTTTTGTTTTGCA
>Ga0315316_10001183_pt1 | contig 18068 bp, 20 predicted proteins | sample M160m3416metaG_FD_203702 | JGI IMG/M metagenome (GOLD analysis project Ga0315316, IMG submission 203702) | Ammonia-oxidizing marine archaeal communities from Monterey Bay, California, United States - M1 60m 3416 | ecosystem: Environmental > Aquatic > Marine > Intertidal zone | place: USA... | reverse complement strand
TGAAGTAATCACGGGCATGATTACCACTGGAACTGTAACGTTGGTCTACGCGCCTTCAGGGGCCGGTAAGACGGTCTGGGCTTTGGGTAGCCTGTTTCAATCTATTCGCAATAATTTAATTAAAGGCTCGGATGTCATCTACTTTAACGAAGATGACGGGGCCAGAGGTGTAGTGCAGAAGGCAAAGATGGGCCAGAAGCACGGGATGTCAATGATCACTCTGGCTACCAGCAACGATCCTGGATTGCGAACTACCCAAGATGCCTTGGGTTTACTGAACATGATACGCCTTGAGGGTCACGCCAACGGCAAAATAGTTATTTGTGACACCCTTAAGAAGTTTGCCCCAGTTCTAAACAAGGGCGATATGCGGAACATCCTCCATGTATTTAGGCAGTTCGCCCAAGCTGGCGGAACCGTCATTCTTCTGGGCCACTGTAACAAGCATCGATCGCTCGATGGCCGATTAATCTATGAGGGCGTGGGCGACCTTAAAGCTGACGTTGACAATATGTTTGGCCTTGACCCGCTCAACGACAAATTCTCAGACCACCAAGAGCTTCTCGTCATAAATGAAAAGGATCGTAAGCAGATTTCCTTTTCTGGCGGCTTCCGATACAGGCAGACCAGCGACGCCGTGGGCTATGAAGAGTCCGTAGATTCCGTTGAATTTATGGATGATGATGACATCGGTGATCTGAAGAAAAAGCAGCAGTCGCAGATTAACATCGGAAAGGCTTTTTCCAAGTATGAAGATGAAGTGTTGTTTTTAGAGTCTGCGATGAAGGGCGGTGCCGAGTATAGTCAGGCAGAATTATTCAGGATGCTGGCTGATGAAGACCTTAACCCCAACGAATGCACTAAAAAGACTTTGCGGAACTGCATGGATCTACTGAAAAACAATATGTTGAAGCTTCGCAGAAACCCCACGAACAATGCCAAAAATTACCGATGGCGGGGTGAAAACTGGTGAGAAAAAAACGTGAGGAAAATCATCGGTTTGCCCACATTGCCCACTCTGCCCCTGTTTTAGGGGGCGGCCCCCCAGAACAAGGGCCAAGTGGGCCAAGTGGGCATATTCTTGATTTTATTGAACTTTTTATTTGGCCTGAAAATCATGGGGTTCCCGCTAGGACACACAGACTTAGATGCTTAGGGAATGCTGTAGTACCGCAGATACCAGAGTTGATTGGTAGGCAGATTATGGAGAATGGCGCATGACGAAAAACTTAACAATAGACAATGATTTCCGCGACTTGATACCGCCTTTGCGGCTAGATGAGCGGGCAGAGCTAGAGGCCAGTATTCAGCAGGACGGTTGCCGAGACCCCCTTACTGTGTGGTCTGGGACGGTCATAGATGGTCACAACCGATACGAAATTTGCACCCGCCTTTCCATGCCGTTTGAGGTGGTAGAAAAGGAATTCGACAGCAAGGTGGACGCCCTTATCTGGATTCGCCGCAACCAATTGGCTCGGCGAAACCTGACTGATGACCAAAGGGCGATCAACGCGGAACGGTTGCGTCAGCTTGAAAGCCAGAAAGTCAAAAGTGCTGCGGCCACAGCACGAAATCTTCAGCGGTCAAACTCGGACAACGTGTCCGACCATGAACCTGACAAGAAGCCTAAGCGCGATACCCGCAAGGAAATGGCAGAAAACAGTAAGTTGCCAGAACGCAAGCTGCGAGGTGCGGCATTGGTAATTAAGGAGCGACCCGATTTGGCCGACAAAGTAGAGCAGGGCGAAATCAAAATGGCTGACGCAGTTCGAGAAATCAAACGCGCCGAGGTCGTTGCCAGCCTTGAGTCAGTTGAGGCCCGCGAGCAGAAAGCGCTAGAAGGCGTCTACGATGTCATTGTGATTGACCCTCCTTGGCCTATGCAGAAGATTGATCGGGATGAGCGTCAGAATCAGGTGGCGTTTGATTATCCAACCATGTCAGAGACGGAGATGGCAGACATGAAAATGCCTTCCGCTGATGACTGCCATATGTGGCTATGGACTACCCATAAGTTTCTGCCGATGGCTTTGCGACTAAGTGAGGGCTGGGGGTTTAAATATGTCTGCACCTTTGTTTGGCACAAGCCGGGGGGCTTTCAGCCAATCGGCCTGCCCCAGTACAACTGCGAATTTGCTTTGTATTGCCGCAAAGGGTCGCCAAAGTTTCTTGATACCAAGGCATTTTCGACCTGCTTTGAGGCTCCCAGAGGGGGTCATAGCGAAAAGCCAGAAGAGTTTTACGATGTTGTAAGGCGCGTTACTGGTGGTAGAAGAATAGATATTTTCAACCGCCGCAAGATAGAAGGGTTTGACGTTTGGGGGAAAGAGGCCGCTGATGAGTAATTGGGAAAACGATAAGCGTTGGTCTGACAGGTTTTTGCCCGAAATTAAAGGGATAATTGGCACCCATCTGATTACTGAGCCGCCCTATGAAGAGGACGCCGAGAGGAATACCGACCTAATGGTTTTGAGGCTTGATGCAATCCGGATCGGGTGTAGAGTTCGCAAGTTCAAATTTTCAGGGGCTTATCCTAGCGAGTTCACCATTCGCACGGCACGCCCTAGCGGCGCACAAACAGAGCTAGGCAAAATTATAGAGGGCTGGGGAGATTACTTCTTTTACGGTTTTTCAGACGCGCAAGAGTCCGGTTTATTTTCTTGGTCTTTATGCGACTTAAAAGTTTTCAGGTCTTGGTTTAGTCGTGAGCTTGTACGCAATAAGGGAAAGATGCCTGGACAACAAAAGTTAAACCATGATGGATCAAGCTCTTTTGCGGCCTTTGACATAAGCGATCTTCCAGAAAGCTTTGTCTTGGCGAGGGGCTAAGATGGACGGTCACAGGTGGATAGTCGATCGCAAGGAAAAGCTGGAGTTCTTTGTAAGGTTTGTCAAAGATCAATTTGAGCAGGGAAGTCACCACCTGTACTCCATCAAGCCAGCAGGCAGGACTGAGCAGCAGAACAACGCCATGCACCTATGGTTCAGGCAGATGGCAGAACAACTGAACGACGCTGGATATTCCAACAAGCACCCTTTCAACGATCAGGTTGAGATACCGTTTACTGAAGGGCTGGTGAAAGAGATGCTGTACAAGCCCATCATAAAGGCCATGTATCAAAAAACCTCAACCACAAGGCTAACGGGTAGGGAGCTAAGCGAAGCCGCTGAGGTGCTTGTGCGGTGGCTCTCAGAGCATAAAGGGATTTATGCCCCGTTCCCGCAAACATTGAAGGATGAGTTATGAAGAATGATGCACAACTGGCAATAAAGGCCGCAGAGTCTATGGCCCAGAGAATGAAGCAAGACGTAGCAATAATGATGGGTCTCAGCACCACGCTGCTCAAGGATGTCCAAGAGCCGCCTCTTGAGATAATCCGCTATGCGGGGCCAAAAGATGAATCCTTTTAATCTGACAGAACCATCCTGCATCAGCTTTAGCGGGGGTAGAACCAGCGCCTATATGCTATGGCGTTTCATTGAGGCAAACGCTGGCTTGCCCGATGACTGCATTGTGACGTTTGCCAACACGGGCAAAGAGGCGGGGGAAACATTGGAATTTGTTAGGGATTGCGGCAAGCGCTGGGACGTTCCGATTGTTTGGCTGGAATACCAGTGGGCAGAGAAAACTAAAGATCGGTTCAAGGTGGTAGATTTTGACACTGCCGCTAGGGATGGCGAGCCGTTTGAGGCATTGATTCACGCCAAAAAGTATCTGCCCAATCCTGTCGCGCGTTTCTGCACTATTGAGCTAAAGATTCGCACGATTGCAAACTATCTCTGGTCTATAGGCCACGTTGAAAAGCGGACACACGGCGAGAACATGGCGATTGTCGGAATTAGGGCTGATGAGCAACGTCGAGCCGCAAAGATAGAGCCACACCGCAGGCCGCTGGTGGCGGCGGGCGTCACCAAAGAGACAGTTAGCCAATTTTGGGCAGAGCAACCGTTTGATCTGGGGTTACCTAACGTCAACGGCGTCACGCCTCACGGTAACTGTGATCTCTGCTACCTCAAAGGCGCTAACCTCATTGAGTCGCTAATTCTTGAGAATCCAAGCCGCGCCGATTGGTGGGCAAGGATGGAGCGCGAGTGTCCAGCGACCAAGCAATCTGGGGCGAAATGGCGAAATGACAGACCGACTTACGGGCAAATGAAAATCATAGCCAGAGAACAAGGCCAGCTCGATTTAGCTGGAGATGAAACAATATCGTGTTTTTGTGGAGATTGAGATGATAATTGAATTTACTGGTAGTGAAGGCACCGACCACGACGGCCTGAGCGCGACAGTGGGCCGCAGCGATGAATACCATGTCGTTAAGTTCTATAACAACGACATTGAAGTAGCTGATCTGGGGCGACTAGTGATCGGCGTGCATGAGGCCATATCACTGGCGTTGGAGTTTATTACCGGCGAGCCTTTGCCCGCTAAGAACCCGACGCTTTATAGTGCCGAGAACAAGGGCGGGGACAATTAGATTTGGCAGGGGATGAGACGATCCCGTGCTTTTGTGGAGATTGATATGCGATTGAAGCGTACACCAGCAGACCATTGGTTTAGTCGATGCATCAGGATAAGAAATGACTTCATCTGCCAAGGGTGCGGCAAGAAGTACGAAGAAAACAGCGTGGGCCTGCACTGTAGTCATTATTTTGGCAGGGCCAAGAAGGGTGTAAGGTACGATGCCTTGAACGCTTTTGCCCATTGTTATGGTTGTCATCAAAAGTTTGGCAGTAATCCTGATTACTTCTACCGTCATTACATTGACACCTACGGGGAGGGCGCTTTAGAGATACTGCGGGAGAAGGTAGAGGACATCATGCTGGGCAAACGCATGGTGAAGGAAATCAAGGATATCGCCAAGCATTACAAGGCAGAGGCCGCCCGTATGGAGAACGAAAGGGCGGCAGGTGTGGCAGGGTGGTTAGAGTTTGAAAGCTGGGATTAGTCTAGGTAATCCTCAAACAACCTCTCTCCAGTTGTAATTCTGGAGATTCGATCAATATTGGCTACACCAGGGGCATACGTCCGTAAAGCCCTAAGCGCGGGAACAGCCGCATCACGATCGCCAGTAAGAGCACGTTCAGCAGAAGAGACTAGCCCGCTGCCAAGCGTCGATACAGCCTCTATCGGGGCGGGAACCAAGCTAACGGGCTTTCCGCCAAACTGTTCTGATCGAACGTTGACAAAGCCGCTAGAGATGTTTGACGCCAACTGATTCATTGTCGCACTGGCAATTCCCTCTGGCGTTATAACGTCTTCAACATCAGAGTTCTTGGAAAGATCCAGAGTTTTTCTTGCGTCATCCCATACCCCCGCTACCACACCGAATAGGCCAACATATTTTGCTGAGTTGAACATTGCATCCTTGGCCGCTTGCGATCCTTCCGCACTATTCAGCCCGAACCGTTGAGCTTTTAATAAATTTAACCCTATTTCTTCTCTGATATTATTCATCTGGCGGTTCATGTACGTCAACATACTGTAAAACATACGTCCGTTAGGGTTGTCATGGAACGCTTTTGGTAATGCGCTGGCGCTTACAGGTTGCCATTTGTTTAACGATGACCCAGCAAAGTTGATGATCCACGGGTTGCTTAAATCCTCATCCCTCAGAGCCTTTACGGTAGATTGAAACTCACTTTCTGTAAGACCGCGCATACCGTCATGTTTACGCAGCTTTGCAAGGTCTTTTTCTTTGCCGCTTTTTGCAAGTGCGATTCCTCGCTTGATCGCGCTATTGGTCAGGATCTCTTGGCCCATGCGGTTTACTGTTGATACGCCACTAACCTTGTAAAGCGCCTGACCCGCTACATCTACGGCCTGAGCAAAACGCGGAAGCCTTATAAAGTTAAACTTGTCGGCTGCATCAGACACCGCCCTTTTGCCTGTATTGGCAAGCTCTCCCATATAGTCTTTGTCAAGCCCCAGCTTTTCATTTCCAAGCCATCGCTTTGTGTCCATATTGATTTTTGGGATTATCTTCCCAAGAACAGGCGTAGTTCCAAGCTCATCAAGGGCGACTGTCACTGTCCTCAACACCGCAGGCGCGACGGTTTTTGCCCATGCGCTTATCCCGTTTTGATAGACGGGAGCGGTAATGCCTTCAATAAGGTTAAGGGCCGCGTTAAGAGGGTTGGCAAGCAGAGCGGTTGATGTAAGCCTGCGAGATACGGCACCCACGGTGTCTCCACCCTTTTTTGATGCGATGATCTGTGATCGCAAGCCGTTGCCCAAGTTAGCAGATACCGCCTTTGCTTTTTCTGCGGCATCGGCCTTTGATAGACCCTGCGCTAGATATTGTTTTCTCGCCTCTCTTCGAGCCTTAACCTGAATCATCTTGATAACGTAGTTGACTCTTCCTTGTGCCTTTTGCGCGTCAGGTAACTTCAGCGGAGACTTACCCTGCTCAAGAACAAGCTTTCCAGTTTTCTCATCAATCAAACCAAAACGCTGCGCTAACGCCCTAGCCGACACTACGTCTTCGGCCATTTCCTTGATCGCGTCGATGGGATTGACGTAGTCCGACACGGTCATATTTGCAGAGTCTTTGCCGCCAATCGCTCCCTTTGTCGGGAAATAGTCAGGCGACCCCTTGACGACATCCAATCCTTGCAAAGTTTTAATTTGTTTTTCGACTTGCTTGACAATTGCCTTTTCTTTAGGCGTCTTTGCGGCCGCGCTGAACATCGCCCAAGTAACCCTTTGGCCCTTGGAAATACTGTTATTCATCCGAGTGCTAAGAAGTTTGAGCTGCTTACTGTCTTCAAACAGTTTGTAAGCATCAGCAAAGGTGTTTTCAAAAACATCGTCTAAAGCTCGACGATCATGGCGAATCATTGTTTCTGCATCTTCTGCAAGCTTTGCAGCCCTTTCGCCTACGTTTTTAACAAGCCACTGGCGAGTGCCAAGCAGAACGCTGCCTATCACACCGCTGGCTTCTGCAGGCTCTATGTTTTCTGCGCTTACCGCATCCTCATCTGCATCAACCCGCCTAGCGCGACGTTTCTGAGTGCTGGTATCTACCTCAAACCCAGGCTTAGATTTTTCTGTAGCTTGGGTGACGGTGACAAATCCTTCTTCGCCGCCTATAAATGGGGTATCTGTGCCATCTGCGCGAGCAACGGCAGCGGGCTGCACGGCATCTGCGCCCTTGGTTAAGAACGCGCCAGACGCACCGCCGACCCCAGCGCCTAAAGCGCCGCCAAGGAGCGCGCCAGTAAGTCGCCCCTCCTCCTCTTCTCCAGAAAGAAAGCCATACGCGGCCCCCTCTGCTGAACCCAGTAACGCGGCTTTTCTTGCTCGTTCCAGCTTGGTTCCGGCCTGAGCTATCTTTGCCATACCCATGCCGGGGATGAACAAACCAGCGGTTATTCCAGCGCCGGTTATAAACTGTGATGCCCCTGGGTTTCTTCGCTCAAAATAACGCAGTTCTCGCCTAGACCCCTCAATCGCCTTCGACCAATTATCAGCCTCACCAGACATCAAGCGGGCCGCAGCATCAAGCTCATCACCTATTCCGGCCGCAGACTCAAGAAAGTCTATAGCCCCAGCCCTCAAAGAGCCGTACTCCGCTACGGGCTGACGGCCAGATCTGCGCCTCCTGCTGCGACCTCTCCGTAAACGACGCCGCCTTCTTCTGTCTCGGTCTTCACTCATGGCCTGCCCGCCCTGCTGGAGGCGCGACTTGGCAGGTCACCCCTAAGAGCTTGTACAGCCCTTGGGGTTTCTAATGGACGAGACGTCCTTCCGCTTTTGCTCCGAATTGTTCTTGTGGGGGCGGGCGTCTTTTCTTCGTCACTTGCAGGAACAGGCTCTTGGATGTCTTCAAACTCCAAAAGATCGTCTATTATCTCGTCAATATCTGTTAGCCCGCGCTCTGCCGCGTACTCCTCCATAATTATTTGTCGCTCTTCGTCCCTAAACGTCCCGAGTCTTTCAGCTTGCTTTACGGTAAGTGTACGCATCAATTCACGAGGCACTTCAGATGCGTCAATATCTAAAATCCTCCGCGCCATAATGTTTGTATTTTCGTCTATTAGCTCAGCCCTAGCATCATCCGAATATCTGGCTCGATCCTCTCCAGGCAAATCACTAAGCTTTTCTCCAGCGCCTAACTCCCCAGCTATCGCCGCTAATTCCTCGGCTCTGTTATTAACGTCCAGCCTTCCAGGCCTATAATTAGATATAGACTCTTGTGCTTCTTCAATAATTGCCTTGTCACGCGCTATGTCGTCTTGCTGTCTTTGCCATGTATTTAAGGCAATCGTGTCACTTTGTCTTTCAATCGTTTGTATTATGCGCTGTTCAAGTTTGGCGGCTCTATCTTTATTTGCGAGGTCATCCCAATTAGACCCAAGCCAATGACTTTCCAGTAGATCCATATACTGTTTGTTTAGCCTCTCTAGTTCCCGCGTTTTTATCCCAGCATCCGCCAGCCCCTTAATGCTACTTGAAAAGTCTGTATTTATGGGTTCTTGAGTTTTCAAAATACTGTCGCTTCTAAAATCTTGAAGCTGCCCTTCGGCCTCAATTTGACTAGAAACAAACGAATCTACTTGGGCTTGATATTGTCGCGGGACATTTTGTAACGCTGTGTTTAATTCTTCCCGATCGCCAGATTTTATGGCTTGTTTAATGGCATCTCCGTTTTGAGCAATCCACGCAACGGATTCCATTCTTTCTGTTTCTAATCGCGTGGAAAGATTTGCTGCCTTGCGCGCCTCATAGCTCTCGCTTACATTAGGGTCTTCCAGTATTCGACTTCGCTGCGTCGCAAGCGTGTCAGTTATTCTCTTAAAATCACCATCTGAAATCGGATCTCTTCCGTTAGCGGCATAACTGTCGTCAATTTTTTTTCTCATCGCCTCTACGTTACCTAGCTCTGCATCAATTCTAAAAAGCGAATCGACAGATCTGCTTTGCTGTGTCGCCTTTGCGCCTGGCATTAATCCCTGCAAAGCCCTAAGCTCTGGCAACAACGCAAGTCGCTCTTCACTTGACGTTGTGTTTTTAAATTGTTCTTTTATAGCGTCCATTTGTGCAGAAAGAGCGCGCACATCGCCCATTTGAGCGGCTGCAACGCCTCTAGTGCTGGCATCCATCAAGGCATCCATACGAGCCATTTTTTCGCGCTCTTCCCTTCTATTTTCAGGGCCGAGCATGGCTTGCCCGATCGCCTCGCCCGCGCGCGCTGAAAAACTAGGACTAGCTAGTTTCTGCAAAAGCCCGCTATTAATCCTTAAGTTTGGAAGCGAAGTCCTTGGAATTGCCATAATTTATCTCCAAATGCCAGCGTAATTAACTTGGTAATACCCATTGTCATGTAGGATTACCCGCTCAGGGTGCGTTTTAAGAAGCTCTTGGGCTAACACCCCAACGCTAGAACCAAACTCACCAAGCTGATTGGCTTTGTTATTCCAATCCCACTTGTAGATATTAAAACCTTTGTGGTTTTTGCCAACAAACTCAACATTTTCTTTAAGCCTAACGTCAGAAGAAAAAATATTTGAAAGCATGTCAAATAACCCGTCGTCGTCACCTGATGCGCCAGCCGCTAATACCCCAGCGCCAACCTCGCCAAGAAGATTACCTTGACCCAAAGCAGAAGCAAGCAAGGATTCAATTCCTGTAACACTTGCCTCACCAAACATTCCTGCGCCAAACTGCTGGGCTTGCTGAGCCATTCCTCCGCTAGTAAGCCCTTGCTGAAGCACGTTAAGAGCCGCTGCCTGAGGAATAAACGCACCCTGGGTCGCAGCAAGCGCCCGCCTTAACTGGTCTGTCTCAAGAGACTGTTGGCCGCTAAGCATTCCCAAGCCAGACTGACCTAGTTGAAGGCTGCGAGCTTGTCGGCCTGTAAGCAAGTCTTGAGCCGATTGGCCCAAACTAGCGCCAGTACTTGAAAGTTGAGTTCCTAAACGACCAGCCAGTTCTCTTTCGGATTGAGCTTGCTGCATTGCTTGGATCATGGCCATATTTCGTGACTCTGATTGAGCCTTTGCAAGAGCTAACTGCTCTGGTGTGCCGCCATAAAGATTGGTTGAAACCCCTAGCCTTCCTTGAGAAGCCAATCGTTCTTCCAGCTGAAGTGCTTGCCGTTGCTCGTCATCAAATTGACCCGCACGTATACGATCAAAAATAGCCTGCTCTCTTGCTGCAGGATCTAATTCAGCTTCTTGCAAAAAACCTCTAGCCGCAGTCAGGTTATCTCTAGCAACCTGATTAGTAATATTTAAAGTTGGAAGGTTTGATGCAAGTTGCGCACGAGAGTGACCAAGAAGCTCCTCACCAATAGAGGCTACTTGATCACCCCCTCTCGCCTGTCCAATATTAAATAAACCTTCCGACAAAAGCGCGCCTTCAATTGCTGCGGCCCTGCCTGTTGGTCGAACATCCAAAGATCCCCTATCACCAATATATGACCGTCCAGTGCCGCTTGAAACAGCAAACGGTTTAAATTCAGACTCGGTTAAAAGCCTGTTTGCAAGCAAATTGGCGCTTTGTTCTGTGCTTGCCCCAACATTTCCAAGCCGTTGGTATGCTGTATTAATTGCAGCTAGGCCAGCAATGTCACTAAAAATAGACATTAGTATGTTCCTCCATCAATAGTGACAGTATCCGCACTGCCAAGACTAGCAACTACATTTCCTGTAACTGTAATGTTTGGAACTGTTACTGTTCCCGTAAATGTAGGAGAAGCAAGATTAGACTTCGTGGCTGACGCAACAGCAATTGCATCAAACTCCGTATCAAACTCACTACCTCGAATAATTTTATTGCTGTCGCCAGAGGGCAGTGTATCCTTAGCGCCAAAATTTGTTGTTTTGCTGTAATTGCTCATATTGTTTTACCCACTAACGCTAAGACATTAATTTCCTGAATTGATACAACGGCACCATTAACGCTTGACTCAATGCCTATGGTTATAACGCCACCATTACCGCTTCCTTGGACAGAGGTTCTGGTTACTAACAACCCGCCAGTAAATGTTCCCACCCCATACTCACTAACGCCAAAAAATGCTGGATTCTGATCGCCAATATTTATTTGATAGTTTTTAAATGCTGTACTAAAGTCAAAGGCCCATCGAACAAGAACCACCCCATCATTAAGGCCAACCAATGTGGGTCGTATTTTCTTTAAAAGTTTTGTTTTGCTTGGACTTCCAAAGGTTAATCCTGGGCTTGTATACCTAAACTGATATGTTGCCGCATTATCGTTATAGCCATCGTATTTTCCAATTCCATCAGCTGACCCAATGTATAAAGTTCCATCTTTGTCTCTGCCAAATGATTTATGGCCTACGGATGTCCAGCGAGTAACCCGATAAGCATTATTCTCTAGTTTAATTTTAAGATCAAAACATAGAACAGTTTTTTGACTTGGAAAACAAAGTAAATAGAATGCGTTTTCAGGGCTGAATACAGATTGAATAGGATCTGTTTCGGCATTAACAAGCAAAATTAAATCAGTTTTTACATTTTTGCTTAAATCAGATAGTGGCAATGACTTTTCTTGTATTGTTCTGCCAAGGCTTCGTAAGCCAGAATCAGACAAAAACAACACATCTGTTCCTATAGACTGTATTGAGCCTCTGTCAATACCTCCAATGCCAGAAACAGTATCAGCTAAACTCATTACGGCGGGAGTATCAGCATTTTGATAAACCAAAAGACTATGCTCACCAAAAATAACAAGCAAGTTGTTGTGCGCAACCAACCCAACAACAACATCATGTCCATCAGGCCATGCTTTTGATACGTTAATAGACCCGCTTGAGCCGCCAGTAAAATCAACCCCATCTAAAAGATCAGACCAATACACTGTCTGAGCTTCAGATGCGTTATCAGCTATCCACAAACGCCCGAACGATGCTATAGCCTCATTACACTTAAGAGTAGCCGCTGTTGTTGTGCTAGTCACAGTGCCAAATGTTCGTAAGCCAGTTGCATTGTCATAAACAAGCGGCTCTAAACCTCTTTGGAAAAAATATGCCTTGTTGTTAAAGTTTACAATCTTCCAGTTATTAGCATTTATTGAGTATGAGCCTGGAGTAGCATCAACCAGCGTAGTTGTGCCGGTTATTATTTTATTATTACCAGTGCTAAAAATTACATCATTGCCAGAATCGTCATAAAACTGATGAATTTTATGGATATAATCAGAACCCAAAACAGTTTTGTTTGTTGTTAAAACATTGATTCCTTTGCGAGAAGCTATACGGCCACGCTTATCAATTACCGCATTATCCGCAACTTCTGCAAACGTAGGGTCTTGCGCTAAAGGCGAGTCTTCTGTGTTTAATCCTTTAAACCCAGGGGCAATTAAGTCAATGCTTTGTAATGGTAATGACATGACTGCTCCTACGGGGTATAAAAAATTGTTTCTTCAGGATGCTTTTGAGCATCAAGCGCAACTGCGTCAGAAAGATATTTATCAGCAATAGAAAAGTATTCAGCCGTTGATGTTCCTCCTGTTTCACCCCGTTCTCTAGCCAACAATGCAACCGCTAAATGAATAACAGGCTGACTAGGAACCGCAAGAGTGTCAGTGTCGCTGCTCAACGCCGTCTTGCGTATAACAATTCTAGATTTTAACGAATACACGCCATCTGGTTTAGGATAAACATCGATTTGCGTGTCACCGTTTGTATCAACCCCGTTGTATGTGTAGTACTCGGGCGCACCTGACGCTGGGGTTTGGACTAAAAATTTATCATCAAACCAATTCTGAGTTTGATATTCCATTCTCAAATTAGAAGTGTCGTTGATTATATTTAGCACCTTTCCTTTGTCACCGCTTCCTGTCAATGAGTAAGTAAAGTCGCCAGATGACGTTGTAATTGTTAACGGTGAGCCTGACGTAGTTCTTAGCGCAGACCAATCCCATGCTGACTCAACAATTTCTTTAGCGTCATTTACAAAATCACCAACCATCGTGCTGTAGGTATCATTTGCAACAGTCAAAACTGCATCTTCGCGCAACCGTCTTAATACATTATTAACTAAATTTAAATATGTCATACCAGCATTCCATTACGCCGAGTGTTGCGATTAAAAAAATCGTCCATCAATAGGCTCGAGTCGCTCTGACTAAAATCAGATATATAATCTCTATTTGCCCTGCTAATTCTATAAAGCTCTGGAACATTAAAAAACAAAGATGTTTGATATTTATCAACGTCAAGCTCGGGTGCTTTGGGGGTGCTTGGCGATCCACTTCCATCCCCATCACCATCACCATCACCATCACCGCCGCCATCTCCGCCACCGCTACCACCTCCGCTACCGCCACCGCCACCCCCGGGTGGTTGCGGCCCGCCAGTAGGCAAAGTGGTTGTTGTAGGCGTTACAGTTTGTGTTGTGGTTGGGGTTGTTGTTGTAGTAGGTGGCTGTGGCCCTCCTGTAGGAAGTGTGCCACCGTCATTGCCTTTGATGGTATTACCTTCACTGGCACCATCACCACCATTCCCGCTACCACCAGTGCCACCATCTCCGCCACCGCCAGTATTGTCATCTCCGCCACCGCCAACGGTTCCCTGCATTCCGGTCAAAATGTCGTCTATACCAAAATCAGGATCTGTTCCGTCAATAGTCCCCTGCATGTTGCCTAAAAGACTGCTTATAGTGCCAAATAAGTCATCGTCATCGTCATCGTCAGTTCCCAAAACGTCAGTGTCGTCAGGGGTAATTATTTCTTCGCCATGTTCGCCATACGATTTTCCAGGAAGAAACTCCTCCCACCACGCACCAGTTCCATCATTTATATTGCCAAGCTCTCTCCACTCACCCTGCCAAAATCCATCTTCATCCCACCCCGATGACTCATCGCCCTCGCGGGAAGGAACAAGAATAAATACATTCCCATCCTCATCAACTTCATAATATTGCTGGGATTTGTCATCTCCTGGCTGACCCGAGCCTCCAGGCGGGGTGCCTGTACCAGTTCCTGTGGAAGTTGTGTCTGTATCATCAGTATCATTAGGGTCGCTTCCGCCACCACTACCGCCGCCGCCACTACTGCCACCCCCACCCCCACCACCGCCATCATTAGGTAGCGGAAATGTAGGAATAGTTACACCTGGAACAATAGGGTTAAATATTAAATTGCCATTTTCATCTACAAGAAGATTTCCTTCATCGTCTGTTAATGGGCCTGTGCCTGCTCCGCCATCATCGCTTCCAGTGCCTGCGCCTCCAGGATCTCCATATTGAACATCAACAGTTCCATCCCAATCTTCAAACAAAACTGATACTGGATTGTCCATGCCCCCGCTATAAACAGTATGCGGATTTCCATCGGCATCTACAGCGTAAAGCTCGTTTGTCCCATCTCCGTTTAAATCGCCTGACGCATAATCAACAGCGCCTTCTGGAAGTGGGCCAAATACAGTTCGAAGGTAGGCTTTTAGTGTTTTAAATTCTTGGTTGGCTGTTCCAGAAGGCCCATAAACACTAAAGCCAGCTTGCATACTTTCTAATATTCGCCTTATTTCTTCAATGTCAAATGGGTCGGAATACGAATCCCCACCCTCTGTAACCCTGCCAATGCCTCTAGTAGCCATAACCTATTTACCACCCTTAAGTTTCATCAGCTTGTCAGCACCACGTATTCCAAATGACGCAGATACTGCAAGAAACAATAGATACTGATACCAATCTGGAAGAGTATCCAAAGCAGAAAAACTGTCATGAACCCTATCAACAATAAGAGGGTCGTCAGCAATGATGCTCCAGCCAAGAGCAAATAACGGCACTGCAAGAACAATTGTCCAAAACTCATCCTTCCAGCTAGACGCAGACGCGTCAGCCATTTTGCTTTCCCAATCTGCACCATTCTGTATAACCTGCATCTTAGCCTCATGTTTAGCTTGAGACTGCTGCTGCTTGTTGCCTAGCCATGCTTTAGCTAAACCGGCAACTGGGCCTATTAATGCTTGCAACATACATTACCTCATTAAGTAAACAATGAGTGAAGCGCCGGTTGTTATTGAAATCCAAAACATCCTTTCACCAAATCGCAAAGAATTTGAGTTAGTTAGTACATTATTAGTTAAGTCTTTAATATCCTCTGTATGACCATCAATCTGTTTTTCATGCCGCTCAAGTCGCTTAAATATAGATAGCAACCTTTCTTCAATCCGAGCAAAATTAGCCACTGTATCTGATAGCTTGTCTAGCTTGTCTTCTATTCTTTCAAGCCTTTGTTCAGTCACCGCTGTAAGCCTCTCCGCCATTGCACTGATCCTGCCACTGAAGTTCCTCAAATGACAGAATGCCGGTCGGCTCGTAGTAATCGCACATATCATACACGCCGTCATTGGTAACATCGCACTGCCTTTGCCATGTAACCATATTAAACGTCAATCCTTCCGACCAGGGAATATAGCTTTCACACCACTGCGCGCTGCCTATAACGCCAACGCCGCCCGTCTCAACATGCACATAATCTTTCTTTGTATTCGGCAGCGTTAAATGAAAAAGAATATCGCCTCGACTGTAAGCCTTTGTGTGATAAAGCTTAGAATAATGACTAACGTACACTTTTTCATTGTCTTTAACTGTGTATTGGCTACCATCGTCATACAAAATTACTGTATCTGCCGAAACAAACATTGTTACCACAACAACCGCAAAAGCCAATATGCTCTTCATCCTGCGCTCCTTATAACTGATACCGTTGCATAAATAATTCCACCCGAAAGCATCAAAGCAATAATTATTGCTGAAACATCTAACATTCTTCTCTGCCTTCTCCGCTGCTTATAAATTATCCGCTCACGCTTTGCCCGTATTTCTCGACGCATTTGCATCATTTCTTTATACGTTTCTGCCCCGTAAGACCAAGTAATTAACTCCCGTATTTGCTTTTCTTGCTCCTCTACTTTCTTTTTTGCAATAACGCTGTTTAGTGCTTGCTGCTCAACAGACTCGCCATCAAACAACTTTTTAAACAATGGCGGCTTTTCTGATTCTTTTTCTGCCTCTTTAATATCGGAAACCAAGCCATACCAATGCCCAAGCTTTTGGGCAACGTGTTCAATTTCTGCGCCCTTGTTTACTAGCGTCTGTATACCCTTGAAGGTTGTAGACGCCATAGCAATTAAAGAAAGAGGATCCATTCATTAGTTTACGAGTTTGCGTCAATGGCGGCTTGAAGCACAGACGTATCCTGCGCGTCAGTCCAATAAGGCTTGGCAACCATAATCTCTAGGTGCTCTACGTTTCGCGCCCTATGATCAGTCCAATCACTATCCGTAAAACCTTCTGGCTTGCTAGAATTTAACAAATTTACAGAATCCATAGCGGCATCATATTGCTTCTGAATTTGCTCTGATGTCAGGTTTTCATCACTCATTTTTAGTCTCCACTTAATTCAGCAACTTGTGCTTTTAATGATTCAATTTCTGCAAGCGCCTCTTGCAATGCTGATACCACGGAAGGCAACAGCGTTGTATAAGACGCTTCCAGCTTATCAGGATTGCTTTCGTAAACTAAATTAGGAACGTGCCAGTCTGTTTGCTCTTGTGCTGTCTTCAACTCTTGAGCAATAAAACCGTGGTCTGAAACGCCTACTTTGCCGCCGTCTCTCATATTCCAATCAAACGAAACAGGCCGCAACGCTTTAATAAATGCCACAGCACTATTTAGCGACTGTATGTTGTCTTTGTCGCGTCTGTCAGACAAGTTTGTTAGCGCCGCATAAGCGCGTAGTGTTGCAACGCTTGAGTTTCCTAGCGTTACCTCGTTAGTTGCTGTTGCGCTTGATGGGTCAGAATTGTAGCCAATACAGGTCAGGTTGCTCCCTGACGTAATCGCATCACCCGCACTGTTTCCGACCGCTGTGTTGTATGAGCCGGTTCCGTTGTATCCAGCGGTATATCCAACATATACATTTCTAGCGGCAACGGTGCCGGAATACCCTGCATAGGTTCCAAGATAGGTATTATCATATCCTGTGGTCGTAGAATAACCAACCTGATAACCGACTCCTACATTAAAGTTGGGCGAGGTTTGAAGGGCAAGAGCCTGAAACCCGACACCTACGTTGTAGGCTCCGGTTGTGTTGGTCAACAAAGAAGACGCCCCTACTGCAACGTTTCGCAACCCTGTTGTATTTGCTTGCAAAGACGCATTACCAAACGCTACGTTATAGCTACCTGTAGTCGTGTAATATGCGGCATTGTATCCAGTGCTAGTGTTTGCTTCTCCAGACGTACAGGAGTAGTTAGCACCGTAACCAATATGTACGCCATAACTAGCTGTGGCACTGGTTCCTGCATAATTTCCTACTTGGACGTTGTAACCGTTTGCTGTTCCCGCATAGCCAGCATTTATTCCAATGCAAGTACTGTGGTGTCCTGTAGTTCTACTGTTTAGAGCATTATTACCAATCGCTATATTGTTAGTTCCACTAGTCAGACTAATTCCGGCACTACGTCCAACTGCCGTATTGTATGACCCAGTAGTTAGGCCATATAACGTTTGGCTACCTAAAGCAGTGCAGTATGCGGCAGATGTAGAACTCGGCATCGACACATTGCCTAACGCGGCATTTTCTGTGCCACTGGTAGACTCCGCTAAAGCTTGCCTACCTACTGCCGTATTAGAATGAGATGTTGCATCTTCAAGTGCGCGATAACCTACTGACGTGTTGTAGTAGCTGGTGGCATTAGCTTGTGAGTACCCGCCTACCGCGACGTTCAGCGAGGCGCTGTGTCCTGTGTTAGTGGTAAGCGCGTTATAACCTATAGCAGTAACATAGCCGTCGGTAACCAAATTTGCGCCAGCATTAGTCCCCACAGCGGTGTTGCCACTGCCTGTTGTAACGTCAGTAAGTGTTTGATACCCCACACCTACGTTAGAAGACGCCGTGGTAGCCGCGTCAACCGCCTCATACCCAATGGCTGTGCTGTAAGAGCCTGTAGTATTTACAAGTAAGGAGTTTGCTCCAACAGCAAGGTTATACTGGCCGGTGGTAGTAAGGGCCATAGCTTGATAGCCCACCGCTGTATTGTAACTAGCTGACTCGTTTTCGCCTAACGCGCTGTTTCCGATTGCGGTGT